>LULI01003740.1_pt1 | contig 10010 bp, 8 predicted proteins | sample 728191 | NCBI WGS metagenome assembly LULI01 (sample SAMN03860293, study PRJNA289734) | marine metagenome | biome: seawater column; feature: ocean; material: water; isolation source: Red Sea water column Station 169 - depth 50m | place: Saudi Arabia: Red Sea | collected 2011-10-15 | depth 50 m | reverse complement strand
AGACTGAGGGATAAGGTTATTAAAAAATTTAGCAATAACTCAAAAATAGTAATACCATCTTTAAAATACTGTACAGATAATGCTGCAATGATAGCCATGAGAGGGATTCAATTAAAAAATTCGGATAATTATGAAAAGGGGTTCGGAGTCTTTAGTTCTATAAAAAAGCTAGTCTAGCTTCGGGTTTAAGAAATCAAAATCATCAATATTTATACCATTTAAACTTAATATTCTTTCAATTTCTTTAGGTATTATTCTTACGAAAGAATTTACCTCGGAATTAAAATTGTCTAGAATATATTTTGCTTTTTTGCTTTTAGTTAAATCAAAGTGTTTTTCTAAAGTATTTTTTATTTTACTTTCATCTTTTTTACTTATTTTATCAATATAAACCATTTCTTCATTAACTTGTTCGACAATATTTTTATTTTGATTATAAATATATGCTATTCCACCGGACATACCGGCGCCCAGATTCTTACCAACGGGTCCAATAATGTATGCTTCACCTCCCGTCATGTATTCACATGCATGGTCACCAACTCCTTCAACAACAGTTAAAGCTCCACTATTTCTAACACAGAATCTTTCACCTGCTGCACCAGACGCAAAAAGAGATCCGCCAGTTGCACCATAAAGCACAGTATTGCCAACAATTGAGTTGCCTTCGATTCATTAGCCTCACCCTCTAAAGTTAAATTAATACCATTTATTAAATAGCCACCAAAAGACTGGCCAGCTATTCCATTAAAATTAATATTTATAGTATCATTGGGCAGGCCTTTGTTACCATATTTTTTTGCTATAGCACCTGAGAGAATAGCGCCTACTGTCCTATCAACAGTTGTAATATTTAGATTCAATTGATTAGGAATAAGCTCATCAATGCTTTTTCTAAAATAATTAATTAATTCAAAATCTATTGGGTCTTCGTTCCTATTATTTCGTTCTAGTATTCGTTTTCTTGGTTTAGAATTTGACGGATCAGGATCTGCTATTATTCTGGATAAATCGATATTTTTTGTTTTATTAAAATCTGCATCGGTTTTTTGTTTTATAAATTCAGTTCTTCCTATTATATCATCTAAGGACCTTACACCAATCTGGGACAAAATTTTTCTTATATCGTGAGCTATGGAAAACAGATAGTTTACTGCTTGTTCAGGTATGCCTGGAAACTTTTTTCTTAATTCAGGTTTTTGTGAAGCAATTCCAACAGGGCATGTATTTAAATGACACTGTCTAGCCATTACACACCCTAAAGCTACTAAAACAGATGTGCCAAATCCAAACTCTTCAGCCCCTAATATCGCAGCTACCACAACATCAAAGCCTCTTTGAAATCCACCGTCTACTGTCAAAGTAACTCTACCTCGTAAATCATTCATAACTAAAACCTGGTGTGTTTCTGACAGACCCATTTCCCAAGGTATTCCAGCATGCTTGATTGATCCTAGCGGCGATGCCCCTGTTCCACCTTCACATCCACTGATTTGAATATAGTCAGCATATCCTTTTGCAACACCAGCAGCGACAGTTCCTACTCCAACTTCAGATACGAGTTTTACCCCGACCTTTGCGCTCACATTTGCATGCTTTAAGTCATAAATTAATTGAGCCAAGTCTTCAATACTATAAATATCATGATGGGGGGGTGGCGAAATTAAGCCTACCCCGGGAATAGAGTTTCTTTGTGAGGCAATTTCCTCAGTAACTTTATTTCCAGGTATCTGTCCGCCCTCACCAGGTTTTGCACCTTGAGCCATTTTAATCTCAATTTGCTCTGCTGAAGACAGATACTCGGGAGTAACCCCAAACCTTCCTGAGGCTACCTGTTTTATTGCACTATTTTTTGAATCACCATTAGTTTCAACTTTAAATCTTTCAGAATTCTCTCCGCCTTCTCCGCTATTACTTTTTCCACCGATTCTATTCATTGCTATTGCAACTACCTCATGAGCTTCGGTACTCAAAGCTCCATGCGACATAGCACCAGTCCTAAATCTTTTCATTATCTCTTCCTCGGATTCAACTTGATCAATAGGTATCTCGCCAATGGAAGAAAATTCAAAAAGGTCTCTTATCAATGAAGGAGGTCTAGATTCATGTAACGCATTAAATTTTAAATAATCATCATATGAAGCAGTCTTTGATAATTTCCTTATAGCTTTGAATATTGGCGGATTAAGAGAATGATACTCCCCATCCTTCCTAAATCTATATATTCCTTCTTCTTTTAACTTATCATCTTCATTCTTTGAAAATGCATTAGAATGTAAAGCAAGAATATCCTTCTCAATATTCTTAATTGATACTCCTTCTATTCTTGTAACAGTTCCAGGAAAATATTTACGAGTCGTTTTTGAATCGATTCCAATTATTTCAAAAATTTGAGATCCAGTATAACTTGCTACTGTACTGATACCCATTTTAGATAATACTTTTAGTATTCCCCTTTCTAAGCCTAGCTTGTAATTAGCCTCATATTCTTTTAAATCACCATCAAATTTTTTCATCCAATCTTTAGCACTTTCAAAAGCTAAGTAAGGATGTACTGCAGATGCTCCGTAACCAAGAAGGCAACAAATATGGTGGTCCTCTTTAACCTCGCCTGACTCTACTATTATAGATACCTTCATTCTTAAACCATTCTCGATTAAAGAATTATGAATATTAGATACTAGTATTTGAATCGGAACAGCTGCTTTTTCCGTATTTATAGCTTTGTCACTAAGTATTACAACATTGGATCCATCTCTAACAGCATCTAGGACTTTATCTGTAATTTGATCAATAGACTTTGATAAATCAGACCTTTTTGAAATAAAATATGTTGTATCAATCTTCGATACTTTAAAATCAGTTTTTTTAAAACTATTTAAAAAGTTTATTTCTTTACTTGTCAAAACAGGAGAATCAAGATAGAAAAATTTGTTATCATTACTTTCAAAATCAAAGAATGAAGACTTGTCTCCTAAAATAACTCTTAACGACATTACGCTATCTTCTCTATAAGGATCAATTGGTGGGTTAGTCACCTGAGCAAAACTTTGTTTGAAATAGTTAAACACAGATTGAGGTTTAGATGAAAGTGCTGCAATTGGGGTATCATCCCCCATTGAACCTATTGGCTCTTTACCGGTTAAACTCATTGGTTCAAATAATCTCTCTAGATCTTCGAGGGAATATCCAAATGCTTTTTGTAGAGTTAATAAATCTTCGGATTTTATATTTGAGTCTTCATACTCTAAGTTTTCACCACTAATCATTTCACTTATTGAATGAATATTATTTTCACACCATTTATTGTAATCATAAGTACTGCAAATTTCAGACTTAATCTCAGTATCACTCAATAATATTTTTCTTTCCGAATCTACAGCAATCATTTTTCCTGGTGCAATTCTTCCAGATCGAATAATATTAGAAGGATCTATATTGACCATACCAGCCTCAGAACCAAGAATAATCATGTTATCTTTTGTTATATGATATCTTACAGGACGCAAACCATTTCTATCCAGAGCAGCTCCAATACTCTTTAAATCAGAATTAAAATTAGAATCTTTTTCATAGGCCTCTGGTATTAATCTTGAAATTGATCTTAATACAGCATTACTACTTAAGCCCATTAATTCTAGTGCATTATCAAGTTCTGCTGAATCACTCCCACCAGGCATAATGAAAGGTTTAATTTTTTCTATATCAGATTTCCAAACCTCTGAACTACATTCCATCTCTCTTGCTTTCATCCAGTTTGTATTTCCTTTAATAGTATTGATCTCACCATTGTGAGCCAAAAATCTAAAGGGCTGAGCTAACTTCCATTCGGGAAAAGTATTTGTACTATATCTTTGATGGAAGATAACCTTGTTAGTTTTATAATTTGGATTTCTAAGGTCAAGATAAAATTGATCTAATTGATGTGCTTGCAACATACCTTTATATACAATTGATTTACTAGAAAATGAACAACAATAAAGATCATTAATTTTATTTTTTTCCGCTGCTTTTGCTATTATTTTTCTTAAAATGTATAGCTTTCTTTCAAAATCCGTTTGATTAGTAAAATTTTTATCTTTGACAAAAAATTGAAAAATTCCTGGCTTAGCATCTAGCGCTCTTTCACCTAATGCTGAATCGCTAGTTGGGACTTCCCTTGAAGATATTAATTTTAGATCATGATCTTTTAGAGCTTTATTAATCAAATTCAAACTTGACTTATGAGCTATGTTCTCTTTTTTTGGCAAAAAATACATGCCAACGGCAAAATTTCCAATAGTAATTTGACCTATATCTTCTTTGGATAAAAATTCATCAAATAATTCAAAAGGAAGTTGCGTAAGAACCCCCGCACCGTCACCAGTTTTTTTATCTCCGCCAACCGCACCACGATGTGTAAGATTAATGACAGCTTCGAGTCCCTTCTTTAGAACTTTGTTTGATCTAATTCCATCTATATTAGCTACGAACCCTACTCCACAAGCATCATGTTCATAACTCTTTTCATATAAAGTTTTCTTATTCATAACTACACTCAGGGTCTAGGGGGTTTTTATAAGTTTAAAACACCTCACTTGCTCTTTTAACTCATGAGCTATGAGGAGCTTTTTAACCATGCTCTATGGTATATATAATTATATATTTTAACTAAATTCCTGCAAGATTCTAAGATTTTTGAAAAATCATTGATATCCATGGCTTATTCTGAAAAGATTTAACAAATCTTAAATTGTTTTCCAATGAAACATTGGTTATATGAGTTTGTTTTTCTAAGTTAAAACCTGATAATATCAAAAAACCATCTTTTTTTAATGAGTGCGAGAAGTTAACAATATTATTTGGAATGTAGCCTCCAGAAATATTACTAACAATTAGATTGTAAAAATCGTTTCTGTAAAAAGGCTCTTTTATAAATTTAGGATAATCATTTTTTAAATTGGATTTGAAATTTAAAAGTGATTCATCTATAGCATGAAGATCTATCTCACACGCATAAATGTTCAAATAATTGAGTTTGGAAAGTAAAATAGATAGAATTCCTGATCCTGAGCCTAGATCTAGACAATTAGCTACTGGCCCTATTTTTTGATAAACGTATTTTATCGCTTCAATTATTAGCACAGTTGTATCATGACTAGACCCAAAAGATGTTCCTTTATTTAAAAATATTTTTAATTTTTTGGAATCAATTAAAAATTCCAAGGAAATATCTTCAAATCTATCTTCGATATATACTTCAAAATTTTTCATCTTAATAAATTATTATATTATTATTATTATGATAAAAACAGTTCCTCAAGTTATGACAATTGCTGGATCAGATTCTGGGGGTGGTGCTGGGATTCAAGCTGATATAAAAACATTAAATTCGATATCGGTTTATGGATCTTCAGTAATAACATGCGTTACTGCTCAAAATAGTAAATCTGTTAACGAAATATTCAGAATTCCTGATCTTTAAATAATTATAAAAATCTACAAATTGTTTCTGATCCTGTAATGATATCTAAATCTGGTGATCATTTATTAAAAGAAAGCGCCATAAATTTTTATAAAAAAAATATCCTTCCATATTGCTATCTAATTACACCAAATATTCCTGAAGTAAATAAATTATTCAATTGCAAGATAACTAATGAAGAAAATTTATTAAAGTATATTAAGAAAATTTATGAGCAATCATCAATAAATATTTTGGTAAAAGGTGGTCATCTGTCTAAAACTAAATATTCAAATGATTATCTTATATTTAATAACAAAATTTATAAGTATGAATCAAAAAGGTATAATACAATAAATACTCATGGAACAGGGTGTACGCTTTCAGCAGCCATATCGGGGTACCTTGCCAAGAATTATTCTTTGCCAAATGCTGTAAAGAAAGCCAAAGAGTTTGTTTCAATTGGTATAAAAAAATCGTTGGATATTGGTAGTGGATGTGGACCTCTAAATCATTTTCCAAGGAGCTAATAATGGATAAAAAAATTATTGATGGAAAACTAGTATCAGAGAAAATAAGGGGTCAAATAAAAGATCATGTTGATGAACTTAAAAATCAGACTTCTGCTGTGCCTGGATTAGCTGCAGTACTTGTAGGAGAAGATGGTCCATCTCAAATTTATGTTAGAAATAAAAGAAAAGCTTGTGAAAATGTTGGGATATATTCAGAGGAACATAAATTACCTGAGAATACTACTGAGAATCATCTTTTGAGCTTAATTAATAAACTTAACAATCAAGAAAATATTAATGGTATTTTAATCCAATTGCCTTTGCCTGATCATATTGATGAAACAAAAATTTTAAACTCTGTTAATCCAGATAAGGATGTTGATGGATTTCATCCAGTTAACGCTGGAAATCTTTTTGAGGGTAAGCCTTCTTTCATTGCATGTACTCCTCATGGGATTATTAAAATGTTAGAACATTACGATTTAGAGATAGAGGGAAAAAATGCTGTAGTTTTAGGCAGGAGCAATATAGTTGGAAAACCTGCATCGATGCTTTTGCTTCAAAAAAATGCTACGGTGACTATTTGTCATTCTAGAACTAAAAATTTAGAGAGTGTCCTTAAAGAAGCCGATATTGTTGTTGCGGCAATTGGGAGGGCAAATTTTGTTAAATCATCAATGGTCAAAGAAGGTGCAGTAGTGATAGATGTTGGTATTAACAGGCTTGATTCAGGAAAACTTGTTGGTGATGTTGACTACGAAAATGTTATCTCTAAATGCTCAATGATAACACCTGTACCAGGTGGTGTAGGCCCTATGACAATAACTATGTTGTTGTGGAATACTCTAGAATCATTTAAAAAATCAATTGCTTGATTGTTTTACTATATAATTACCTTCACTATCATTACCGTCAAAAAGCAGCTTAACTGAAGGATGTTCGAAAGGTAGTTTTGACTCATCTTTTTCAAGATTTTGTTGAGAGACATATGCAATATAAGTTGTTTTGTCCTCATTCTCAGCCAGTAAATGATAAAAAGGCTGATCTTTTCTAGGCCTTCTATCTTCTGGTATTCTTTCATACCACTCATCTGTATTATTAAATTCAGGATCAACATCAAAAATTATCCCTCTAAAATCAAAAAGCCTATGTTTTACAATTTGACCCAACTTAAACTTCGCTTCATTACTCATATTTTTAATATAAACATTGATTAAATATTTTCAATGTCAAAGTTTTTAATTTTTTTAATCTTTTGATTTTTAACCTTGTTCAAAAGATCAATAATTTTATTGTTGGATCCTGGAAAAATTAGGTCTTTATCAATCTCCATTATTGGCTCTAATACAAACCTTCTTTGGTGTGCGCTTGGATGGGGTATTGTTAAATCCTTAGAATTTACGATCTCTTCTCCAAAGAAAATTATATCAATATCAATAGTTCTATCTGTATAAATTTCAGATCTAACTCTTCCTAACTGTGATTCAATATCTTTTATAAATTTTAATAAAAATCTTGGTTTAATATTAGCTTCAGCCTTAATGGCTAAATTCAGAAAATTATTTTTTGTTTTATAGCCTATGGGAGTCGAGCTATATAATGATGACACTTTTTTTATATTTATTATGCTCTCTAATTCTATAATAGCCTTATTTAAATATAATTCTTTAGGTTTTATGTTACTTCCCAGAGACAAATAAATTTCGACCATTAAATATATTAGATTATTTTTGACTTATAATACAATTTTGATTATTTTCTATTATATGCCGGCAAAGTTAAAAAAAATAACACCTCTACAAGCTAAAAAACTAGCGCCTACATGGTCAATTAAAAAAAATAAATTATATAAAAAATTTATTTTTATGAATTTTTCAGATGCATTATCTTTTATCGTGCAAGTTGGTATTGAATCTGAAAAAATTAATCATCACCCGACCATTTCTAATACATATAATAAAGTAGAAATATGGCTCGATACACACTCAGTAAATGGGTTAACTAGTTTAGATATTAAACTTTCAAATGAAATAGATAATATTTAATCAATCTTGTATTCGTCTTTATCAACTTCTACAACTTTATCGCTTTTGTCTTCACTTGATGAAATATTATTATTTTTGTCTTTTTTGTTAGAATTATTTTTACTTGCTTTCTCACTATCACTATCATTATCATTATAAGAAAGATTTTCGTCAATATCTCTAGATTTTTCAATTTCTTTAAGATCTTCATCTTTAATTGGCACAACCCCTAAAAAATTTACGAGGGCATCTATATTAAAATTATCAATCATTTCATCAAAGATTTCAAAGCCTTCCTTCTTATATTCTCTTAAAGGATTTTGCTGACCATAGCCCCTTAAGCTTACGCTTTCTCTTAGATAATCCATTGACAATAGATGATCTTTCCATTTCATATCTAATGTTGAAAGAAGAACAAATTTGCTTATGGATTGAAACATATCACCTAAAAGTATTTTTTTGTTTTCAATTTTTTTATCAATGACTAACTCAAGCTGGCTAGTGTCTGAAAGATTTAAAATCTCATCCTCTGTTAAAAAATTAAACATATTTTTTTTATCTTCAAATGATATTTCATTATCCAGTAATGGCTGAAATGAATATAGAGCATCATCTTTGATTTCTTTTAAAACTTCATCAATTTCACTATTTCTTAATAATCTGTTTCTTAATTTATAAATTATTTCTCTTTGTTTATTTTGAACATCATCATACTCCAATAAATGCTTTCTAATCTCAAAATTACGAGATTCAACTTTTTTCTGAGCATTTTCAAGTGAGTTGGTTATCATTTTGTGCTCAATCGGCTCACCTTCTTTCCATCCAAGCTTTGTCATCATATTAGAAATTCTCTCTGATCCAAAAAGTCTCATTAATTCGTCTTCCATGGAAACAAAGAATTGTGTGAGCCCTGGATCTCCTTGTCTTCCCGATCTACCTCTTAATTGATTATCGATTCTTCGTGACTCATGTCTCTCGCTGCCCAGAACAACTAATCCATTAATTCTTAATACTTCCTCTTTTTGTCTTGTATCATTATTAGCGCCACCAAGCTTAATGTCAGTACCTCTTCCAGCCATATTTGTAGCAATTGTAACTGCATGTTTTTCTCCAGCTTTTGAAATTACTTCGGCTTCACTCTCATGATTTTTAGCATTTAATACATTATGCTTTATCCCTAAAGTTGATAAATACTTACTAAGCTGCTCGGATTTTTCAACTGAAACGGTTCCAATAAGCACAGGATTTCCATCCTTATTATATTTTTTTATATACGAGACAATTGCATCTATCTTTTCTTTTTCGGTTCTATAAATTAAATCATTTAAATCTTTTCTCATCATTGGCAAATTGGTAGGTATGACTACAACTCTTAAATTATATATATTCTGAAATTCAAGCGCTTCAGTATCAGCAGTTCCGGTCATTCCAGATAGCTTCTCATACATTCTGAAATAATTTTGGATAGTAATGGATGCAAAGGTTTGATTTTCTTCCTCAATTTTTACGTTCTCTTTAGCCTCAACGGCCTGATGTAATCCCTCGCTCCATCTTCTTGATGGCATAAGTCTTCCTGTGAACTCATCTACAATTATTACTTTATCATCTTGTACTACATAATCTTTATCTCTTGTATAGATATTAATTGCTCTTAAAGACTGATTTATTGAATGAAGTAAAGATAAATTTTTAGGATCATATAGATTATCTATATTAAATAATTTTTGTAATTTTTCTGATCCTGCATCATTAATAAATACTTGTCTAGTTTTTTCGTCAATTGCAATCTCATCTTTGTTAATTTTTTTACATAAACTATATATATTCTTATAGTCAATAAGTGAACTATCAGTAGGACCTGAAATTATTAACGGTGTCCTTGCCTCATCTATAAGAATGCTATCAACTTCATCAACTATTGCAAAAGAATGGCTTGATTGACAAATCTCGTCATTGGAATATTTCATGTTGTCCCTTAAATAATCAAAACCAAATTCGCTATTTGTTCCATAAATAACATCACATTCATAG
>LULI01003543.1_pt1 | contig 10014 bp, 13 predicted proteins | sample 728191 | NCBI WGS metagenome assembly LULI01 (sample SAMN03860293, study PRJNA289734) | marine metagenome | biome: seawater column; feature: ocean; material: water; isolation source: Red Sea water column Station 169 - depth 50m | place: Saudi Arabia: Red Sea | collected 2011-10-15 | depth 50 m | reverse complement strand
ACTCTAAATGTTTAAATGATTTTTTAGTAATTCTAATGAAATAAGCAAAGGAAAAGGTTCTTTAAATTTCTTTGTAAAGTCCAAAAATAATAAAATTTTTTTATCTTAACAATAATTTAACAATTTAATATTATTCTACCACTGTGAACAATTATACCAATAGAGAGCTATCATGGCTTTCCTTCAATGAAAGAGTTGTTGAGCTAGCAAAAGATAAGTCAATTCCATTTAATGAAAGATTTAACTATCTGTCAATTTCAGGGTCAAATTTAGATGAATTTTATATGGTCAGAGTTGCAGGTCTAAAACAATTATTAAAAAATAAAATAAATGAATTATCTATTGATTCACTAACACCTGGTGAACAATTAAATTTAATTTCGATTAAGTCGCAAGAGTTGGTTAAGTCTCAAGAAAATGCTCTTTTAGATTTAACTGCAGAGCTTAATTAATTACTCCAACAACTATTGATGCTTCGCATCCAATACCATTTATTTTCAATTTAGAGTTATTTTTGGTTTTCAAATTAAAATCTAAGAAAAATGAATTTTATTATTCTTTTATTAAAAAACCAGAAGGACTCGAAAGATTTATATTAATTCCTAAAACTAAAAGACTAATTTCTTTTGAAAAATTGATATCGTATTATTCCAATGAAATTTATGATGGATTTAAAGTTATTGAATCTGGGGCATTTAGAATTATTAGAGATAGTGATTTATCTTTCGAGGAAGAGGCTGAAGATTTATTAGTAAACTTTAATAAGCTCCTAAATAAAAGAAGAAAAGGAGATATTGTTAGAATTGATGCACTGGCCAAAAATAGTAAGATTCTTGATAAGTATATTAAAGATCAAATGAATGCGTACAATGCTGAAATATTTAAGTTTGATAAAATATTGGGCTTTAACGAAATTGATGAGATTCAAAAACTAATAAGAATTAAAAGGAAATATAAAAAATTTAATCCAAGGCCAATACGGTTGTTAAGTTTTTACTTCAAGCATCAAAAGATAAAAATGTTATTTCAATAAAACAAACATTATATAGGACAAGCAATAATTCTCCTATTATCGCAGCTTTAATGCAAGCTGCATTTAATGGAAAATCAGTTACTGCTTTGATTGAGTTAAAAGCAAGATTTGATGAAAAGAAAAATATTCAGTGGGCTAAGAATTTAGAAAAAGCCGGGGTACAAGTAGTATATGGATTACCAAATCTTAAAATACATGCAAAAATAAGTTTAGTTACAAGGAAAGAAGAAAAAAGAAATGTAACATATTGTCATTTTGGAACAGGTAATTATCATCCTATTACAGCTCAGACATATACAGATTTATCTCTTTTTACAAAAGATAAAAACCTTACTAATGATGCTGCAAAAGTATTTAGTTATATGACCAGTTATGTGAAGCCAAAACAACTTTCAAAGTTATCAGTTTCACCAGATGGCATAAGAAAAGAGTTCTATAGATTAATCGACATTGAAATACAAAATTCAAAAAAAGGTATTGCTTCGGGTATCTGGGCAAAATGTAATTCTTTAGTCGATAGTGGCATAATTTATAAATTATATGAAGCATCACAAGCTGGTGTTAATATCGTTTTAGTAGTTAGAGGAATTTGTTGTTTGCAGCCAGGTATTAAAGGCCTTTCGGAAAACATAAAAGTGAAGTCAATTGTAGGAAGATTCTTAGAGCATTCAAGAATATATTGTTTTTCAAATGGACATAAACTACCTTCTCCAGATGCAAAAGTTTTTATCTCATCAGCAGATTGGATGAAAAGAAATTTAGATAGAAGAATAGAAGTTTTAGTTCCAATTGAAAATAAAACAGTTCATAAACAAGTTCTAAATCAAATAATGGTTGCAAATATTTTGGATAATGAAAATTCTTGGTTGCTATGTAATGATTCAAAGTATAAAAAGTTTTCAAAATTTAATGAAAACTTTTCATGTATGGATTATTTTATAAAAAACCCTAGTCTATCTGGACGGGGTAAGAATAAAGGAGTTAAAATGTCGAATTTAGAAAAAAATAAAAAATCAGTTTTGTTTGTATGTATTCATAATTCTGCTAGAAGCCAAATGGCTGAGGCTTTTTTAAAAACTTTATCAAAAGATTTTTTTGTTAATAGTGCTGGAATTTCTCCCGGGAAATTAAATCCACTAGTAGTAAAAAGTATGATGGAAATAGGTATAGATATATCAAATAATAAGACAAAGTCGGTAGAATCTGTTTTAAAAAAGAAGCAAAAATATGATTATTTCATTTTCGTTTGTAGCGAATCTCAAGGCCAAGAGTGCCCTTACATACCTTATAAAACTAAAAAAATATATTGGGATATAAATGATCCATCAAAACTTAAGGGTACTGATGATCAAATAATAAAAAAAATATCAGTAATTAGAGATGAAATAAAAAATAAAATTTATGACTTTATATCAACTTATGAAACTTTATAGCTTAATACTTAACAATACTTTTTAATTCAAAAAATATTATTAATTTTTATGTATAAAATAATTAATAAAAACGATATAATTAATTTAATTAAATAAGGAGTTTTTATGTCAGGACATTCAAAGTGGAGCTCTATTAAGCATAAAAAAGGAGCTTTAGATGCCAAAAGAGGAAAAATCTTTACTAAGTTGATAAGGGAAATAACTGTTGCGGCAAGAGATGGTGGGGGAGACCCAGATACAAATCCAAGATTAAGGCTTGCCTTGTTAAATGCAAGGAGTGCAAACATGCCGAAAGACACATCAGAAAGGGCTATAAAAAAAGGAACTGGTGAATTAGGTGGTGATTCTCTTATTGAGTCAACTTATGAAGGTTATGGCCCAGGTGGTACTGCTGTAATCGTTGAGGTTATGACTGATAATAAAAATAGAACTGTGTCAGAGATTAGAAGAGCTTTTTCAAAATTTGGGGGAAATTTGGGAGAATCGGGATGTGTATCTTGGAATTTTGATCAAAAAGGCAGAATCAGTTTTTCAAGTGAAGGCGTTAACGAGGATGATTTTTTTGAAAAAGCTATTGAACTTGGCGCTGAAGATATTAATAATTCAGATGGAAATATTGAGGTTATTACTAGCATTGATGATTTTGAAAATCTAAGAGTTAGTATTGAATCTTTGGGTCATAATATTTCAGCTGCTGAAATTTCAATGATTCCAAAAAATTCTATCAAAATCGAGGGGAAACCTGCAGAGCATATGCTTAAAATGATGGAAGCACTAGAGGATTGCGATGATGTTCAAAATGTCTACTCTAATTTTGATATTGATGATGAAGTAATAGAGGCTTTAACTTAATCTTTCAGCCATTCTTGTATCCAATCTTTTAAATCGGGTTCGATTAGTATTTCTGTTTTCTTTTCTTTTTTTGGTGAACTGAAAAATAATTTCATCCCACTTATTTTTGAAGCTTTTTCAATTTCTCGTTTTTTTTCGGGGCTTGATATGTATCCCCTTTTACATTGAACGCCAAACCAAGTTCTATTTTTTTTCTTAATATCGTAAATACCAAAAACTATATCCGCAGTTCCCTTACTACCTCTGCTTTCAATAGAGTAAAACTTTAAATTTTTAAATGTTTCTAATATCTCTTGAATATAGGAGTTTGATTTTTTTTCAAATATATATCCTTTTCTGTACTGTGACATAAATACTTCCCAAGTTCATAATAATCAATACTGAAATGCCAATGGTATTAAGCAATCAAACTTATTAAAAGAATGTTTTAGTAATTTAAATATTGATCTTATATTTTCTAGTGATTTGCAAAGAGCTATGCAAACATCAGAGGCGATAAATAATTCCCCAACCCGCAAAATAGAAAAAAGTAAAAAATTGAGAGAGATGAATCAAGGGGACTTTGAAGGGTTAACTTTTTCTTTTTTAAGAGAAAATCATGGTGATGATTTAAAAAGTTGGAGAGAAAATCCTAAGGATTTTAGAATCCCGAATGGGGAGACTTTGGGCGAGGTTCAATCCAGAATGATAAATTTTATAGAAGATGTTGTTAATAATTTTCATATACTGAAAAATATAGTAATTGTCTCACATAATTTGGCCATATCGTCATTAATTTGCTACTATTTAAAAAAAGATTTGAGAGATTTTACGACCTTTAAGATTGATTCTGCTTCAATTAGTACGTTAATATATGAGGATAAAAAAATTAAAGTTTTGGAATTGAATAATACAGAGCACTTAATAAAATGATTAAAAAAATTATCAAAGAAAAAATTTATCAAACTGTAATTACGCTATATAGCGATTTACAAATTAATACCTCTGATATAGATATTGTCGAATCTAAAAAAATAGAACACGGAGATTATGCGACTAACTTTTGTATGAAATTTTCAAAAACTTTAAATCAGAAACCGATTGATCTGGCAGAATTAATAGTCGCTGAAATAAAAAAAAACGATGATTTTTTTGATAATGTTGATTTTATAAAGCCAGGCTTTATAAATTTCAAAGTAAAAGCTTCAATTTTTAATGATACTTTATTAAATATATATAGAACGATTGATAGTTACGGATCAGGAGATACAAAAAAAGGTAAAATACTTTTAGAATATGTATCCGCGAATCCAACAGGTTTTTTACATCTTGGCCATTTAAGGAATGCGGCGGTTGGAGATTCTATTTGTAGAATATTAAGATTCTATGGCCATGATGTTGATAGCGAATATTATATAAACGATTTTGGTAATCAAATTAAGCTTTTAGGAAAATCATTGGGTATAAGAGTGAGGAATTTACATGGTGAAAACATTGAAATGCCTGAAGACGCATATTTGGGTGACTATCTAGTTGATATTGCAAAAAAATATAGCTCAGAATTTTCTCAAGATTCACTTGATTCTGATAAGTTAGAGAATTATGCAAAAGATTATTTATTACAAGAAATTAAGAATGATTTAGCAAGTATCAATATTAAGTTTGATAATTGGTACTCTGAAAGTAAATCAATTCACAATTCAGGCTTATTAGATGAAATTTTGGATAAATTAAGCGACTTGAATGTTCTATATGATAAAGATGATGCTAAGTGGATCAAAACATCTGAATATGGAGATTCTAATGACTGGGTATTAATAAAGAGTGATAAAAGTTCAACATATTTCTTAAGTGATATAGCCTATCATTATGATAAATTTAATAGAGGATATGACAAAGTTATAAATGTATGGGGTTCCGATCATCATAGCCATGTCTCTCGTCTAAAAGCTTCGATGAATTCTTTAAATAATAAAGAAAAAAATTTATATTTTGTTATGATACAGTTTGTTAGACTTCTTAAAGATGGAAAAGATATCTCAATGTCCAAAAGATCTGGGCAGTATACGACAATAAAAGACTTGCTTTCACTTGTAGACAATGATGTTGTCAGATTCATGATGGTTACAAGAAGTTCAGATACTCATTTCGATTTTGATCTTGACCAGTGCCTTAAGGACTCAGACGAAAATCCCGTTTTTTATATACAATATGCTAATGCCAGAATTAATAGTATTATTAAAAAATCTGGTATTAAAGACCTATCAACCCAAAATCTGGATGTAATTGACTCAATAAAAGAGGTTGGATTAATTAAAGCAGTGATTGATTTTGAAGACGTAATTAAAGACTCGGCTGAAAACCTTGCTCCTCACAAATTAACTTTTTATTTACAGAATTTAGCTAAAGAATTTCATTCATATTATAAATCTACTAAAATTTTAAATAACGACAAATTAATGACAAGACTAATACTTATAACAACCATTAAATCAGTTCTTTCTAATGGCCTTAGCTTGCTTGGAGTATCTTCACCGGAGGAAATGTAGTAACTTTGAATTTAATATCTTTATTAACTGAAAATTTACATATTCTATATATTTCTGTATCACTTGTCTTAGTTTTGTATTTCATAATTGCTAATATTTTTAAATTCAAAAACCAGGATAATATAATTTTTCAGAATGCAAAAAGTGCAACTAAGAACCCCTTAGGATATAAGGATAAAACAATGTTATCAAATCTATACAAGGATTGGTGGTGTTTTTTAATTGCACCTTTAGAAAAAAAAATAATTGCCAATAAAGTATCGCCTAATTTCTTAACAGTCTTATCTTTATTCTTTTCAATTTTGACTGCTGTACTATATTTTTATGGATTAATATTTTTGGCATCAATTTTCTTACTAGCAGGCTCAACTTTTGATATGTTAGATGGGAGAATTGCCAGAATGACAAAGAATCAATCTGATATTGGCTCTTTTCTTGATAGCGTTTTAGATAGATTATGTGAATCTGTGGTTATGATTGGAATTTTCCTTTTTTATTATCCAAATCCTTTTTCTATAATTTTAATGTTTGCAGCGATTTTTAGCCTTACCGTTAGTTATGTAAAATCAGCAGCAGATAATCTTGGTTTAAAATCTAATGTTGGTTTGATGCAAAGAGCTGATAGAGTAGTTTATTTAGGCATTGGCGGGATTATAAATGGAATACTAGAATATTTTTCAATAATAATTTATTCTCAGGTCCTCTGATATAGTAAAGCTTTGCTCTACGAACTCTCCCTTTTCTAATAACTTCAATTTTATCAATTTGTTTGGAATGTATTGGGAAAATTCTTTCAGTACCTATACCATAAGATATTTTTCTTACAGTAAAAGTTTCTCTAATACTAGAGCCTTTTCTTGAAATGACTATACCTTCGAATATTTGAATCCTTTCTTTTTCACCCTCTTTAATCTTGTAATAAACACTAACTGTATCACCAGCTTTAAATGAAGGTATTTCTTTTAAACTTTCTTTTTCTATACTATCTACAATATTCATTTTCTTTTACACCTAAAAATTACAACCAAATAATTTATCCAATATTATAGCTACTGCACTCCTAACTGACAAATGATTATATTTATCATAACCCCCGACGGGTTTTAAGATATAGTCACAAGATTCAATTATTTCCTGCGATAAGCCCCATCCTGTGCCAAAAACTATTAAATATGGCCTTTTTTCCTCTTGTATTTTATGCTTTATAAATGAATAGTCAACCATATTCTTCATTTGATTAGCATCAGTTCCAATTAATATTGGTTTTTGCTTATATTCTTTTTTAATATTTGAAATTGCTTCTTTCAATGATTTTTTAATAATTACATTATTCATGGCAACATGTTTAGAATTTTCATTCTTTCTCTTTTTTTCATTATCCCAAAAACTAAGAACTTTTTCAGCTAATTTTCTTTGTTCTAATATAGGATGAGTTATATAGTATTTATTAATTCCGTAGGTTCTTGCGGATCGGGCTATGTCTTGAATATCAAGATTTGTTAGAGATGTAGTTATTATCTCATTTTTAATATTTTTAATAGGATGATGAACTAGTGCAATGAAAACATTATTGTTCAATATAGATTTTTTTATTTTCCTTAGGTTTTCTCTTTCATTTGGTCTAAGGGCTGCATTTTCCAGAAGATCTTCTCTCTTGTTCAAAGTATATTCTAATGAATTATTTCTATTAAAATTATCTATATTTTTGTGATTACCAGATAATAATATTTTTGGCACAGATTTATTTTTAAAAATCTTTGGTTTTGTGTAGACTGGACCTTTGATAGTAGAATCCATAAAACTATCGTTAGTAACAGAATCTTTTTTACCAACAACACCTTTTATCATTCTCGATATTGAATCAATAAGAATACATGCTGCTAGTTCTCCACCTGTTAGAATATAATCTCCTATTGATATTTCAAAATCACAAAATTCCTCTAATATTCTTTCATCAAAACCTTCATACCTTCCACTCACAATTGTTATATTTTTTTCATTAGAGAGATCTTTTGCTATTTGATTATTAAATGTCTGGCCTTTTGGAGTCAAAAATATAAATTTTGTTTTAGGCTCATTTTTTTTAATTTTTTTGAATATTTTATATGTTTTTTCAAAAGAAATTACCATTCCAGGATTATGACCATATTGCTCATCATCAATACCTCTATTCTTATCAGCCTCTGTAAAGAAAGAATAATTATTTATAGTAATTAATTTTTTCCCCACAGCTTTTGGCTTGTCTCTGAACGAATTTAGCTTCTCTAAAAAGATAACATAATTTTTTTGCTCAATCTAACTTCTATTATAAAAGATTCAATAAATGGGACAACAAATGTTTTTTGATTAAAATAAATTTCTAGTAAAACTCCGTTTGAAGAGTTTAAAACTCTTTTTATTGAACCAAATTTATCTCCCTTTTCATCAATTACTTCACATCCCAAAAGATCATCATTATAAAATTCGCCATTCGGTAGCTTCGGGAGATCAATATCTTTTATAAATACATCAATATTTTTTTCATCGCTAATTGAAATCATATCAACAATTTTAATTAAAATATTATTTGTTTCTTTTTTTATAATTTTAAACTCAACATTTTTATACTTGTTATTTGAACTTATATAAAAATTATTAATTCTTTGAATTGTTTCGTAATTATTAGATGAAGAAATAAAAATAAATAAATTATCAGAATTATTATTTTTTTTAATTACCCCGAGTTTTTTAAAATTCATTAAAAGTTATTCAATAATTTCTAATACAGCTCTTCTTTTGTCTTTAGCTGCAGCAGCACCAAGCAAAGTCCTGATAGCTTTTGCTGTTTTTCCTTGTTTGCCAATTATCTTCCCTAAATCATCTTTTGCAACTTTTAACTCATAAACAGTCGTAGAATCTCCTTTGACTTCTGTGATATGAATCTCGTCTGGATTATCAACAAGTGAACTAACAATTAATTTAATTAAGTCAGATATATTTTCCATAAATAAGCCTTTACTCAGATTATACATTAAATTGCTAAAGAGCAGCTTCTTCAGCAGGAGCAGCTTCTTCAGCAGGAGCAGCTTCTTCAGCAGGAGCAGCTTCTTCAGCAGGAGCAGCCTCTTCAGCAGGAGCAGCCTCTTGTGGTGGCTCATCAATTTGTTTCTTTGGTTTTCTTTTTGGTTTTGTACTTACAATCTGACCGTATTTTTCAGGGTCATAAAGTTTTAAAACTCTATTGCTAAGTTGAGCTCCTTTACTTATCCACTGATCTATTTTTTCTTTATCAAGATTTACAACACTTGGTTCCTGCAGAGGATCATATGTTCCAAGAATATCTAAGAATTTTCCATCTCTTGCGGATCGTGAATTAATAGCAACAACTCTATAAAATGGTCTTTTTTTTCTTCCCAATCTTGTTAATCTAATTTTTACCATAAATACCTCGTCACTTAATAATGATTAAATTTATGAAAAATTCAATATATTTTTCTTCAATAGAAGCGAAAATGATTGGAGGTAAAAATTTTTATATAGATATTGATAATAATTATTATATTTTTGACGCACTCTTTGAAAAAGATGAAATGAAGTTCCCTGTTACTTTATGTACTCAATATTATCCTAAATTTACTTTTATAGGTAATAGAGTTGGTTTCAATTATGGAGAAGGTTTTGGCAATATTTCAAAATTTAAAAAATATGGAACTGGAGGATGTGGAAATCAAAACACTGGTTTCCTCGGACATTGGCATGATGAAGCTACTGAATTATCAAATGAAACTGATTTATTTCCTTTTCTAAGAGAGATTGAAAGTAAATGGAATGAAGTTTTTAACAATTTACCTTTTTTAACAGCTGAAGAACAAAATATCATTGTTGAAAAATGGGTTAACTAAATTTTATTTTAAGAATCTAAAACATTATTGTAATAAATAGTCATGAAAGAAACATTATTTAAGCCATTACATTGGATTATGTTAATCCTTATCTCTCTAGATTTTATTGATACTACTTATCGTATAACATACGGTTATTTTTCAGGACAAGGTGTGCAGCCTCCAGTTGGAGATTTTAATGTACAACTATCGACATTAGATTTTATTGTAAGTGTTATCTTTCAATTGGCAATCGCTTACACAATTTACATGTTGTACAGTATGAAAAGAAGTGGCGGATATTATTT
>LULI01000917.1_pt1 | contig 10029 bp, 10 predicted proteins | sample 728191 | NCBI WGS metagenome assembly LULI01 (sample SAMN03860293, study PRJNA289734) | marine metagenome | biome: seawater column; feature: ocean; material: water; isolation source: Red Sea water column Station 169 - depth 50m | place: Saudi Arabia: Red Sea | collected 2011-10-15 | depth 50 m | reverse complement strand
CTCGGGGCCCGCGACACCCTGCGCACCGAGATGGGCTACCCGCTGCACGGCCAGGACATCTCCATGGACATCACCCCCGTCGAGGCCCGCCTCGGCTGGGCCGTGGGCTGGTCGAAGCCGGCCTTCTGGGGCCGCGAGGTGCTGACCCGGCAGCGGGAGGAGGGCCCCCAGCGCGTGCTGCGCGGCATCGTCGCCACGGGCCGCGGCATCCCGCGCCCGCACATGCGGGTCATGCTCACCGCCGACGTCCCGGTCGGCGAGGTCACCTCGGGCACCTTCTCCCCGACCCTGCGCAAGGGCGTCGGGCTCGCGCTCGTGGCCGCCACCGTCGCCGCCGACGCCGAGGTGTCGGTGGACGTGCGGGGCCGTCGCGAGGTCTTCGCCCTGACCAAGCCGCCCTTCGTCGACCCCTCCGTCCGGGAGTCCTGACATGAACCTGCCCGAGCAGCCGTCCACCTTCCGCGCACCCACTGCCGCCGAGCGCCCGTGGTGGTGGCGCCTGGAGGACGCCTCCGGCGCGGAGGTGACCCTCGGTGCCGACGCCCCGGCCGACCTCGTCGACCAGCGCTTCACCAGCCAGGCCGATGCGGAGTCCTGGGTCGGCGAGACCTGGGCCGAGCTGGCCGAGCACGGAGTCGACGCCGTGACGCTCTTCGAGCTGGAGCGCCGGGTCTACGGCCCGATGTCTCTGCACGCCTGAGCACCTCGACCTCGTAGGTGGCAGTGGTGGGGACCGATCGCGCCGCGCGCCCCGACGTCTAGGAGTACGCCACCGCCCGGCGCCCCGACGTCGTCGGCGTCACGCAGCTGCGCCAGGTGGGCGCCGAGTCCATCCAGGTCAGGCAGCTGCTCGGCACGCCGGTGATCCGCCTCGGTGACGGTGGCGAGATCTCCGCGCGTCAGCAGTTCGTGCTGACCCGCAGCGGCGCGGGGGACCGGACCGCGCTGCTGGCCAGGTGAGCGAGAGGATCGTGGGGTGACCCACTCCTACCGCTGCGTCGACGTCTTCGGCTCCGGTCCGCTGACCGGCAATCCCGTGGCGGTCGTGCACGACGCCGACGACCTCACCGACGACCAGATGGCCGCGTTCGCCCGCTGGACCAACCTCTCGGAGACGACGTTCCTGCTGCGGCCCACGCACGCGGGGGCCGACTACCGCCTGCGCATCTTCACCCCCGGCGGTGAGCTGCCGTTCGCCGGACACCCCACCCTGGGGTCGGTGCGCAGCGGCCCGGTCTCCGAGGAGGACCGTGCCCGGATCGCGCGTGCCCTGCGTATCGAGGCCACCGAGGTCGTCGACGCGGAGTGGGTCGACAACGGCCCCGGATGGGTCGGTGTGCTCCTGGCCGACGCGGCCGCGGTCACCGCGCTACGCCCGGACTGGTCGGCCTTCGACGGGCTCGACGTCGGGGTGGCCGGCCTGCACGAGCCGGCTCTGCACGAGCCCGGGGGAGAGGTGCTGATGGAGGTGCGCGCCTTCTGCCCGGGCCTGGGCATCACCGAGGACCCGGTCACCGGCAGCCTCCAGGCCGGCCTCGGGCAGTGGCTGACCTCGACCGGGCGGCTGCCGACGTCGTACGTCGCAGCGCAGGGCGCCGCACTGCAGCGACGCGGGCGCGTGCACGTGGAGGTGGTGGACGGGCAGGTGCGGGTCGGCGGTGAGACCTGCACCACGATCGAGGGACGTGTGGATCTTCGGGCGTGACGTGTGGGCCGGCCACGCGTTGAGAGGAGCATGACCTCGCGCCGTCTCGTCCGCTCCGCCCTGGCCGCCCTGCTGCTCGCCACGCCGCTGGCTGCGGTGACCAGCTCGACCCCCGCCACCGCCATCGTGGGCGGCGGCGCCGCCGACGACGGTGAGCACGGGTTCATGGTGTCGCTGCAGCGCGCCGGCTCCGAAGGGTCCGACGGCCACTTCTGCGGCGGCTCGGTGGTGGGCAAGCGGTGGATCCTCACCGCGGCCCACTGCACCGTCTTCGAGCCCGACGAGGTCCAGGCCGTGGTCGGTCGCACCGACCTCACCCAAGGTGGTGGCCAGGTGCTGCGTATCGACCGCATGAAGGTCCACCCGGACTACGACGAGACCGGGTCGAGCGACGTCGCCCTGTGGCGCACCACCAAGAAGATCAAGGCGCCGCGCATCGCGCTCGCCGGCGCGGACGACCAGCCCCTCGAGGAGCCCGGCTCCACCCTGACCGTCGCCGGGTGGGGACTGGACGCCTACCAGGTCGGCAGCGTGCAGGACCGGCTCAAGGAGCTGGACGTGCGCGTGACGACCGACCTGGAGTGCCAGACCAACAGCCTGCTCGGGTACTCGCCCGACACCGAGGTGTGCGCCGCCGAGCTGCTCGGCGACTCCTGCCAGGGCGACTCCGGTGGGCCGCTGTTCGGCTACCGCGAGAACGGCCGGCCGGTGCAGATCGGTGCCGTGAGCTACGGCTTGGGCTGCGCACTCCCGCTCTTCCCGGGCGTCTACGCCGAGATCAACGCGCCCAGCATCTCCGGGTGGCTCAAGGGCGTGCTGAAGGCCGACAAGAAGACCGACAAGAAGAAGGGCAAGAAGAAGGGCAAGAACAAGGGCGGGAAGAAGAACCGCCGGTAGCCACGGACGGCGCACGCCGCCCGTGGTGCTGCCCGGGTAGCGTTCGCCCCGTGCAGGCCTACCTCGACCTCCTCACCCGCATCCTCGACGAGGGCGTCGAGCGCACCGACCGCACCGGCACCGGCACGCTGTCGGTCTTCGGGCACCAGATGCGCTTCGACCTGGCACCCGAGCGTGGAGGCGGCTTCCCGCTGGTCACGACGAAGAAGGTCCACACCCGCTCGGTCTTCGGCGAGCTGCTGTGGTTCCTGCGCGGCGACACCAACGTGCGCTGGCTGCAGGAGCGAGGCATCAGCATCTGGGACGAGTGGGCCGACGAGGCCGGCGACCTCGGCCCGGTCTACGGCGCCCAGTGGCGCTCGTGGCCCACACCCGACGGGCGGCACATCGACCAGCTGGCGCAGGTCGTGGAGAACCTCCGCCGCGACCCGCACTCACGGCGCCACGTGGTCTCGGCGTGGAACGTCGCGGACATCCCCGACATGGCGCTCGCGCCGTGCCACGCGCTGTTCCAGTTCTACGTCGCACCTGACCCCGACGGCGGGCCGGACCGGCTCAGCTGCCAGCTCTACCAGCGCTCGGCCGACGTCTTCCTCGGCGTGCCGTTCAACATCGCCTCCTACGCGCTGCTGACCCACATGGTCGCGCAGGTGACCGGCCTCGGGGTCGGCGACTTCGTGCACACCCTCGGCGACGCGCACCTCTACCTCAACCACCTCGAGCAGGCCCGTCTCCAGCTCACGCGGGAGCCGCGGCCGCTGCCCACGCTGGTGCTCGACCCCTCGGTCACCGCGCTCGACGAGTTCGAGCTCGAGCACATCGAGGTCGCGGGCTACGACCCGCACCCGGTCATCAAGGCCCCGATCGCGGTCTGAGGCGGTCGTCGTGAGTCGCAGGATCGTCCTGGTCGCCGCCGTCGCCCGCAACGGGGTGATCGGCCACGGCCCCGACATCCCGTGGAAGGTGCCGGGGGAGCAGGCCGCCTTCAAGCACCTGACCATGGGCCACGTGCTGGTCATGGGTCGCACCACCTACGAGTCCATCGGTCGGCCGCTGCCCGGCCGGGAGACCATCGTGCTGACCCGCGACCCCGCCTGGTCGCCCGGCCGCGACGACGTCCACGTGGCGCGCCACCTCGACGACGCGCTGGTGCAGGCCACGCGGCTGCCCGGCGAGATCGTCGTCGCCGGCGGCGCCAGCGTCTACGCCGCCGCCATGCCGCTGGCCACCGAGCAGGTCCTCTCCGAGATCCCGCTCGAGCCCGAGGGCGACGTGTTCTACCCCGACTTCGACCGGCACCACTGGAAGGAGACCCGGCGCGACGAGCTCGAGGGCTTCGACCGGGTCTGGCTGCGCCGGCGCTGACACCGCCTGCCGGGTGAGGGCCGCTTTCGTAGGGTGAGCGCCATGGAGCTGCGCATCTTCACCGAGCCCCAGCAGGGCGCCACCTACGACGACCTCCTGCGGGTCGCCCTCGAGGCCGAGCGGCTCGGGTTCGGGGCGTTCTTCCGCTCCGACCACTACCTCGGGATGGGCACCCCGGGCCTGCCCGGCCCCACCGACGCCTGGACCACGCTCGCTGGTCTCGCCCGCGAGACCAGCACCATCCGCCTCGGCACGATGATGACCAGCGCCACGTTCCGCTACCCCGGTCCGCTGGCGATCCAGGTCGCGAACGTCGACCAGATGAGCGGCGGGCGCGTCGAGCTCGGCATCGGCGCCGGCTGGTTCGTGCAGGAGCACGAGAAGTACGCCATCCCCTTCCCCGGCACCGCCGAGCGCTTCGACCGGTTCGAGGAGCAGCTGGCCGTGGTCACGGGCCTGTGGTCGGCCCCGGCCGCCGAGGACGGTGGCTTCTCCTACGACGGCACCCACTACCAGGTCAGCGAGTCGCCCGGCCTGCCCAAGCCCGTGCAGCGCGACGGTCACGCCGGTGGACCGCCGGTGCTCATCGGGGGAGTGGGCAAGCGTCGTACCCCTGTGTTGGCCGCGCGGTACGCCGACGAGTTCAACCTCCCGTTCGTGCCGTTCGACACCGGGGTCGAGCAGATCGCCCGCGTGCACGCCGCGTGCGAGGAGATCGGCCGCGACCCGGGCTCGCTGACCACCTCCTCGGCGCTGGTGCTGTGCGTCGCCGAGAACGAGGCCGATCTGGCCCGCCGGGCCGCAGCGATCGGGCGCGAGGTCGACGAGCTGCGGGAGAACGGGCTGGCCGGGCTGGTGCCCGAGGTGGTCGACAAGATCGGCCGCTACGCAGAGACCGGGCAGTCGCGGCTGTACCTGCAGACCCTCGACCTGGGCGACCTCGACCACCTGCGGCTGGTCGCCGAGCAGGTCGTCCCGCAGATCCCATAACCTTGGCCCCATGACCTCCGCCCCCGTCGCACCCTTCGGTCGGATGCTGACCGCGATGGCCACGCCGTTCCTCGACGACGGCAGCCTCGACCTCGACGGGGTGCAGCGGGTCGCCAAGCACCTGCTGGCGCACGGTCACGACGGGCTGGTGGTCTCCGGGACCACCGGCGAGTCGCCCACGACCACCACCGACGAGGACGGCGAGGTCCTCGCCGCGGTGCGTGACGCGGTCGGCCCCGACGTGCCGCTGGTGGCCGGTGTCGGCACCAACGACACCCGCACCTCGCTGGTGCTGGCCAAGCAGGCACGCGAGAAGGGCGCCGACGCGGTGCTCCTGGTCTCGCCCTACTACAACAAGCCCGGACAGCGCGGCATCCTCCACCACTTCCGGCAGGTCATCGACGCCGCCGAGCTGCCCGTGATGCTCTACGACGTCCCTGGCCGCACCGGCTCCACCATCGGCCTGGAGACCTACGAGGAGGCGCTGGGCTGGGAGCAGGTCGTCGCGGTCAAGGACGCCGTCGGCGACATGCAGCGCGCCGCGCGCCTGACTCAGATGGGCTACGCCGTCTACTCCGGCGACGACGTCAACACCCTCGGCTTCCTCGCCCACGGCGCCTGCGGCCTCGTGTCGGTCGTCGGTCACGTCGCCGGCAGCGAGATCGCCTCGATGATCGAGGACTTCCTCGGTGGCGACCACGCCAACGCCCTGGCGACCTACCAGCGGCTCCTGCCGGCCTTCGAGGCCGTCATGGGTGTCGCCAACTACGGCGCCACCACCGCCAAGGGGGGCCTGGAGCTCCTCGGCGTGCTCGACAACCGCCGCGTGCGCTCTCCGCTGGTGCCCCTCGACGACGAGGAGCTCGCCGCGCTGCGCACCGGCCTGGAGGCGGCCGACCTGCTCTAGGCACCGCCGGCCAGCACCCCGGCACCACCCGACCACCGGACGACCCGGCAGAACAGGACGAAATGTCACACCCGCACCCCGAGCTCACCGCACCCGAACCGCTGCCCGAGGGAGCCCTGCGGGTCACCCCGTTCGGTGGTCTCGGCGAGGTGGGGCGCAACATGACCGCCTTCGAGTACGCCGGTCGTCTCCTGATGGTCGACTGCGGCGTGCTCTTCCCCGAGGACCACCAGCCCGGCGTCGACCTGATCCTCCCCGACTGGTCATCCATCCGCGACCGGCTCGACGACGTCGAGGCGCTCGTGCTGACCCACGGTCACGAGGACCACATCGGCGCGACGCCGTACCTCCTGCGCGAGCGGGGTGACATCCCGCTGGTCGGCTCGGAGCTGACGCTGGCGCTGCTGGGCTCCAAGCTGCGCGAGCACCGGCTCAAGGAGACCGTCCACCACGTGGTGAAGGAGGGCGAGAAGATCACCTTCGGGCCCTTCGAGCTCGAGTTCGTCGCGGTCAACCACTCCATCCCCGACGCGTTGGCCGTCGCCATCCGCACGCCCGCCGGGCTGGTGCTGCACACCGGCGACTTCAAGATGGACCAGCTGCCGCTCGACGGCCGGATCACCGACCTGCGGGCCTTCGCGCGGCTGGGGGAGGAGGGCGTCGACCTCTTCCTCACCGACTCCACCAACGCCGAGACCCCGGGCTTCACCCCGACCGAGCGCGGCATCACGCCGGTCATCGACCAGGTCTTCCGCGAGTCGCAGCAGCGGATCATCGTGGCCTGCTTCGCCTCGCACGTGCACCGCGTGCAGCAGGTGCTCGACGCGGCGTACGCCCACGAGCGCCAGGTCGCCTTCGTCGGCCGCTCGATGGTGCGCAACATGGGCATCGCCCGCGACCTGGGCTACCTCACGATCCCGCCGGGCACGATCGTCGACGCCAAGGAGCTCGCGCACCTGCCGCCGCAGCACCAGGTGCTGATCTCGACCGGCTCGCAGGGCGAGCCGATGTCGGCGCTCTCGCGGATCGCCCAGCGCACCCACAACTTCGTGCACATCGAGGAGGGCGACACCGTCCTGCTCGCGTCTTCGCTCATCCCCGGCAACGAGAACGCGGTCTACCGCGTGATCAACGGCCTGGCCCGGTGGGGCGCGAAGGTCGTGCACAAGGGCAACGCCATGGTGCACGTCTCCGGGCACGCCTCGGCCGGCGAGCTGCTGTACTGCTACAACATCGTCAAGCCGCGCAACGTGCTGCCGGTGCACGGCGAGATCCGGCACATGCAGGCCAACGCCGCGCTGGCGAGGATGACCGGCGTCGAGAACGTCGTCATCGCCGAGGACGGGGTCGTGGTGGACCTCGTCGACGGGGTCGCGTCGGTCGCGGGCAAGGTCGACTGCGGCTACGTCTTCGTCGACGGATCCTCCGTCGGCGACATCACCGAGTCCGACCTCAAGGACCGGCGGATCCTCGGCGAGGAGGGCTTCATCTCGGTCATCGTCGTCATGGACTCGGTCTCCGGGAAGGTCGCCGGCGGCCCGGAGATCCACGCCCGCGGCTTCGCCGAGGACGACTCGGTCTTCGAGGACGTCAAGCCCGCCATCATCGACGCGCTCGACAGGGCCGTCGCCGACGGGGCCACCGACTCCTACCAGCTGCAGCAGACCGTACGCCGGGTGATCGGTCGCTGGGTGTCCAACACCCACCGTCGTCGGCCGATGATCATCCCGGTGGTCATCGACGCCTGAGGGCGCGACGCCGACCCTGGTCCGCCGGGGTGGTCCGTCGCTCCGGGGCGAGGAGTAACCTCCCGGCCCACCCAGGAGGTGCGACGTGATCGACGACTACCCGCTGCTGACCCTGCTGCCCCCCGTGCTGGCCATCGGGCTGGCGGTGACCACCCGCAAGGTCCTGCTGAGCCTCGGGCTCGGCGTGGTCTCGGCGGCACTGCTGGTCGCCGACCTCAGCCCCGTCGCGGCCCTGGGTGGCGCAATCTTCGTCGACGACTACTTCAACGCCCTGACCGTCGGCCAGGTCAGCCGGCCGATCACCGACCGGCACCGGGTCTCGCGCGCCAAGCTGACCTACCTGGTCGACTCGACCTCGGCACCCGTGGCCGTGCTGATGCCCTTCTCGAGCTGGGGCGCCTACATCCTGGGCATCTTCACACCGATCATCGCCGCGTCGGCGCTGACCGTGAGCGACCTCGGCGCCTACGTCCGGGCCGCGGCAGCCAACTACTACGCCTGGGCGGCGCTGCTGATGGTGGTGCTCGTGGTCGCGCTCAACGTCGACCTCGGCCCGATGCGCCGCGAGGAGCGACGCGCCCTGGAGGAGGGCAGGACCTATGAGCCCGGCGACGACATCCCGGGCCAGCTCTCCGAGGACCTGCCCGTCCACCGGCCCGGCGCCAAGCGGGCGCTGGTGGTGCCGTTCGTGCTGCTGGTGCTCGGCGTGCTGGCCGGCATCGTGTGGAGCGGGGTGCGCGCCTCCGGGTCCTGGGCCCCGCTGGACCTGCTCGCCGAGGCCGACGTCACCTGGTCCCTGCTGGTCGGTGCGGCGCCGGCGCTGCTCGCAGCGCTCTACTACTACTCCCGCGACACCGCCTCCAACCCCAAGTTCAGCCGCTCGACCTTCGGTCGGGGCTGGTGGGAGGGCCTGCGGTCGATGTGGCCGGCCGTCAGCATCCTGCTGCTGGCGTGGATGCTCGGCTCGCTGATCGACTCCCTCGGTACGGGGGAGTACCTCGGCGGCCTCGTCGAGGACTCCTCGCTGCCCACCGAGTGGTTGGTCCCCGTCGTCTTCCTGGTCGCCCTGGCGATGGCCTTCGCCACCGGCACCAGCTGGGGCTCCTTCGGGCTCCTGCTGCCGATCGCCGGCGGCATCGTCAACGCCGTCGACGCACCCGAGCTGCTGCTCCCGGTGCTCGGGGCCGTGCTGGCCGGCGCGGTGGCCGGCGACCACTCCTCGCCGATCTCCGACACCACGATCCTCAGTTCGACCGGTGCCGGGTGCAACGTGATCACCCACGTCACCACTCAGCTGCCGTACGTCGCCGTCGCCGTGGTCGCCGCCACGGCCGGCTACTGCGGCCTCGCGCTCACCGGCTCCACCACCATCGGCTTCGTGGTCACCATGCTGGTCGGCGCCGCCGTCCTGCTCGGCGCCCGCCGGCTCTCCCCACCCCTCGACGCGCTCCCGGACCCCGACGACCAGCCACGGGACGCCGAGCCGGCGTATTGATACGCCGGTTCGACCGGGCTCGACACGCCGTCGCGACCTCGTGCCTCGGTCGCGGGCTCGCTCACCTCCTCGCGTCGAGTCCCTCGCTCCGCTCGGACGTGGCTCCGGAAAACCCTCAAGCGACACGTGAGGGTGGGACGTGAGTCAATCCCTGTGACTCGTGTGGTGGTCGCCTAGGGTCGTGACCATGGCGACCCGTACGTCTTCCCCGCCGGGGTCGCGGAGCACGAGCACGTCCAGCCGCAGCACCAGCACGCGCAGCGGCACGAGCACGGGCACCCGACCACGGAGTACCTCCACCACCAAGAGCGCGGCCAAGCGGCCGCCGGCGCGCAAGCCTGCGCCCAAGAAGTCGTCGGCGAAGAAGTCGACGACCTCGCGGCCGGCCCCGCGCTCGGTGCGCAGCGGACCCGCGACCTCGAGCCCGAGCACCGGCGCGACGGTGCCGGCCTGGTGCTGGTCGCCCTCGCGCTGGTCTCCGCCGCCGCGGTGTGGTTCCAGGTGCAGAGCCCGGTGACCGACCCGGTGCGGTTCGCCGTCGCCGGCACCGTCGGCAAGATCGGCTGGTTCGTCCCGATGGTCCTGGTCTGGGCCGGGTGGCGCGTCATGCGCGACCCCGTGGGCCACGGTCCCGCCGGCCGGCAGGTCATCGGCTGGACCGCCCTGTCCTTCGGCCTGCTCGGCATCGTCCACGTCGCCAACGGCAGCCCTCAGCCGGTCGCCGGCGACGCCACGCCGCTGCAGGAGGGCGGGGGAGCGGTCGGGTACGTCGTCTCCTCGCTGCTGCTCGACCTGCTGCGCACCACCTACCTCGTCGTCCCGCTGCTGCTCCTCCTCGGCGTCTTCGGGGTCCTCGTCATCACCGCCACGCCCGTCTACCAGGTGCCCGACAAGCTCGCCGACCTGCGCGACCGGGTCGGCG
>LULI01001694.1_pt1 | contig 10038 bp, 13 predicted proteins | sample 728191 | NCBI WGS metagenome assembly LULI01 (sample SAMN03860293, study PRJNA289734) | marine metagenome | biome: seawater column; feature: ocean; material: water; isolation source: Red Sea water column Station 169 - depth 50m | place: Saudi Arabia: Red Sea | collected 2011-10-15 | depth 50 m | reverse complement strand
CAGGTAGATGATCTCTACAAGAGGGCAGTTGAGTCTGGAGATGCCGAGCTGATGTCCAAAGCGGCCACTCTTAAAAACGAAGTGGCGATTGAAAAAGAAAAGCTCAACGTAGCCAAGGCTCGTCGCCAATCGCAAGCCGCTCAAGTGGTTGAACAGCCACAAGAAGAGTTGCAATACGAGCAACCAGCTCAACGAGTACAACCGACAGAAGACGCACTTGAATGGAAGAGCCGAAACTCTTGGTTCGTAAGCAGCGATGAAGAATTAGAAAACGCCACCGAGGAGCAGATAGAAGCAACTCGATGGGCAAATTTCGTACATACCAACCTGGCTAATGAAGGTTACGATTTAGGCAGTGATGAGTATTACCAAGAACTTGATGCGAGGATAGGCAGGGTTTATCCTCAGTTTCAACAAGCCAACGAAGAGGTTGGCGCCGAGGTCTCGGGAAATGAAGCTAGACCCACTGTGCAACGAGTCGCTTCAGCTCCTTCAGGAGTAAGATCGAAAACACAAGGCAACAAAAACGGAGTTACTTTCAATCGGTCAGAGATAGAACGTCTTCGCGGTTTGAAGCCACATAATATGACTGAAGAAGCTTGGCTTCAGGCGGTCGCTAAAGAAAAGCTAAAAATCGCAGAAAGAGGTAATTGAAATGGCAGAAGCAAAGAGTAGCCCCCGTTCTTCTCGTGATAGTCAAGCGCACGATAATAAGGCTAGACGCAAACCGTGGCGCCCTGTACGGAAACTAGAAACGCCTCCCGCACCTCCAGGATATGTTTATCGCTGGATTCGGGAAAGCATGTTGGGAACTGAAGACCGAGCCAATGTGTCCAGAAGGATACGAGAGGGTTGGGAACTCGTGAGAGGTACAGACCTCCCCGATGAATGGCAGTTACCCACGATGGATAGTGGAAGACATGAGGGTGTCGTATTTAGCGAAGGACTCTTACTAGCAAAAATACCTGAAGAAACTGTTCAAGAAAGGAATGACTATTATTCTGGGAAGAACAGAGAAGCCTTGGAATCAGTTGATAACAACATGTTTAGCGAGGCAGCTCAGTCTAGAGGGTATGTGAAGTATGAGCCCATCCAGCGGGAGACTTCTGTCACAAAAGGTGGTGGAGTCTCTTTCGGCAAAAACTAACCGGAGACTGAAGCATGGCGAATAAAGACGCAGCTTTTGGACTGAAGCCATCTAGAATGATGGGCGGCGGTGCGTATACCGGTGGTCAATCGCGTTATCGAATAGCAAACAACCAGTCAGGTGCTATCTTCCAAGGTGACTTGGTGAAGCAACTTACTGGGGGAACTGTTTCGCGTGCAGCCGCCTCATCGACTGTCCCTGTTGTAGGTGTTTTCAATGGATGTCAGTTCACTGACCCAACTTCAAAAGAAGTTACTTTCAGTAATCATTACCCAGGATCTGTAGCAGCAGCGGATATCATCGCTTTCGTAATCGATGATCCCGATGTTGTATTTGAGGTCCAGGCCGATGATACATTTCCAGTCGCTGATCTGTTTGGCAATTTTGATATTGTTGACCAGTCAACCACTGGTGACACAAGCTCTGGCCGATCGAATGTGGAGTTAGATGTAACGACTGGTGCAACGACCACTACGTTACCTCTGAAAGCCATCGATATTAGCCAGGATCCCGATAACTCAGACGTAGGCAACGCCAACACAAATGTCATGGTTGTAATACAGAACCATATCATGGGTGTTAAAGGCGCTGGCTTGGCATAAGGAGAACGATAGATGGCAATTTCTAGAGCCCAACTAGCGGCAGAATTAGAGCCAGGATTGAATGCTCTTTTCGGCCAAAACTATGATGCCTATGATCGCGAATACGAAGAAATATTCGCAATCGAGGATTCTGATCGCGCCTTCGAGGAAGAGGTGCTCATTACCGGATTTGGTAGTGCGCCTGTGAAGACCGAGGGACAAGGTGTTGTGTTTGATACCGCCAGTGAGGGTTATACCTCCAGGTATGTACACGATACGGTCAGCCTTGCGTTCGCACTTGATAATATCCGTGGGTGCGCTGCGTAGGAATACGCAGGACATAAGATGGTGAATTCAGGGAACATCTCAAAAGAGACAATCCTGAGCGAAGCCTCAGTAAGAGGAACGTGCAACGACTATTCCGAAAGGAAGTACACCCAAGCGGGTGGAAGCGCCATCCAACCAGACCGGTTGAAGATATAGTCTGATCTGCATGGTGACATGCAGCGGTCCTGGAAACAGGACGGGATCGAGAGTAGCGAATCGATCTGAACAAAAAAAGTCATAAAAAACAATGACTTATGAACGGAAGAAGCGCAAGAAGATAACTTGTATGACTCGCTTGGTAGGCGTTATGTGAAGGCTTTGGCTCGAAGCATGATGAACACCAAAGAGATAAAAGGTGCTGATATCTTAAACAACGCCTTTGATACAAACTTTGCTGGCGGTGACGGCCAGCCATTAGTATCTACAGCTCACCCATTAGCGGGTGGCGGTACTTTGGCAAACCGTGAAACCACTATGGCTGACTTGAATGAGACCTCATTAGAGAACATGCTGATTTCTATCAGCGAGTTTACTGATGACAAGGGTCTGCAAATCAGTGTGCAAGCGACCAAGATGATCGTGCCTCCTCAGTTGGTTTTCGTAGCGGACAGAATCTTGAATTCTGACCAGCGAGTAGCGACTGCTGATAACGACATCAACGCTATCAAAAACACGGGTGTGTTACCTGGCGGCTATTCAGTAAACCACTATCTGTCTGATCCAGATGCTTTCTTCATTTTGACAAGCATCACGGACGCTGGTGAGGGACTGAAGATGTTCCAAAGAACACCACTAGAAACCACAATGGAGCCTGACTTCACGACAGGTAACCTGAGATATAAATCGAGGGAGAGGTACTCTTTCGGCTTTTCAGATTTCCGTGGTGTGTTCGCATCCCAAGGAGCTTAAAAGCTCTCAGAGGGCAAATGAGGGGCTTCTAGCCCCTTGTTTGGACCCCATCTCAAGTCATTGTTTTTTGACATTAGACAATGATGCGAAACCAGAGGGCTTCGGCCCTCTTTTTTTGTGCCTGGAAAAATTGTCGGTTTCTAGAGCGTATGGTATAACAGTCAGATCCTGACAGTCGCAATCCCGCGTACTGACACTGGCCACGACAGGAGATAAACATGGCTACAACGACTTTCAATGGACCCGTCAGATCGGAGAAGGGCTTCCAACAGATGGCAACCGAGGCTACTGCTAGCGCAGGGATCGAAGGTACTGCTGCTGTTTACGTCACTCAGGTAAATCGCCTGAAGAGCGATGTTGCTACCAACGTAAACATCGTTAAAACCACAATCATGATTGATCTTACTGGGTTAAAGGACGGCGGCACTGCTGGCGACATTATCGGTAAGGACGGTTCTGGCGTTGCATTCATAGGTAAAGTAACGACTGCAAACCAAGGCACTGTTTTCGGTGTGACGATGACTTGTTTAGAAACACCAGCCGGTGGATCAACAGATATTGACCTGTTCTCTGCGACAGAAGGCACAGGTGTCAACGACACTGCGATCGGTGATCTTACAGAGACTCAGATTATTAACGCTGGTGCAGCTTCAGCCGGCACAGTGGTCGCGGGTGGTGATATCGCCGCCGATCAATTCTTGTACTTGGTTAGCCAGGGAACTGGTGATGCTACCTACACCGCTGGACGTTTCCTCATCGAAATCACTGGCTTCGACGCAGCTTCCTAGAGAGGTAAATTATGGCTGACACAGTAACATCTCAAACGATCCAAGATGGTCAGAGAAAAGCCGTTCTCAAGTTTACCAACGCGAGTGACGGCACGGGTGAGTCAGCAGTCAAGAAAGTGGACGTATCTGCACTGTCAACTAATGCAGCGGGTGAAAGTTGCACTAGTGTGCAAATCAACAAGATCTGGTGGCAATGCACGGGCATGTCAGTAAAGATCGAGTTTGATGCAAGCACTAATGTCCTAGCGATTGGCTTGAGCGAAGACTCAAACGGCTATCATGATTACAGTGATTTTTCAGGTATCCCTAACAATGCCGGCAGTGGCAAAACGGGAGACTTGGATTTTACAACAGTGGGCCACTCTAGTGGTGACACTTACATGATTATCTTAGAGCTGATCAAAGCTTATGGCTGACACTAAAGACGTTAAAAGGACTGCTTCTGGGAGACTCATCTATAGAGGTGAGTCGTTCCCTGGATACAACCAACAGAAGCGGACTCCTGGCAAAAACAAAAAGTTTGCAGTGCTTGCCAAGAAGGGAGACCAAGTCAAAATAGTCCGATACGGCGATCCGAATCTATCGATCAAAAAGTCGCAACCAGCTAGGCGCAAATCATTTCGCGCTAGGCATAATTGTGACGCGGTCGAGAAGAAGAAAGATGTTTTCACGGCCAGTTATTGGTCTTGCAAGAACTGGTGATTTAAATGGCAGAATCTGATCTTAGACTCGAAACAGACCTAGATAGAGCGGCCGCTGAGTACGCATCGGCTACCTCTCCGTTTGCAGAGCTGCAAAACTATTTGCTAGAGCAACCCGTATTCGACAGAGATCCTCGCACACAAGCTAGCGGCTTACCTACACTGAGGAGCTTAGATCGACCTGAGTATGACCAAGAGGCGTTGGCTCAACAGTATCAAGACTTGATCACCTCCCAGCGCGAGGCAGAAGAGGCGCAGAAACAAGAACGCGAAAAGGCGATCGCTGATTTAAGAACCGCGATAGCCGAACAAACAGCGACAGCAGCAGAAGCTGCGGCCGGTGAAAGATCAGCATTATCTGCTGCATTAGAAGGCCGCATTCGAGAAGCAAGAGAAGCGGCAGCAGCAGAGGTCGCAGATCAAGGCACCATCATTGGTGACCTGAAAGAAAGAATAGGTGGTTTGACCCAAGACCTGGGTGGCATATCTCAAACCATACAAGAAGAACAAGACAAGCTATCGGCAGAGCTGAGAGAGTCTCAAGCCGGCGCGGTAGATCTTATCCAAGGCAGAATTAACAGCTTGAATGATGAGCTGGCTGGTGTGTCTCAAGCAGTTGAGACAGAGACAGCGGCGCAGTCAGAAGCTCTGAGAGGTGAACGAGAACAGATTGTTTCCGATCTAGAAAACAGGATCGGCACACTGAGAGACCAGATAGAAAACTTACCTCTCAACGAAATACAAAGTCAGATTGAAGGTATAACGACTCAATCACAGAACTTTGCCGATACGGCTCGTACAGAGCGAGAAAGACTAGAGACAGATCTGAGAGCTGCACTCACCCAACAGACCGACAGAGGAGAAAAGCTGGCCGAGCAGATCGGAGCGTTACAGGCAGCCCAGCTTGACCCCGCACAAATAGAAGAGGTGTTAGCCGGCTTGCCTCAACCCACTACGAACGTACAGGCGCCAGCCGTTTCTGTCGGTCCTGGACCTGGGGGCATGGATCCATTCGGACAAGGCGGTTCAAACGTTGCTGCTAATATGAATGTAAGTGATGGCGTTGCAGACCGGATGGGTTACTTTGAAAGGGGAATCTATGACAGTGTGCCTACGACAGAGGGAGCTGCTGAAATGGGTGCGACTCCATTCTTGGATCCTGGTATTGGCAGTGAAATGGCACAGGGCGCTATTGATCCTACCGGAGCAGCTTTTGTACCCCCACAAACTAACGTGCAAAGAAGAGCCGTTACAGGAGAGCCCGAAGTCTTTCAGCCGAATGCAGCACAACTACAAGCTGGCGTGGCTCCACCACCCAGATTCAAGAATATGCCCATAGGTAGAATAGGAATAAGATAATGTCTTCACCAATACCAGACAATGTAGCAAACCCCGCGATTTACAGAAAAGCAAAAGCGAAGATGAAGCGGAAGTTCAAGGTTACACCCAGTGCATATTCTAGTGGCTACCTTGTGCAGGAATATAAGCGCATGGGCGGTAAGTATAAAGGCGCCAAAAAAGCTGGCGGTGGGGAAGTAGCCTTCGACGCTAAGAAGAGCGACCTCAACAAAGATGGCAAGATTAGTAAATACGAGAGAGCCAGAGGCACCGCCATCGCGAAGAGTATGGCTAAGAATATGAATGAGGGAGGCACTGTGTCTATCCAAGCTCGTGGTTGTGGTGCCATCATGCCAAATAGGAAACGCCAGACTAGGGTTCCTCGTAGCTAATGAAGAAGCGAGATCCGAAGGTTGGAACAGGTAAAAAACCTAAAGGTTCTGACCGGCGACTGTACACCGATGAAAACCCTAAAGACACGGTTAGTATTAAGTTTGCAACTATGAAGGACGCAGATGCTACAGTCAGAAAAGTGAAGAAGCTTGAAAAGCCATTTGCTCGTAAAATACAAATCCTTACAGTAGGTGAGCAAAGAGCCAAAGTCATGGGTAAAACGGGCATAGCCAACGTATTTAGAAAAGGTAAGGACGCTATCAGGAAACAGCATGGCAAAGCGTAGCGGCGGTCTTACAAAATGGTTTGAGCAAGATTGGGTGGATATCGGAGCACCAAAAAAAGGTGGTGGCTTTGCTAAATGTGGCAGATCTAAATTAGAAAAAGATCGCAAAAGAAAATATCCTAAATGTGTTCCGGCGGCGAAAGCTGCTAGGATGAGCGATAAACAAATCGCATCGGCGGTTCGTAGGAAACGAGCCAAAAAACAAGGTGTTGGTGGTAAGCCAACAAACGTAGCAACTTTCGCAAAAGATGGAGGCATCATGGCTGGACATAAAGGCGGCAAAATGAAGACCAAGGGCATGGCGATGAAAAAGCGCGGCCCTGGTATGCAGAAAGGCGGGGCAATGAAAAAGAAAGTCCCACCAGGAATGCAAAAAGGCGGGACGATCAAGAAGAAAGTTCCACCAGGTATGCAGAAGGGTGGATCGATCAAGAAAGTACCACCAGGTATGCGAGAAGGAGGCGGCGTGAAAAAGCAAGGTGTACGCAAGCCAACCAATCGTAAAATCGGCCTTTACGGCTAAGCAGCTTGGCTTATCTCCAATCGAATATTCCGTACTTTAAGTGTTGGGTTCGGAGGGAGTACACACATAACCATGAGGAATATCATGGTGATTTTTTACACGCGATGGCAATCGCCGTTACGACGATGCCGACTCGCTGTTTATCTTTCCAAGTAATTTTTACTGGATCAGATACACAACCAGACGAGCAAAACGTACACGGCGGTGCCATGTGGGCTAGGATGCCTATAACAGCACTCGCTGGAGATTTTGAGTATGAAGGATGGCCTGACCCGATGCCGACTTGGGCTGCACAACCTTGGGATTGCTCTAGTTATCATCACGCTGTTTATGTGCTGGATCGCTGCACCCCTTGTCCGTGGCTGGCGAAGATTGATGGACAGTTTTACCCTGCAAAGTACTTATTTACTGTGGACTATGCAGAGAACGAAATTGCCGACGATCCTGCTCAACACAAGCAAAGCCACGTTATGCAGTTGCTGGACGCGGGTAACTGGACTGGTAACATCGTTGCGCTCCCAAATAATCGGGTGAGAGTAACCCACCCAGCTTGGTTCGAGACCGGCGAAGGTGCTCCGCATTTCAAACCGTCTCAGCACATTCATTACTCAAAGAGCGACCTGGATTATACGTTGGACGTAAACCAAGTGTTTGATAATCTGTACGCACCAGAGAAAAAGCCGAAGCGGAAGAAGAAGAATGGCACTAAGCGGAAGTAAAAACTTTGAGCTTGATGTAGCGGATTATGTCGAAGAGGCATTCGAGCGTTGCGGCTTGGAGCTTAGGACCGGCTACGATCTAAAGTCTGCTAATCGCAGCTTAAATCTTATGCTAGCTGAATGGGCAAATAGAGGATTGAACCAGTGGACGATCGCAGAGAAAACGATCTCTATGGTCAAAGACACTGCGACTTACAATGTGGATTCAACAAATGGCACTGCCGCTATTGATGTTCTCGACGCCTTCATCCGAGAAACGATTGGCGGCAAGTCAAACGACATTCCATTGTCTCGGCTGTCTCGATCCGACTACGCAGACATTGCAGTGAAAAGCACCACCGGCAAACCAAACCAGTTTTTCATCAACAAGCAGATTACGCCTACGATCTCAGTTTGGCCCACGCCAGATAAAAGCTCCACCTATGTGGTTCATCTCAACGTGTTGACCAGGATGGATGACGCGGATGTCGGAGCGGATACATTAGAGGTACCGTTTCGGTTCTATCCGTGTTTGGCCGCTGGGCTTGCTTACTACATTGCACTGAAGCGAGTGCCAGAAAAGGTGCAGATGCTAAAGTCTTTGTACGAAGAAGAGTTTCAGAGAGCGATGAGCCAGGACGAGGACCGAGCGTCTTTCCATATTGCTCCAGACTTCCGTGGATATAACACGGCTTAGTCATGGCTTTTGCGTCCAATAAGAATGCCTACGGAATCTGTGACATTACAGGATTCCGATACAAGCTAAAGGACATGAAGATGACCTGGAACGGCTTGCTTGTCGGTCCAGATCAATGGTCACCCAAAGAACCCCAGATTGACCCTAGACCCAAGAAAGCAGATGCGGAGGCGCTAAGGATTAGCAGACCGGACCAAGCGGCTGGCGGGGAAGACGGAACATTCTTTCAAGTGTATACCAACACCGGACTTGGTAATTTGGGTACAACTTTACAAACTTTTGGAATAACTTGTACAATCGGTAGCGTGGAGGTGACGATCACATGAGCTTTACTTTGGCTACTCTGAAAAGCACTGTGCAAGATTATTTGCAAGTAAATGAAACCACGTTCAACAGCAACCTGAACACGTTCATTCAAGAATCTGAGAGCCGCATCTTTAAAATGGTGCAGCTACCGCAACAGCGCAAAAATGTGACCGGCACGGCTTCGCAGAACAATCGGTTCTTGGCTACGCCATCTGATTTTTTTGCACCATTCTCATTGGCTGTAATAGACAGCAGTAAATATCACTATTTGGATTACAAGCACCCTAGTTTCTTGAAGGAGTTCTCTCCTACAACTACAACGACTGGGCGCCCAAGATATTACAGTTTGTTTGATAACACGGCTTTTGAGCTATCGCCTGTGCCATCATCTGATTTTACAGTAGAGCTGCATTACCTACACAAGCCAACATCTCTCACCTCTGGTTCTGACTCGGGTACAACTTTGTTGTCTACCGATCACCCAGATCCGTTGTTGTATGGAACGCTTGTGGAGGCCGCTGTTTTCCTTAAAGAAGACCCTAGTGTGATTGGAGCTTTCGAGGCTCGTTTCAAAGAAGGTATCGCCCGTATGAAAAATCTTACGGAGGGCAGAGATACCAGGGACGAGTATCGTTATGATCTACTACGCACTGGGGTGAGTTAATTGGAAAAAATAGAGAGTCTCGAAGGTAAACACATTGCAATCATCGGTCTAGGCGCCAGCCAAATAGACTATGTAATCGGAGTCGAAAACAGCAAAACTTGGGACGAGGTCTGGGGCATCAACTCAGCCTTATCTGTCTTCGATGTGGATCGTGTTTTTATGCTGGATCCGGTCAGTCGTTTTCTGGATACAGAAGATGCCGGTAACCAAACAGACGTTATGCGTCGAGTGTTACCGAAATACACAAAGCCTATTTACACTTGTGAGCTGGATGAAAGAGTGCCGGCACTAGTTGAGTATCCGCTTGAAGAAGTGATTGAAGACCAGCGATGCGCTTACATGAATAACACCACCGCCTATGCTTTGGCTTTCGCACTCTGGAACAGAGTCGGTCAGATAGACCTGTTTGGCATGGATTTCAGCTATAAGCACAACTTGCACTTTGCAGAGGCCGGTCGCGCATGCCTAGAGTTTTGGATTTGCAAATGCATCAACGAGAACATCACCGTAGGCGTTAGCCCCAGGTCATCTCTTCTCGATCAGAACGTGCCGATCGAAGAGAGGTTGTACGGCTATCATCGACTGGCTAACCCGAAGATAGCGATGCCAAATCCAGAGGGGGAGTGGGTGGTTTGCAACCGCTCAGAGCTGGCGCAGATGGTGAAAAAGCACAAGTTAGA
>LULI01000955.1_pt1 | contig 10041 bp, 10 predicted proteins | sample 728191 | NCBI WGS metagenome assembly LULI01 (sample SAMN03860293, study PRJNA289734) | marine metagenome | biome: seawater column; feature: ocean; material: water; isolation source: Red Sea water column Station 169 - depth 50m | place: Saudi Arabia: Red Sea | collected 2011-10-15 | depth 50 m | reverse complement strand
GTTGGTCACAAAAGAAATAACGGACACATCTGGTAGTATTACTTTTAGTCTAGACGATAAATATATTTTTTACTCAAAATTAGATGAAAATCATCGTGCCCGAAAAATATATAGACATAAAATTGGAGACCATTTAAATGAGGATTATTTAGTCTTTGAGGAAAAAAGTGAAGCTTTTACAGTTGGAATAAGCTTAACCTCTGATGAAAAATATTATCTAATAACAACTTCTGATCACAACACATCAGAGCAATACTACTTTGGTGTTGATGAAATAACTCCAAAACCAAAATTAATTATTAAAAGACAAAGAGGGATTTTATACTCTATAAATTCTTGGGCTAATAATTTTTATAATCATACAAATAATAGTGCTGAAGATTTCAAGATTGATATCTCTTCAAGCTTAGAGAACCAAAATTGGAAACCTTTTGTACCTTCAAAAAATGAAGTTTTAATTGGTGGTTGTGTATTTTTAAAAAATTGGATAATTCGATCAGAAACTTCTGATGCATTAGATAAGTTATTCATAAGAAATATATCAACAAATTTTGAGGAAGAATTAATTTTTTCAGATGAAAAAGTATACGTACCAAATATTTCTCTTAAACAAAAAGATCGAAACACAGACGAAATTTACCTTGGATATTCATCGCCGAAAACTCCTTCAAGAGTTTATTCATATAATCTTTCAGATAAATCTAAAAAATTAGTAAAAGAACAAGAAATTCCATCAGGCCATAATTCAGAAGATTATATCGTAGAGAGAATTGAGTATAAATCTCATGATGGAAGAATGGTTCCTTTAACAATAACAAGACATAAGAAAACTAAGATTGATGGAACTGCAAATGTCTTATTGTACGGTTATGGTTCATACGGAAATTCAATGAGCCCTAGTTTTTCATCTACACGTTTGAGTTTGATCAACAGAGATATCATCTGGGCTACAGCTCATATTAGAGGTGGAATGGAAAAAGGTATGAAATGGTGGAAAGAGGGAAAATTAACAAACAAAAAAAATACTTTTGAGGATTACATTTATGCAGCTAAATATTTAATTGAAAAGAAATACTCTTCTGCTGGTAAGATCATTGGTATGGGTGGATCTGCAGGTGGATTATTAATGGGAGCAGTGGTAAACCAATCTCCAAAATTATTTTTAGGAATTATAATGGCGGTTCCATTTGTTGACTCTTTAACTACTAACCTTGATCACTCTCTACCATTAACAGTTGGTGAATTTGATGAGTTTGGTAATGCCAAAGATAATAAAGATCACTTTGATTATATATTTTCTTATGCTCCTTATAATAATATAAAAAAAATGGACTACCCTCATATGTTAATTACCACTAGTTTAAGTGACAATAGAGTATTGTTTGATGAGCCTGCTAAATTTACTGCCAAGCTAAGAGACTTAAAAACAGATAATAATTTATTACTTTTAAAAACAGAAATGGATGCAGGTCATAGTGGAAAATCAGGTAGAGATGGTGCTATAGAAGAAATAGCTTTAGACTATGCTTTTGCACTAAAAATTTCAAAAAAAATTTAATTTCTCAATCTTGAAAAAACTTTAATCGTTCCTACATAAGTGAGGTAGGTCGCCTAATGGGGCTTATAAATAAACTTGCTTAACAAAGGAGGATATATGACAAGTAAGGATCTATCTATATTTAACTCATTAAGACCATTCTCGATTGGGTTCGACGATATGTTTGATCAATTTGAGAATATGTTGGGAAATGGTGCAATGACAATGCAATCCAATTACCCACCATACAACATCAGAAAGACTGGTAAAGATAACTACGCTATTGAAGTTGCTTTAGCAGGTTTCAACAAAAAAGATGTTGAGGTTGAGTTCGAAGATAATTTATTAACTGTAAGAACAAAACAAGTTGATAAATCTGAGGATAAAAATGCTGATGGAGAGATCATTCATAAGGGAATATCTCAAAGACAATTTGCTAGATCATTTACAATTGCTGATGACGTTAAAGTAAATGGTGCCGAGCTCAAAGATGGTCTTTTAACAATATCTTGCGAAAGAATTGTACCAGAGCATAAGAAGAAAAAACTAATCGAAATTAGATAAGTTAAAGCCTTGCTTGCGGGGCAACTAGCTCCGCAAGTAAACTAAAAACATCCTTTTGATGAAAATCCAATTACCACTGAGTTAGTGTCTACCTCAAATTTTCTTTCACAAGAAATACCATATTTTTTTGTTTTATATACAAGAACTTGATTTCCTTTTTCGTTCTTAAAATCTTCATCAGGATTTCCTAGATCAATTTTAAGTTCACTGGATAATTGACCTATATATTTACCCAATCTTTTATTTTCTTGCTCAACAATTTTGTCAGTTTTTTCTTGTACAGTCTGGCATGCAGTGACCATTAAGAAGAAACTAAGTAACAACACGATTAATTTAAAATTTCTCATTTTCATATTCTAGCTTCTAAATATGACCAAAATATAAACTTCTTAGTTGAATTATGTTGATAAAATTAGATTTGGCTAAGTATTTGTCAAAAGAATCATCTATTTAGTCAGGATAGGAGGAATAATGTTAGACAAATATTTTGAGTACAAAAAACACAAAACAGATTTTAAAACAGAAGTAATAGCCGGAACGACTACTTTTTTAACCATGGCTTATATCATGTTTTTAAATCCGTTTATTTTATCAGGTGAATTTGCTGGACCCGAAAAAGGTTTCTTTGATTTCGGCGCAGTTTACACTGCAACTATTCTAGCAACTGCTTTGGCTTGTTTCATAATGGCATTTCATGGAAAAACTTGGCCGATTGGTCTTGCGCCAGGAATGGGGATTAATGCTTTTGTAGCTTTTGGAGTTTGTGCAGGTATGGGATATACACCGCAACAAGCTTTGGGTGCTGTATTAGTTGCTGGTGTATTATTTTTAATTATATCATTAACACCAATAAGAGCATGGCTTATCAACTCTATTCCTAAGAGTTTAAAGTTAGGAATTGGTGCCGGAATTGGTTTGTTCTTAGCAATTATCGGTCTTCAAATTATGGAAGTAGTTGTTGATAATCCTGTAACATTAGTACAGCTTGGAAATTTAAGTGATCCACTTGTTTTATTAGGATGCGCAACTTTTATTGCAATAATTGTTTTAGATAAGATGAACGTTAAAGGTAATATCATTATTGGTATTTTAGTATTTAGTATAATTGCTTGGGCTACGGGTCTTGCAAAGTTTAATGGTATCGCAAGTGCTCCGCCTTCAATGACTTATCTTTTTGAATTTGATTTATCTGCAGCTATGACAGCTGGAATGTCTACAGTCATATTTACTTTATTGTTTGTAGACTTTTTTGATACTGCAGGAACTTTAACTTCAGTTGCCAATGTAGCTGGAAAAGTGGGCAAAGATGGAAAAGTTAAAGACATCAATAAAGCAATGTTATCAGACAGCGTTAGTACTGTTGCAGGAGCTGTAATGGGAACTACAACTGTAACATGTATATTTTTTGCGCCCTTAGCAACTAGTTTGCCAAAACAAATTGATGGTGCTGCTTTACTTTTTGTTTCAGTTCTATTTATAAGAAATATTACTGATATAGAGTGGAACGATGTTTCAGAGTCTGCTCCAGCAATTCTTGCAATGATCGCTATGCCTTTAACTTATAGTATAAGCAATGGTATTGCTCTAGCTTTCGTATCATATGCTTTAATCAAGATATTCACTGGTAAATTTGCAACTACTTCACCAGCTATTTGGGTAATAGCAATTTTGAGTGTTGTAAGTTTTGCAGTTGCTTAAATATTAATTGAACAGGGCTAGTATAAACTAGCCCTGTTTATTTTTTTTCACAATCTCCTCAATAGACAATTCTTCATAATGTTCTGTAGGTTGAACAATCCACGGATCTGAGTCTAATCTGATAGGACAAAAATCAGGTTCGAAAGTTGACGATTTCTTTTTCCATAAACAAGCAGTTTTTACTTCTTTTATATAATCTTTAGTTGGGCCATAATTTTTTAACCACTCAATGCTTTTATTAAGCGTTAAACCGGTATCGGAGAGATCATCTATTAGAAGAACCTTATTAAAATCTTTGTTATTTGCCAAAGAACTTATTTCTCTTGCAAACATCAATTGGCCCTGTTGATCCTCTAAACCTTTACCTGAATAACTTTGAATAACAATATATGCGATTGGTAATTTCAAAATTCTTGATAAAATATCAATAATAGGAGCTGCCCCTCTCATAATACCAACTAATACAGTTGGTTTATATTTTTCATGAATTTGTATTGCTAACTTTTCAACAATTTGAGTATATTCATCAAAACTGATAATTAATTTCTCTGCCATGAAATTTATTATCATAATTAAAAATAATTAAAAAGGAGAAATCATGAAGGCTTATTGGATAAGTTTGTATACTAAAGTTAATGACCAAGAAAATTTAAAAAAGTATGCAGAGACAGTAACTCCAATTATTAAAAGTTATGGTGGTTTACCTTTAGTTAGAGGTGGCAAACATACAACTTTCGATGGTGATGATTTTTTAAGAACTGTGGTTTGGGAATTTCCAAATTACGAGCAAGCTTTAAAATGTCATCAATCTAAAGAATATCAGGCTGGTTGGGATTTAGCCAAAAAGACCACTATAAGACACATGCAAATCGTTGAGGGATTTAGTACTGAATAGGCTCAGGATCTATACTTCTCCACAAATACCATGTAGCTACTGAGCAATAAGGTGAAAATCTTTTTTGAAGTAAAGACACAAATTTTTCTGGTGGAAAATATTTTTTATTATAATTTTTAGAAATCGCTCTCAAAAGCCCAATATCTTGTATAGGCCAAATGTCAGATCTATTATAAGTAAAAAGTAAAATCATTTCAGCCGACCATCTACCTATTTGTCTTAAATTAGATAAATAAACTATAGCTTCCTCATCACTCATATTCTTTATTAATTTAGGATTAAAGGATTTATTAATGATTTGTTTTGCTAAACTTTTTATTCCTAAGACTTTTTGCCTACTTAATCCACAATTTCTTAGTTGTGTTGAGGTCAATTTAGATACAGTTTTTGGATTAATTTTATTTTTACATTTTTTCTTAAATTTTAAAAAAACTGAATTTGCTGCAGCAACACTTATTTGCTGACCAATAATACTTTTGCACAATGAAAAAAAAATATCCTTTCTTGATGTAAGAATCGTTTCATTGGGGCTTCGATAATTTTTAATTAATCTTGACATTATTTTATCCCTTTTGGATAAATATCTTTTGGCTTTATTCCAATATTTTGGAACTTTAGTCATTGATTGTTTTAGAAGTGATTATTTTTTTATTATAAATTTCTCTTCTAAAAATAATTAATGTTGAAATAATTACCAAAGAGGCTCCAAGAAGAGTTTTGATTGTTGGAACCTCACCCCAAATGAAATATCCAAAAATTATTGCAAACAAAAGAGCTAAATATTTTAAAGGAGTTACCAAAGAAACCTCTGAATATTTATATGACTGACCTAACCATAAATTTGCAACGCCTCCAAAAATGCCAACAAAAGATAATAAAATAAAATCCTGTAAATTAGGCATAACCCATCCTTGTGGGATAGTTAAAAAACTCAATAAGGTTATTGATAATGAAAAATAGAATGAAATTAACCAAACTGGTTCTGTGGTCGATAACTGTCTTATTGATATCGCTACATAAGATAGACCAAGACAAAATATTATGGGAAAAATATAATAAATGTTTAGTTCACTTATCCCTGGTTCAGTGATTACTAATATTCCTATAAAACCAACTATAACAGCTAACCATCTATAAATGCCAACTTTTTCACTTAATAAAAAAATTGAAAATATAGTTGTAAAGATTGGAGCAGCAAAAGAAATACTTACCACAGTTGCGAGAGGTAATTTTCTTAAAGCAATAAAAATTGCTACTAAAGCAATTAAACCCGACAAGCACCTTAGGGCATGCAAGCCTGGTCTTTTGGTTTGATAAAAATTGTGAAGTCTATCTCTTGGTATAATGAAAAAATAAAATAGTATTCCAAAAAACCCTCTAAAAAATAAAACCTGTCCAATTGGATAATCGACTGACCACTTGACAATTATATCCATTAGTGAAAATGCACAAACAGACATAAACATGTACAAAAATCCCAATTGATTTTTACTAAGCATACGAATAATTTGTAAATTAATTTAAATCATAATCAATGGAAATAGCAGTTTTAGCACTTGGATGTTTTTGGGGACCTGAAATCAAATTCAGCAAAATTAATGGTGTTATCAAAACTGAAGTTGGCTATTGCGGTGGTAATAGTTCACAAACCACCTATAAAGAAGTTTGCACAGGGAGTACAAATCATGCTGAAGTTGTTAAAATTGATTTTGATGAGAAAGTAATTACTTATGAAGAAATTTTAAAAATTTTTTTTGAAATTCATGACCCAACCACACTAAATTCTCAAGGACCAGATTTTGGTACACAATATAGAAGTGAAATCTTTTATTTAAATGACAATCAAAAAAAAATTGCAGAAAATGTTTTGGACCAGGTCAATAAAAAGTTATCAGGGAAAGTGGTAACAAAAATTTCCCTACTAAAAAACTATTGTATTGCTGAGGAATATCATCAAAAATATTTAGAAAAGAGATAATGTCATTAGTAGAAACTGATTGGCTCGAAAATAATAAAGACAAAGTAAAAATAATTGATTGCTCGTGGCACATGCCACAAACGAAAAGAAATGGTTTTGAAGAGTATAAAACTCAACATATCCCGGAGTCCATTTTTTTTGACCTAGATGATAATTCGGACAAAAATACAAATCTTCCACATATGTTAGTGAATAAAAATGAATGGGAAAAAATAGTCTCAAAGATGGGAATCAAAAATGAGGATATGATTATTATTTATGATAATTCTGATGTTGTTAGCTCATGTCGCTGTTGGTTTAATTTTATCTATTATGGTCATGATCCTAAACTAGTTCATGTTTTAAATGGGGGTTTAAAAAAATGGTTGGAAGAAAAAAGAAAAGTAACAAATAATTTATCTAAAGTTATGAAGTCAGACTACAAAAGTTTTGAAAATCAGGAATTAGTTAAAAACAAAGATTCAATTAATCATAATATAGAAACCCAAAAATTTAGGGTTGTTGATGCTAGAAGCAAAGAAAGATTTGAAGGAAAGGTTCCTGAGCCTAGAGAGGGATTAAAAAGTGGATGTATTAAAAATTCTGTCTGCATACCATTTGGCTCTTGTCTTAATCAGGATAGAACTTTTAGAAATAAACAAGAACTTGAAAAAATTTTTCAATCTTCCTTAAAAAACTTAAATGATAAAAATATTGTCTTTTCATGTGGATCTGGGGTAACCGCGTGTGTTTTGGCACTAGCTTATTCTTTAATAAATGATAAATATCGACCCTGTATTTATGATGGCTCTTGGGCTGAATACGGGTTAATTTAAAAAGAATGAAAAGATCGACTAAAACTATATCAATTATTTTAATATTTTTTCTAATCATTGCAGCGGTAATTATTGGTAGAACAATGATTGGAAATCATTTTAAAAAAAAATTCAGTAAAAGACCCCCTCCAGGAATAATTGTCACCGAAGTGGTAAAAAAAGAATTTGCTGAAACAATAGAGACATTTGGTACTGCAATCTCAAAAAAATCTGAAACTTTCAAAATAAAAAAAGATGATCTTTTTGAAGATTTAAAATTGAAAGACTTTGTTAAAAAAGGAGATGTATTAATAAAGTTGAAAAGTGGAAATATTATAGCTCCATTCAGCGGAGTACTTGGTTATACTGGTCTTACGGAAGATATTCTTGTATCTAATAATATATTCATCATAACATTAGATGATAATTCAACTATTTACTCAGACATTAAAATTCCAGAGAATTATTCGGCATCTATTAAAAAAGGTCTTCCAGTTGACGTAAAATTATCTAGTTTTAAAGATAAAACTTTTTCAGGTGAAGTTGATTTTGTATCAAGCAGGATTAACGCCGATACAAGAAGTATATTATCCAGAATTAAAGTGCAAAATAATGATCTCGAACTAATCTCGGGATCTCTTTTAGAAGTAAGCGTTAAATTTAATCTTAGAAACTCATTAAGTGTACCTGATACAAGTGTGATGATTGAAGGCGACAAATCCTATGTTTACAAAATAAATGGCGATAATGTTGCAAATAAAACTGAGGTTAAAACAGGTCTAAGAAGTAATAAAAACATCGAGGTAATTTCTGGATTAAGTGAAGGGGAAATAATCGTCGCGGAAGGATTAAAAAAAGTAAGACCTAGAGGAAAAATAAAACCTATTACAAAATAAATGTTTATTACCGAACTAAGCATAAAAAGACCAGCTGTTTCTTGGGTAATGTCTTTAATCTTAATTATTTTTGGTTTATTTGTCTTTTGGAAATTACCAGTTAGAGAATTACCCAATGGAATACAACCGCCTGTAGTCCAAGTCCAAGTAGATTACAAATCTGCATCAGCGTCAATAGTGGATCAAGAAGTTACTCAAGTCGTTGAAGATGTTATTGGAGGTGCTGAAGGTATAAAAAATATAGACTCAAAATCTGAGAATGGAAGAAGCACAATTAATGTAGAGTTTGATACTAGTATTGATTTAGATAATGCTGCTAACGATATAAGAGAGAGAGTTGCGAGAGTTGTAGATAATTTACCATCTGAGTCTGATCCTCCTCAAATATTAAAAAGGGCAGCTGGTTTTACTACGACTATGTGGTTGTCGTTATCATCTGCAACTTGGAGTGATCTTGAACTAGGTGACTATGCAGAAAGATATTTAGTGGATCAGTTTTCTAGTATTAAAAATGTTGGAAGGATACTTGTTGGTGGTCTAAGAGAATTAAGTATCAGAGTTTGGATAGATCCAATTAAACTTGCTGCAAATGATTTAACTATTAAGGAAGTCGAACTTGCAATGCGTGGAGAAAATATAAGTCTTCCAGCTGGTACTCTTGAGGCAGATAACATTGACCTAACATTAAATTTAGATAAATCATACAATGACATAAATTCGATAAAACAATTACCAATCAAAAAAACAAATAATAAAGTCATTTTGTTATCTGATGTTGCTGATATTGAATTTGGACCTGTTTCAGAAAAAACACTTTTTAAAGCTCAAACAAAAGATCAGGTTAATTTAAGGACAGTTGGTATTGGTATTTACGCGAGAAGTGGGGCCTCGACAGTTGAGCTCTCGAACGAAATCAAAAAAAAGATAGTAGAAGTTAAAAAATCTTTACCAAGTGAATTAGATTTAAGAGTTTCATTTAATAGAGCAAACTACGTGGAGGCTGCTATTGAAGAGGTATATAAAACCCTTTTGATTGCTTTTGTATTAGTAGTGCTAATAATTTATTTATTTCTCGGGAATCTTAAAGCTGTAGTCGTTCCAGCAATCGCTCTTCCAGTAAGCTTAATAGCATCTTTTTTAGGTCTTTATATTTTTGGATTATCAATAAACATATTTGTTCTTTTAAGTTTTATTTTAGCGATTGGAATAATTACTGATGACTCGGTGATTATGACTGATGCAATATATCGAAGAATTGAAAATGGAGAAACTCCACTAGTTGCTGCTTATAAAGGATCCAAACAAATTTCATTTGCAATCATAGCGACAACATTAATTTTAGTAGCTGTATTTTTACCACTAATATTTATCGAGGGAATATCAGGAACATTATTTAGAGAAACAGCAATTGCATTATCATTTTCAATAGTTGTTTCATCATTTGTTGCTCTTACCTTGTCGCCAATGCTCGCAAGTAAATTTTTAAATAAGAAGGCTTCAAAGAGGATTTTTATTCAAAAATTTGAAAAAATATTTTTAGGATTTTCAAAATTTTATAAAGAGACTTTAGATGTAATTGCTCACAAAACAAAATCAGTGGGTTCTTTTATTGTATTTATAATTATTTGCTCTGTATTGTTGTTTAGTTTCTCTAAAAAAGAATTATTGCCAATGGAAGA
>LULI01003150.1_pt1 | contig 10055 bp, 7 predicted proteins | sample 728191 | NCBI WGS metagenome assembly LULI01 (sample SAMN03860293, study PRJNA289734) | marine metagenome | biome: seawater column; feature: ocean; material: water; isolation source: Red Sea water column Station 169 - depth 50m | place: Saudi Arabia: Red Sea | collected 2011-10-15 | depth 50 m | reverse complement strand
GGGTAAAAAAGTAAATTTTATAGATATATTAATTGCAATAACAGGTGCAATTTGTTGTTTATATATTTATGTTTTTTATGATCAATTAGTAGATAGGGGTGGAATATTACTTAAAATAAATCTTTCCGATAATTTTACTATTCCAATTGAGTTAATACTCGGAATAATTGGAATATTAATTCTTCTAGAGGCTACACGCAGAGTAATAGGTGTCCCATTAGTTGTTATTGCAGTTTGTTTTTTGTTATTTTCTTATTTTGGGCAATATGCACCAGACATAATTTCTCATGGTGGATTATCATTAAAAAGGTTAGTTGGTTTTCAATGGTTTGATCAAGAAGCTATTTTCGGAATTCCGATAGGTGTTTCTGTAGATTTCATATTTCTCTTTGTACTTTTTGGAGCACTTTTAGAAACTGCTGGAGGGGGTAAATATTTTTTAGATTTAGCTTTTGCAATGGTTGGAAAAATGCGAGGTGGTCCTGCCAAAGCAGCTATTCTTGGATCTGGTTATGGGAGCAGCAGCTTTTGTGATGGCAAGTTTTATCGGTGTTACATATTTTGAAGTTGTCAAACATGCTTTTTTACCAGCTATAATTTCTTACATTGCGCTATTTTATATATCTCACCTTGAAGCGCTTAAATTAAATTTAAAAGGTATGGATGAAAATGATATTCCAAAATTGAAAAAAACATTTTTTGAAGGAATACATTTTTTAGTTCCAATATTTGTTCTTATATATCTACTAGTTTATATGAGGCTTACAGCTTCTTACTCTATTTTTTTTGCAACAATAACTTTAATTATAGTTAATCTTTTAAATAAAATTTTTAAAGAAAAGAACTTTAAGAATGCTTTAATTTATTGGTACAACCAAACTGTTGTTGGTTTTGAAAAGGGTGCTTTGAATATGGTTAGTGTCGGAATAGCAATTGCAACAGCAGGTATTATAGTTGGTGCAGTTGGATCTACAGGTTTGAGTACTAATTTAATAATTGTAATCGAGTCGATTGCAAAAGATAATGTTATTATTCTCTTATTTTTAACTATTATTTTGTGTTTACTATTGGGTATGGGTTTACCAACTACGGCAAACTACGTTGTTGTAGCATCTCTAATGGCAACTGTTCTTGTGGATGTTGGAAATGCATCAGGATTTATTTTTCCTTTAATTGCGGTTCATTTATTCGTGTTCTATTTTGGCCTAATGGCAGACGTAACACCTCCAGTTGGCTTAGCATCTTACGCAGCTGCTGCTATTTCTGGTGGAGACCCATTAAGAACAGGAGCCCAGGCATTTTGGTATAGTCTGAGAACTGGAATACTTCCTATTGTATTCTTATTTAACAGTGAGTTATTATTAATTGGTATTGAAAGCATATGGCATGGCTTAATGGTCATAGCAACCTCATTGATTGGGATTTTAGTATTTACTTCTGCTACTCAAGGATGGTTTATAAATAAATTGAGATGGTATGAGATTATTATTTTTTTAATAATTTCAATATCATTATTATCTCCAGAATTTATTCTAAATAAATTTTACCCAAAATATAACTATTTAAGTATTGAAGAAATAAACAAAAAACAGTTTGATTATAATAAAGAGATAAGAATTAAAATTACTAGACTTACAGAGTACGGCGAAAGATATAAATTATTTGTAATTGAAAAAAATAGTTTTGATGAAAATTTCAGTTTAGATGATTATGGAATGAGCTTAGTTGTAGAAGACAATAAAACCATAATTGATACTTTAAAATGGAATGGAATTGCAAAAAAATCTGGTTTAGATATGGGAGATATTATTAATGAATTTAAAATTGAAAATCAGAATAGACCAAAAAAAGAAATAATTTATCCTATCGCTCTTATTCTTTTATCAATCTTTGGTTATTTAAATATAAGAAGAAGAATTTAGCTTAGACCTGCATGGGGTAACTTACGTTGAAGTATTTTCCAAATACCTGTAGCAGATGCAATTATTTTACCTTTACATTCTAAATAGCACTCTAAAAAAACCATGCTTTTTGTTTTTTTTTTAATTTTTACATATCCAAAAATTTCATCACCAATAGTTGAAGGTCCGATAAAGTTAATATTAAGTGTTATAGTTACACAAGGCTGATTACCCGAAATTCTATGGGCTCCAGATCCACACCCGGTATCTATGATCGATGCTATATACCCACCATGAGTTATGCCAGCTCTGTTAAGATGGTTTTTTTTTATTTTAGTTTTAAATTCATATTTAGTTTTTGAGATATCTCTTAGTAGCAAACCACCATTGTGTCTCATGAAACCTTTTTTAACGCTAATTTGTTTAAATTTTTTCATTAAATTATTAAAGTTATTAAAAATAATATTATTAACACTATTACAAAAAAATAAATTACAGATTTTTGCAAAGATATTTTCATTTTTCCTTCTTTTTGGTGCGCCTGCTAGGAGTCGAACCCAGAACCTCCTGGTCCGTAGCCAAGCGCTCTATCCAATTGAGCTACAGGCGCTAAATTTAATCTATTCTTTTAACATTTATTATTAATTTTACTAAATTTTAATAATGGTCAAAAATATACATCTATTAAAAGTAAATAATATATATATATACAAATAGCGAAAGTGTTGAAGTACCATCTGCTTTTGAGGGTGTTGTAGATAGTATTAACATAAAGATTGGTGATAAAGTTTCTAAAGGAGATTTGATACTAACATTATCCTCTGAGAATGGAACTCAGCAAAAACAAGAAACTATTGAAAAGATACCACCTGCAACGGAAAAAATAATTGCCGAAGCGGAAAATTCTAATGGATATAATAATTCTGAATTAGATACGAGTGTACATAAAGAGATCAAAGTAGAAAATACACAAGTAGAAGAACATAATGAAAGATTAGAAATAGTTGAAAATAATAATGATATTGATCCTCAAGAGACAAAAGAATGGTTAGAATCTTTGTCTGCTGTAGTACATTCCGAAGGACCTGAGAGAGCTCATTTTTTAATTAAACAATTAATTGATCAGGCATATAAAGAGGGATCAAATATACCCTACACCCAAAATACACCATACATAAACACTATACCAGCAGATGAAGAGATAAAATCTCCAGGCGATCAAAATATCGAAAGAAAAATCAGAGCACTAATTCGATGGAATTCAGCAGTGATGGTTGTCAGAGCAAACATGAGAGATCCTTCATTAGGAGGTCACATTGGGACATTTGCTTCAGCAGCAACTCTTTATGATATAGGAATGAATCATTTTTGGAGAGCTAAAAGCAATAAATTTGGTGGAGATTTAATTTATTTCCAAGGACATTCAGCGCCAGGTATTTACGCTAGAGCTTTTTTGGAAGGAAGACTTGACGAGAAGCAATTAGATAGATTCAGACAGGAAGTTTACCCAGGAGGTTTGTCATCTTATCCTCATCCATGGCTGATGCCTAAGTTTTGGCAGTTTCCAACTGTTTCCATGGGTCTTGGACCAATGATGGCAACCTATCAGGCAAGATTTATGAAATATCTTATTAATAGAAAATTAATAAAAGATGAGAATAGAAAAGTTTGGTCTTTCTTAGGAGATGGTGAAATAGACGAGCCAGAAGCTCTAGGATCTATTGGTTTAGCAGCAAGAGAAAAGTTAGATAACTTGATTTATGTTGTGAACTGCAACCTACAAAGATTAGATGGTCCAGTAAGAGGCAATGGTAAAATTATTCAAGAATTAGAAGGAATTTTTAGAGGAGCTGGATGGAATGTAATAAAAGTCATTTGGGGATCATATTGGGATCCTTTACTCGCAAATGATAAATCAGGTTTACTTGTAAAAAGAATGAACGAAGCAGTTGATGGAGAATACCAAGCCTTTAAAGCAAAAGGCGGTTTATATGTTAGAGATAACTTCTTTGGGAAATACCCTGAACTTAAAAATCTAGTTGCAAGTTATACGGATAGCGATATTTGGAAATTAAATAGAGGCGGTCACGACCCGCATAAAGTTTATGCTGCTTATCATAAAGCTATTAATACAAAAGACAGACCAACAGTCATATTAGCTAAAACAATTAAAGGATACGGTATGGGAAAATCTGGTGAAAGTATAAATACAACCCATCAGCAAAAAAAATTAGGTGTAGATGATTTGCTATATTATAGAGATAGATTTGATGTTCCATTAACAGATGAACAAGTCAAAAATATAGAATACTTTAGACCTGATGAAAATTCAGAGGAAATAAAATACTTAAAAAAAAGAAGATTGGCTTTAGGAGGATATATTCCTGAGAGATCGTCTTTTTCGAAACCAATCAAAACACCAAGTAATGATATTTTTGACTTTATGAAAAAATCAACCGGTGAAAAAGAAATGTCAACTACTATGGCACTTGTTAGGATGTTGACGAATTTGCTAAGAGATAAAAATGTTGCTCCAAGACTTGTTCCAATAATCCCTGATGAAGCAAGAACATTTGGTATGGAAGGTTTTTTCCAAAAAATAGGTATATATGCGCATGAAGGTCAAAAATATGAGCCAGAGGACTCAGCTCAATTAAGCTCTTACAAGGAAGAGAAAAGTGGTCAAGTTTTAGAGGAAGGAATAAATGAGGCTGGATCCATGGCATCATGGATAGCTGCAGGAACATCGTATTCAAATCATGATATAGAAATGATACCAATTTATCTTTTTTATTCTATGTTTGGTTTTCAAAGAACTGGCGATTTTGCTTGGGCGGCTGGAGATAGTCAAACAAGAGGATTTCTAATTGGAGCTACAGCTGGAAGAACAACTTTGGCTGGAGAAGGTCTTCAACACCAAGATGGTCACAGTCATTTATTAGCATCAACAATTCCAAATTGTGTTTCTTATGATCCAACCTTTCATTATGAATTAGCTACAATTTTTAAAGAAGGTTTAAGAAGAATGCATGAAAAACATGAAAATATTTTTTACTACATTACAACAATGAATGAAAATTATTCTCATCCAGAGATGCCCAAAGATTGTGAAGAAGGCATATTAAAAGGGATGTATAAAATAAAAGATTTCAGCAAGAATAAAAAAAATAAGATTCAATTATTGGGTTCAGGAACAATTTTAAGAGAGATGATTGAAGCAGCAGAAATTTTACAAAATGAATATCAAGTTGATAGTGAAGTATGGAGTGTTACCAGTTTTAATGAATTAAGAAGAGATGGACTTGAAACAGAAAGGTATAATTTGCTTAATCCAGGAGGAGAGAAAAAAATCTCTTACGTTGAAAAATGCCTTGGAAAAACCGAAGGTCCTATTTTAGCAGCTTCAGATTACATGAGAATGAATTCTGACCAAATTAGACCTTACATAAATAAAAGTTTTTATTCATTGGGCACAGATGGATTTGGTAGAAGTGATACAAGAAAAAATCTAAGAAAATTTTTTGAAGTCGATAAAGAGCATATAGTTGCATATGGCTTAAGTATTTTATCTAATGAACAATTAATTGCTTCTAAACATGCGGTAGATGCAATTAAAAAATATAAAATTGATAAAGATAAGCCTATGCCCACAAAATTATAATGAGCGAGAAAGAAGTATTAGTTCCTAACATTGGTGATTTTAAAGATGTTGAAGTAATTGAGGTATTAATAGAGGCAGGATCAAATATTAATAAAGATGATCCGATAATTACAATAGAAAGCGATAAATCAAGTGTTGAGATCCCAAGCCCATACTCAGGTAGTGTTAAAAAAGTTAATTTAAAAGTTGGTGATAAGGTTTCAGAGGGGAGGATATAAAAAAATTCGTATCTTCTAATTTTAATAAACCTCAAGAAGAAAAGAAGGCTCCATCTATAAAGCCCTCAGAATATGATCACGCTGATTTTGGAGATGTAGAAATTCAAGATATACCAAGAATTAAAAGAATTGCTGCTCCACATTTATCAAATTCTTGGCAAACAATACCGCATGTTACTAGTTGTGATGAAGCAGATATCACTGAGTTAGAAGAATTTAGACAAAATTTGACTGATACTTTTACTGGAGAAAAAAAGAAAATTACTCCATTGGCATTTATTATAAAGGCAGTTGTGGAAGCTTTGAAAGTTTTTCCAAGATTTAATAGTTCTATTGACAATATTGAAAATGGAAAAATAACATTAAAAAAATACTTCCATGTAGGAATTGCAGTTGATACTCCCAATGGTTTAATGGTGCCAAAAATAAGAAATGCTAATCAAAAGAATATAGATCAAATAAGCAAGGATCTAAAAAAAGTTAGTGATGATTGCCGAAATTTGAAGATAGATAAAAAAGAGTTTTATGGAGGATCCATAACTATAACGAGCCTAGGTGGCATTGGAGGAACTTATTTTACTCCTATAATAAATTATCCTGAGGTTGCTATTTTAGGAATTGGAAGGACTTATATTAAACCTGTTTATATTGATGGACAATTTAAACCTAGAACAATGTTGCCTTTATCTCTCTCTTACGATCATAGAATTATTGACGGTGCTGAGGGTTCAAGATTTAATAATGAATTAAAAAATAACCTTGGTAAAAACTTTGCCTACAAATTAGCTAAGCAATGATTAAAAATTTTAAACTTTTAAATAATAAAACTGTATTTTACTTTAATGACAATAAGTTTGAAACATTTCCTAACATTTGGTTAAGGGATCATATTAAAAATAAAGAAAACTGGGATTTTAAAACCAATCAAAGAATAACTTATACCGCAAATTTAGACATTAATATCAAAGTTAAAAAAGCAAAATTATTAAAAAAAGGGAAATTCATTGAAATATTATGGTCTGATGAAAATAAACCAACCAAATATTCATATGAATTTTTAAAACACATATATGGTTTTGCAGTCGTAAGAAATTGTTCAAAGAATTTAAACTCTGTTGAATATATAGCTAAAAAAATAGGTTATGTCAGAAATTCAATTTTTGGAGGATTGTGGACTTTTGAATCAAATAATAAAAAAGCAGACAGTGCATATTCAAACCAAGAACTGAGACCACATACAGACTCTACATATAGTAATGATGCTCCGGGTTTACAATTACTGCTTTGTTGTAAGTATGATGCTAAAGGTGGAGATTCTATAATGGTAGATGGATTTAAATTGGCAAATGAAATCAAACAAAAATATAAAAAACATTTTAAAACTTTAACAAATACAAAAGTTAAAGGTTCTTATATTGGTGATGGTGTTCGCCTTGAAGCAAAAAGACCAATAATAAAATTAAATGAAAAAAATAATTTTGATCAAATTAGTTTTAACAATTACGATAGAGCACCTTTTAGAGAAACTAATCAGAAAACAATTAATTTTTATAAAGCAATTAAAGTATTTGATACGATGGCAAACCAAAAGCAATATCAGTGGAGGCATATTTTAAAACCTGGTGAATTACTAATTTTTAATAATTGGAGAGTAATGCATGGTAGAGGTGCATTTTCAGGTATAAGAAAAATGGCTGGTTGCTATATCAATAAAGAAGATTTTGATAGCTGTTGTAGAATGAATAATATTATCTAAATTTAATTAAATTAATGTCCAAAACTACATCGCTTATATGCGCTTTGATAACAACATTTATTTGGGGCACTGCTTTCATTGCTCAAGACACAGGCATGGACAATATTGGTCCATTAACATTCAATGCATCTAGATTTTTTGTTGGTTTTCTTACAGTCCTACCCATTGCTTTAATTTTAGAAAGAAAAAAAATTAATTATGAAATCAATTCTAATAAAAAATTATTTTTAAAATATTTATTTTTAATGGGTATATCATTATTTTTAGGCACTTACTTGCAGCAAGCCGCATTACAATACACGAATATAGCTAATGCAGCTTTTTTCACAGTTTTTTATGTTCCATTAGTTCCAATTTTATTATTTTTTATTTATTCTATTAAAGTCCATTGGAGTCTTTGGCCTTCAATAGGTTTATGTATAATAGGTGTTTACCTATTAAGTGATTTTTCAAACTCAGAAATTATGATAGGTGATGCTTTAGTTATTCTATGCTCACTATTTTGGGCTTTACATATAATTTTCGCTGGAAAATTTATGGAGAAATTTAATATACCAATTTTTTATGCAGCATTACAAGCAGCTCTTGTTTTTGGTTTATCTCTTATATTTGCTTTTATTTTAGAGGAAGTAGTTATTACAAAAATTTTAACTGAGTATAGTTCAATATTATATGCAGGCGTCTTATCTGGAGGAATTGCTTTTACTTTACAAATGTTTGCACAAAAAAATATTGAAGAAGCTCCAGCAGCAATAATTTACTCTCTTGAAGGTGTCTTTGCAACAATTGCTGGATGGATTATTTTAAGTCAAGTTCTTAACATAAATAATATTATAGGATGTGTATTAATTCTTATTGCTGTAATATTTTCTCAAATTGCTCCAACGTCCAAAAAATCATAAGTAAATAATTGAAAAAAGAATAATACTTAAAACTATTCTATAAATAACAAAAAAACTCAAACTAAACATTTTAACATAAATAAGAAAATATTTAATTGTAAAATAAGAAAATAAAAATGAAGCTGAAGTAGAAAAAATAAATATAGCATCAAAATTTATTTGATCATCAATAACATCTTTAAATCCCAAAACACTTGCACCTGCTAAAGCTGGAATAGACAAATAAAAAGCTATCTTTGATGATTCAACTCTGTCAAATTTTAAAAATCTTGAAGCTGTAATTACTATACCTGATCTACTGACTCCTGGAATAATAGCTAAAATCTGAAATAACCCTATTATAATAATACTTTTAATATTTAATTCTGAAGAAATTTTATTTTTCAATTCAAACTTATCTGAAAAGTATAATAAAATTCCAAAAATCAAAGTTGTCCAAGCGACAACTTTTAAGTTTCTAAATTGATCAATTAAATTTGTGGAGTAAAAAATATAACCAACAATAACTAATGGTATAGACCCAAGAATTATTAGTAGAAATATATTTTTATTATTAATGATATTTATTAACTCTTTTCTAAAAAATAAAATAATTGCTAACAAAGAACCTAAATGCAGACTAATATCTAATTGTAGGTTGCTAACATTGAAGTCACTCAATCTTGATATAATTAAAAGATGTGCAGACGAGCTAACTGGAATAAACTCAGATATTCCTTGAATAATTGATAAAATTAGCGTCTCTACATATTTTGAAATCATTAGATCCAATACTTCATAATGAAATTGTAACCAAATTAAAGCAATTACATATTTGCATATCATCTATGCATAATAAGAAAAAACCGCTGATTTACTTAAGTTTTGTGAAATATTAGTCAATATTTATGACCTTGTAATTGTTTATTATTAAATTTTTATCGTATATACAGCGTCCACCATGTCAGAAAAAATGCTTAAGTTTGTTGATATAGGTCAACAAAATCCACCTAAAAGAGATATATCAGACCGAAAAGAGGATTTTGATGAAATATATCAAGAATTTCTAAAAGATAGAGCTGTTCAGCAGTCAAGCAGATGTTCCCAATGTGGAGTACCATTTTGCCAAGTTCATTGTCCATTAAGTAACAATATACCAGATTGGCTTAAACTAACTGCTGAGGGAAGATATGAGGAAGCTTATCAATTATCACAAAGCACAAACAACATGCCAGAAGTTTGTGGAAGAATTTGCCCCCAGGATAGGCTGTGTGAAGGAAATTGTGTAATAGAGCAATCGGGTCATGGAACAGTAACTATTGGATCAATAGAAAAATATATCACAGAGAAAGCTTGGGAAAATGGTTGGGTTAAACCAATAGAAATAAATAGTGAAAAAAATGAGAGTGTAGGAATTATAGGTTCTGGTCCTGCTGGACTTGCTTGTGGAGAACAACTCAGAAAAAAAGGATACAAGGTAACTATATATGATCGTTATGACAGAGCTGGAGGGTTACTAATATATGGTATCCCAGGATTTAAATTAGAAAAGCATGTTGTTCAAAGAAGAATAAAACTTTTGGAAGAAAGCGGAATAAAATTTGTCTTAAACTTTGAAGTTGGAAAAGATTCCAGCTT
>LULI01001001.1_pt1 | contig 10064 bp, 10 predicted proteins | sample 728191 | NCBI WGS metagenome assembly LULI01 (sample SAMN03860293, study PRJNA289734) | marine metagenome | biome: seawater column; feature: ocean; material: water; isolation source: Red Sea water column Station 169 - depth 50m | place: Saudi Arabia: Red Sea | collected 2011-10-15 | depth 50 m | reverse complement strand
TGAGATTTGAAGAGTGTCAAAATGAAAATAAATATCATTTTCAGGTTTAATTAAATTAAGCTTTATATCCTTCCTTGTATTGAAATATAAAAGGTATGCTTCTTCTAAACATTTTGATAGATTATCAAGCTTAATTTCTGCTTCAGGCATTCTTGCAAAAGATGAAAATTCATCGACTAACTTTCCAATATCATCTACTTGTCTTGATATTGTTTTAGTTAAAAGTGAAATATCCTCCTTATCTGTTTTTGCATCTAAAAATTTCTTTTCTATTCTTTCAGCAGAAAGTTTAATGGGGGTAAGAGGATTTTTAACTTCATGTGCTATCTTTCTTGCTATATCAGACCAAGCAGCATGTTTTTCTGCTAAAATTAAAGATGTAGCATCATCTAGGGCAACAACATATCCCTCAATTTTATTATCATTAATCTCTTTAATCTAAAGAAATTACACCTATTGTTAAAAGACTTAAGATTGCCTCTATAAAAATTCTTTTTTCTTCATCTTCTTGACTTTTTGATATTAACTCATTTTGTTTATTCTCAATTTCAGAAATCATTTTATTATAAGATGATAGTAATACTTTTATCTCTTGAAATTGATCTGCCTCACTAACTTTAGCATCAAAATTCCCTTCTGATATCTTATTCGCTGATTTGATTAAATTTGTAATTGGTTTACTAAGATTGCTAGCTAGATTAAATCCAATCAAAATAGCCACTAATATAAAACAAATGGAAAAAAGAACAAATATCATTGAATAAGTTATTTGAATTCCTGAACTTTCCTCTTCTTTCATAGTATAAATTTCAAATGCCTCTTTTGTAGCGCTAATATGATCCCAGATATTGGTATTTAGATTTCTATTAACCTGCATGTAAACATCATTTAAAAAATTTATTTTTTTATAAGCTGTAATAGAATTTTTATTTAATTGAAAAATATAAACACGATTTTGATTAACAATCTTAAATATTTCATTTGATGGCACTGAAAAATTTTTATTATCAGGATCTTTTAAACTTAAATATATGTTGCCTTCCGTATTAAAAATATAAATACTTGAAATTGTTCTTAAGTTAATAAATTCACTTAAAGCTGTTCTAATTGATTGAATATTAACCTCATTATTTTGAGAAACTTTTAATATTTCTCTCATTATTAACTGAGTATCAGACACAATTTCTGCCTGTATTTCATTTTCATAATTTCTTGCTACAATATTAGAATTTACAACCGCATCCCTTACAGCATCACCATACCAAGTTCTTAATTCTAAATTAAAGAATAATGATGTTATAATAACTAAACCAATGGCTGGTCCTAAAGCCATTGCAGCAAATAAATTTACAAATTTTATATATAATCGAGATTCATCATAACTTTTTCTTCTTCTCACTAAGATCAATACAATTTGTCTAATAATTATGGATATCAATAAAATGACAAAAATTACATCCGCCAATAAAAAAAATTGTAGTCTTCTTGGATCTTTTACTAGATCGTTATTTGGAAGCATTAAGTAGAATGTGATCGAAAAACTCAATATGATTAAAAAGATTAAAAAATAAAAAGATAATCTTGAAAGATGAATAGATTTAAGTAATTTTGATAGGTTAAACACTGTATACTTTAGTTAGTTTTTAAATAATGATAGTAAAACAGTATAGTATATAAATTAAAATGATGAAAAATGCACTTGTAATTCTAGCTGGTGGAAAAGGAAAGAGATTTGGTCAAAAAATTCCAAAACAATTCTTAAAAATTGGGAATACAAATTTTTTAAATTATTTTATTTCAAATTTAGATTTATCAAACTTCGATATTATTAATATTTCAATAGATAAAAAATATCAAAACACTTACTTTAATCATAAGGCTGTTTCTGAGAAAATAAAAATTACCTATTCAAAACCTGGGCTTACAAGACAAATTTCATCTTTTAATGCTTTAAAAAATTTAAAAAAATTTAAAATTAAAAATGTATTAATACATGATGCTGCGCGTCCTTTATGTAGTAATAAATTAATTAAAAGAATTATATCCAAATTAGGCAAAAATACTAATGCAATTCCATATGTTGAATATAATGACAGACAATTAATAAAGAAAAGTAAATTGGAAACAAAAGCAATTAACGTACAAACACCTCAGGGTTTTAATTATAATTTAATATTAAAAGAACATATCAAATATAAAAATTTTGAATTCAATGATGATGCAGGGCTATTACAAAAATCAAAAATAAAAATAAATTTGATCAAAGGTGAAAAAAATAATATTAAAATTACTTACCCAGAAGATATTCAGTTATTTAATTTATACAGAAAGCCCATAACAAAATACGGTATTGGTTATGATATTCATCAAATTGATAAAAAAACCAAAAATGGATTAAAATTAGGGGGTGTTAAAATTCCTTTCTCTAAATTAATTGGTCATTCTGATGCGGACGTTGTACTGCATGCAATTTGTGATAGTATTTTTGGAGCACTCTCTATGAGAGACATAGGTTATCACTTTCCAAACACAGATAAAAAATGGAAAAATGCAGATTCATCTAAGTTCATTATTTATTGTAGAAATAAACTTAAAGAAAAAGGTTATTCTGTAATCAATCTAGATATAAATATAATAGCTGAAAAACCTAAAATTAATAAATATGTTTCAAAAATGATTAAAAATATTTCAACATTACTTCAAATTAAAAATAGCTCTGTGTCTATTAAAGCAACTACAAATGAAAAAATTGGTTTTATTGGTAATGGCGAAGGAATTGCAGCCGAGTCAATAGTTCATATAACAGATGATAAAATTAGCTAATTTTTTTGTATCTTTATCTTTTGCTGGATATATTAAATTAATACCATCAGGAACCTTTGCATCTTTTTTATCAATAGTTATTTTATTTCCTATTGTTGAATACAAAATTATTTCTTTAGAAATATTTGTAGTTATTTTTTTTGTAATCTTTTTACTATCTTTATTTTTTATTAATAAATTCTCTTCACACAACCAATCACATGACTCAAAAATAATAGTTATTGATGAATTCTTAGGAGTATACTTAATTTTAATATTTTATGATCAAATTAAAATAATAAATCCTTATGTAACAATAGCGCTAATTTTTATTTTATTTCGTTTTTTTGATATATTGAAAATTTTTCCAGCCAACATAGTAGATAGGAAACTTAAATCAGCTTTTGGTGTAATTCTTGATGATTTAATAGCAGGAATATATACAATAATAATTCTTTATATTGTAAATGCCTATTATTAAAAAAGTTATAGATAAATTAATAAAAAAAAATATCTCAATTTCAGTTGCTGAGTCATGCACAGGTGGGTTAATAGCAAACACTATAACAAAATATAGTGGAGTTTCAAAAATTTTCTCTTACGGGATTATTAGTTATTCAAATAAAGCTAAATCTAAATATTTATCTGTTTCAAAAAGTAATCTCTCAAAATTTGGAGCTGTAAGTAAAGAAGTAGCTGAGGACATGATAAATGGTCTGTATAAAAATGAAAAAACAAAAATCTGCATTTCTACAACTGGTATAGCAGGTCCTAATGGTGGGACAAAGTTAAAGCCAGTAGGATTAGTGTATATTGGAATTAAAGTTAATAAAAGTAATTATATTTTCAAGAAAATATACAAAGGGAAACGATTGGACATACAGAGAAAAACTAGAGATTTTATATTTAGCAAAATTAATCAATTAATCTAAAATTTCATCAGCACGAACTTTAAATGATTCAATCATTTTGTTTTCAATTAAAGGAAAAAAAGCTTCAGCAATTTTTTGGTGAAAAAATCGTTTAAATTCAAATTCAACATTAAAATGAATTCTTGTTTGATTTTTTTTTAATGATTCAAAAATCCAATTAGTTTTAAGGTCTTTTAAAGGTCCTTCAATATAAGTTGTACTTATTGAAAGTTTTTTTTTATCAAAAGTGACGTGAGAACCAAAAGTTTGGGGCATAAAATATTTATACCATACGACCATATCAGCATATATTTCATTTTTATTTTTTGAATGAATTCTCATTGCTGAACACCAAGGAATAAAATATGGATAACTTTCAATATCTAAAACAATATCAAAAAGTCCTTTTGCGTCGTGATCGACTATTTCCTCTCTATTTGAAGATTTCATTGAATTGAATAAAGTTTATTTTTCCTATTTTCTTGCATGATTTTAAAATCATCAGAAGCATGATAACTTGAACGAGTTAGCGGTGATGATGCCACCATTAGAAATCCTTTTGCGTATGCCATTTTTTTATATTCATCAAATTCTTGAGGAGTAATAAATTTTTCTAGCTTAGCGTGTTTCGGTGTTGGAGGTAAGTATTGCCCTATTGTAATAAAATCAACATTAGCTGCTCTTAAATCATCCATTACCTGATATACTTCTTCTTTAGTTTCACCTAAACCAACCATTAGACCTGATTTTGTAAATATACTTGGATTTTTTTCTTTAATTTGACTAAGTAAATTTAAACTTACAAAGTAACGTGAACCCGGACGAATTGATGGATATAATCTTGGCACTGTTTCTAAGTTATGATTGAAGACGTCAGGTAAATTTTTTGATAAAATATCTATAGCTTCAGGTTTATTTTTAAAGTCAGGAGTTAAAATTTCAATTGTGCAACTTGGATTTAAAGATTTAATTGAATCTATTACGTTGATAAAATGTAGTGCTCCACCATCTATTAGGTCGTCTCTGTCAACACTTGTTATTACAACATGTTCTAAATTCAATTGCTTAACTGACTCAGCAATTCTTATAGCTTCACCGTGGTCAATATAATGAGGTTTGCCAGTTTTAATATTACAAAATGCGCAAGCTCTAGTACATATATCTCCGAGTATCATAAATGTTGCATGTTTTTTTTGCCAACATTCAGCTATATTTGGACATGCAGCTTCTTCACATACAGTTACAATTTTTTTATCTTTTAGGAGTTTATTTGTTTCTTTGAAAAATTTTGAAGTTGGTGCTTTTACTCTAATCCAACTTGGTTTTTTAGGAATTGGATTTGATTTGTTTTTAACTTTTTCAGGATGACGCGGTCCACTCATGTAGGTTAAATAACTTCCATATCCATGCTATTCAACCATATTTGGAAGGGATCTTCCAAAATATCGCTAAAATCTTTGAGTAATTTTGCCGCAACGGCACCATCTAGTGATCTATGATCTGCTGAAATAGTAGATTTCATTGTATGCCCTATTTCAATACTGCCAGAGTTCACAACAGGTTTTTCAATTATAGATCCAATTGCAATAATACTTGATTGTGGCGGATTAATAATTGCTTGAAATTCTGTGATTCCAAACATGCCTAAGTTTGAGATAGTTATAGATCCTCCACTATATTCTTCTGGTAATAATTTATTTTGATTAGCTTTTTTTACTAATGATTTAATTTCTGTTGAGATTTCAGCTAATCCTTTTGTATCGGCTTCTTTAACAATAGGTGTAATCAATCCTTCTTTTAACGCTACCGCTATAGCAATATCGATATTTTTATATTGATGAATTTTACCATTCACCCAAGAAATATTTGTTTCTGGATTTTTCGCTATTGCCATTGCGCATGCTTTTACAATGAGATCATTAAACGAGATTTTGATATTACTATTTGAATTTATTTTTTTTCTTAAATTTATTAGCTTATCCATTCTTGTTTCAATAGTAAGATAAAAATGTGGAACCTCATTTTTTGTTTGTGTTGTTCTTTCAGCAATTATTTTTCTAATACTAGACGGTTCAATTACAGAAATGTTTTCATCATTGATATGAAGTTCAAAATTTTGAATATCTTTTTTTATTATCCTACCATCAGGTCCAGACCCTTTAATAAGAGTTAGATCAATATTGTTATCTTTCGAAAATTTTTTAACAAACGGTGAAGCAAAATTAGTATTTTGTTTAGTGTTTGAATCTTTACTTCTTTCTATTATTTGACTGTTATCTACTTCAGTATTTACTTTAGGTGTTTCTGAAACTTCATTTTTTTCTTCACTGCTTACAGTTTGATCTTTATCATTATAATCTTCTAATCTTTCATCTTTGCTACCATTGATTAGAGCAATGACAGAATTAACAGCAATTTGTTTATCTGGTGTTGTATCAATTAAATGTGTAATTTCTCCCTCATCAACTGCTTCAACTTCCATTGTTGCTTTATCTGTTTCAATTTCAGCTAATATATCTCCAGCTGAAACAGTATCACCAATATTAACTAACCACTTATTAATTACACCCTCTGACATTGTGGGTGATAATGCAGGCATTAAAACTTTAATTGCCATTTATTTTATATAACTTACTTTTTTTGCAGCATTTATAATATCATCAACTTGAGGAAGATATAATTTTTCTAAGCTCAATGCGTATGGCATTGGAACATCCGCACTATTAACTTTTATCACTGGTGAGTCTAAATAATCAAATGCATCCCTTTGAACAATATTTGCAATTTCAGAACCAACACTACCAAATGGCCATGACTCTTCGACAGTGATTAATCTATTAGTTTTTTTAACTGAATTTAAAATTGTTTCTGTATCCAACCTTCTTTTTCTATATTTGCTTTTCCAATTGGTATTGAGAAGTTAATGTCATTATTAACAGGACCTTTTAATCCATAAAGAATTTCATTTTCTAGAAAAATTACGGGATTTGGATCTGATATTGCAGATCTTAACAAACCTTTTGCGTTATAAGGAGTAGATGGCGCAATAACTTTTAAACCTGGCACTTGAGAATACCAGGAAGAAAAATCCTGACTATGTTGTGCAGCAACTTGGGCCGCAGCACCATTAGGTCCTCTGAAAACAATAGGGCAATTAATTTGTCCCCCAGACATGTAAAGTGTTTTTGCTGCTGAATTTATTATTTGATCAATTGCTTGCATAGAAAAATGTCTCAATCCCTTAAAAGCTGCTCCAACTGCTAATCCAGTAAATCCATGTTCAGAAATAGGAGTATCTAATACTCTTTCTTTGCCAAATTCTTCTAAAAGACCTTGTGTTACTTTATACGCACCTTGATATTCGGCAACTTCCTCTCCAAGAATGAAAACTTTATTATCTTTTCTCATTTCTTCGGCCATTGTGTCTCTTAGTGCTTGACGCATAGTAATTTCTTCTGAACTTAAATTCCTATCTTCTTCTATTTTAGGTGATGGTGTATCGATTATATCAGCTTTCTTATTCTCAATTTTTGTCTCAATATTTTTTTCAATTTTCTTTTCTTCAATCACTTTTTCTACGGGAGCTTCTTTTTTTACTTCAACTTTTTCATTTGGATCGCCAATAATAGCTATAGCTTTATTTACTGGAATATTAGCTTCTCCTTCTTTAAATAAAAGATCAAGAACAACACCTTCATCTACCGCTTCTACTTCCATTGTTGCTTTGTCAGTTTCAATTTCAGCAATCAAATCACCAGCTTTAACAGTATCTCCTTTTTTAATTAACCACTTAGACAGATTCCCTTCTGTCATTGTTGGAGATAATGCGGGCATTAAAATTTCTGTGCTCATAATTTATAAATAAACATCCGTATAAAGTTCGCTGTCCTTTGGAAAAGGACTATTGGTTGCAAATTCAGCTGCATTTTTAATTTCTTCTAAAGTATCTTTATTAATTTTTTCAATTTCATCATTAGTTGCAATTTTTTTCTTTAAAATTTCAGCTTTGACTATTTCAATAGGATCGGTTTGCTTATAATTATCTAATTCTTCTTTTGTTCTATATTTTGCAGGATCTGACATTGAATGTCCTCTATATCGATATGTTTGTACTTCAATAATATAAGGCCCATTCCCTTCTCTGACATACTTACCTGCTTTATCTGCTGCTTCTATAACAGAGAACACATTCATCCCATCTACCTTCTCACCAGGAATACCAAATGCCTCCCCTCTTTTATATAAGTCTAATCCCGCTGCCGCTCTATCTACAGATGTGCCCATTCCATATTTATTATTTTCAATAATGTATAAAACAGGAAGCTTCCATAAAGCAGCTAGATTAAAAGCTTCAAAAACTTGTCCATTGTTCATCGCTCCATCACCAATATATGTTCTGCATATATTTTTTTCTCCATTATATTTATGCGTGAATGCTATACCGGTTCCAATTGGTACTTGAGCTCCTACAATACCATGACCGCCATAAAAATTATTTTCCTTAGAGAACATATGCATTGAACCACCCTTACCTGCTGAATAACCATCTTCTCTACCAGTCAATTCTGCCATAATACGTTTTGGATCTAATCCCCTAGCAATCATATGGCCATGATCTCTGTAAGTTGTTACAACTGAGTCATTCTTATCAATTGTCATTAATATACCAACAACAACAGCTTCTTGACCAATATACAAATGACAAAAACCACCTATTTTACCCATTCCGTAAAGTTGAGCTGCTCTTTCCTCAAATCTTCTAATTTTGAGCATAAAAGAATACATTTTGTTTCGTTTTCTGAAGTAAATCCTGTAACTTTCCTAAATGTCTCATCTAAATAGTCCAAATCTATAGTATTTGGTTGTAATCTTTTAATTCTATCTAGGTAAAATTCATTTTCTTTTTTTAAGGACATATATTGTCCATTGTATTGAGCATTAAGATTTTTAAGACTAAAATATTTCAGTAATCCCCTCTCACCATTTATAAGAAAATAGAGAAGATAAACAAATAGAAAAAAAGTAAACAAAAAGGATAAATAGAAATAAAATTTATTTTTTAAAACTAAAGATTTATTCATTTATTATACAAATAGCATATTTAAGATCGAAACTGTCAATTATTTATTATTTAAGATAGATGATCCAGCATAATTTGCTTTACCTTGTAATGCTTCTTCAATTCTTAACAATTGATTATATTTTGCTGTTCTATCTGTTCTCGATAATGATCCTGTTTTAATTTGACCTGCTGAAACACCAACTGATAAATCAGCAATCGTCGTATCTTCAGTCTCACCAGAACGATGTGAAATTATAGTAGTGAAATTATTTTCTTTTGCTAATTTAATCGACTCCAAAGTTTCTTTTAGTGTACCTATTTGATTTACTTTAACTAAAATAGAATTACCCGCACCCTCTGCAATACCTTTTTGTAATCTTTTTTTATTTGTAACAAATAAATCATCACCAACTAACTGAACTTTTTTTCCTATTGTTGATGTTAAATTAGACCAACCATCCCAATCATCCTCTGACATTCCATCTTCAATAGAATAAATTGGATAAGCATTTACCAATTTCTCTAAATATTTAATCATCTCATCAGAAGACAAAACAATTTTTTCTCCCTGTAAATCATATTTATTATTTTTGTAAAATTCAGTTGAGGCAACATCAAGTGAAAGATAAATATCCTTTCCAGGTTTAAAACCTGCATCCTCCACTGATTTCAAAACCGTTTCTATGACCTCACTAGAACTATTTATGTTAGGAGCAAATCCACCTTCATCACCAACATTTGTATTTAAGCCTTTTGATTTTAAAAGTGACTTTAATGAATGAAATATTTCGCAACCATATTGAAGTGCATCTGAAAAATTATTTGCACCTATAGGAGCAACCATAAATTCTTGAATATCAACGTCGTTATCTGCATGTGATCCTCCATTAATAATGTTCATCATTGGAACTGGAAGACTCATTGTATGCTCCTTACCAAGAAAAGAATATAATTCATGACCTTCAGAGGAAGCTAAACATTTTGCAAAAGCTAAGCTTGCAGCAAGAGTTGCATTAGCACCTAAATTTGATTTATTTTCCGTACCATCTAGTTCTAATAAAAAATCATCAAAAGAAGAAATATCTTCAAATGATTTTCCAACTAGTTCATTAGAAATTGTATTATTAATATTTCCTACCGCTTTCAAAACTCCTTTACCTATATATTTGGATTTATCATTATCTCGCAATTCTAAAGCCTCATGCACTCCAGTAGATGCTCCACTTGGAACCGCAGCTCTTCCAAAAATAGAATTTTCAAACTCTATATCACATTCAACAGTAGGATTT
>LULI01000458.1_pt1 | contig 10110 bp, 9 predicted proteins | sample 728191 | NCBI WGS metagenome assembly LULI01 (sample SAMN03860293, study PRJNA289734) | marine metagenome | biome: seawater column; feature: ocean; material: water; isolation source: Red Sea water column Station 169 - depth 50m | place: Saudi Arabia: Red Sea | collected 2011-10-15 | depth 50 m | reverse complement strand
TCTTGCATATCCTTCTGCTGCATGACCAGCACCTTGTTCATGTCTAACCAAAACATGTTTGATTGATTTAAAATTCTGTAATTCGTCATAAATTGGTAGGACTGCACCTCCTGGATAACCAAAAATATGATCAACATTTTGATCCTCCATACATTTAAATACGATTTCAGCTCCAGAGTATAATTTTGACATTCCGACAATCTAGCTGAAGTTGTGCTAATAGGTCAAGCAATCTATGCTGTTTTAGGAATTTTTTTTATAAATGATTTAACTCTATCAAATTTTATTTTTTGCCAATCAGACATTTGTCCTCTTGCCCAAGTGGACTGTCTCTTGGCATATTGCCTTGTTTTTATTGATATTTTTTCTTTCAATTCAGTAAGGTCTATTCTTTTTTCGAGATATTCTTTAATCTCACTTAGACCAATAACTTTATTAGATGATAAATCTTTATTTAGTCTTAATTTATAAAACCTCTTAGCCTCTTTTATTGCTCCATCTCTTAACATTTCATTTGTTCTTAAGGAAATTCTCTCAATTAATTTATCTCTAGGATAATCGATATGTAGCTTTATAAAACTGTCCTGATTAAAATCAGAGTATGTTTCACTGTACCAATCAAATAAAGATTTATTTGTAAACTTTTTTACTTCATAGGCTCTTATTGATCTTTGAGAATCATTTTTGTTAATTTTTTTTTTGCAAAGTGGATCCAGCTTAATAAGTTCAGAATAAAATTTAGTTTGTCCTATTTTTGATTGTTTTTTTCTTATTCTATTCCGAATAGTGAATGGAATATCGGGAATTTTAACAATACCATCGATAAGTGCTTTAAAATATAAACCTGTGCCGCCAACAAGAATTGGAATTTTATTTTTCTTCTTAATATTATTAATTTTTAATTTGGCGTCCTTAAGCCAATTTCCTGTAGAATAATTATTCTTTACACTTTTAAACCCATATAAATGATGTTTTATATTTTTTAAATCATTTCGCTTAGGTCTTGCCGTAAGAATTTTGAGTTCTTTAAATATTTGCATACTATCTGCATTTATCACCTCTCCATTTATTTTTTTTGCAAGTTGAATAGCAAATTTTGATTTTCCAGATGCTGTTGGTCCTGAAATGAGAATTATTTTGGACTTTAAGTCCATTAATTTAATTTAACACCAATATATCTTCTTTGGTTATTGTTATTATAAATTGCGATAAGTAAACTTTTATCATTGCTTTTTAGAGCTAGTTTTACAATGTTATCTAGATCACCAATAGTGTTGATCTTTTTCTTTTGTGCTTCAACAATAATATTATTTATTTGAAGATAATTAACTGGACTATCTTTATCGATTTCTGTGATGACTAATCCTGTTGTATTTTTTGGTAAATTTCTTTCTTTAATGTCATCTTTATTTAGTAATCTCACTTTTATTTTCAAACCATCTATTGTATCTTCTTTAGGTTTTTCTGTTACTAAACCTTGAGATTTAAAGTCTTCTGATGTTTCCAATCTTCCAAGTATAATTTCCTTAGTTATTTCACGTTTATTTCTCCATACTTTTAATTTTACTTTTTTTCCAACTTCTGTTTCAGCCACTATTCTTGGAAGTTCACTCATTTCATTAATTTTTTTACCATCAAATTCTAAAATTATGTCTCCGGCTTTAATTCCTCCCTTATCTGATGGACTATTTTCTGCTACACTAGCAACAAGCGCTCCTCTTGGTTCATCTAATTTTTCAACATCTGCAATATCTTTTGTGACTGTTTGAATTCTTACACCTAGCCATCCTCTTTTAGTTTCACCAAATTCAATTAATTGATTAATTACTTTTTGTGCACTATTAGAAGGTATTGCAAAACCAATTCCAATTGAACCTGATTGACCTAATATTGCAGTATTTATTCCTACTACATCGCCATCCATATTAAATAATGGACCACCTGAATTACCTTGGTTGATAGATGCATCAGTTTGAATGTAGTCCTCATATCTTGAAAGACCGATACTTCTGTTTCTTGCAGAGATTATTCCCGCAGTAACCGTTCCACCTAAACCAAATGGATTCCCAATTGCAATAACCCAATCACCTATTCTTGCAGTATCAGAGTCTCCAAATTTAACTGGTGTGAATTTTTGATCTGACTCTATTTGTAGAACCGCCAAATCCATTCCAGGATCAGCTCCAATTACTTTTGCCTTTATATTTTTTTCACCATTAACTCTAACAAAAACATCTTCTGCACCTTGTATTACATGGTTGTTTGTAATAACAATTCCTTTTTCATCTATAATGAAGCCAGATCCAAGCGCACTTGTCTGTCTCTTTTGAGGAGTTCCATAATCTTTAAACATGTCTTCAAAAGGAGACCCAGGAGGAAATTCAAACGGAAACGGATTTGACCTTGTGGTTACTGTTGTTGTAGTAGAGATATTTACTACTGATGGCATTAATTTTTCAGCAAGATCTGCAAAAGATGCAGGCATATTTGCTGCGTTAGTAGTATTTTGAATATTAATTGAAAATAATATTAGTAATATAATTTTTATTAATCTCATCTTTTTAAGTACCAAATAATAAAAAAACCAATTAATGCAAATATTAATCCACCAGTTCTTAGTTGATTATCAGTGGCTTCTTTTAATTTTATTATCATATTTTTCATTTTTGATGGAAATATGGCGTAAAGAATACCTTCAATAAAAAGGAATAGACCAAATGCGATGATCAATTCTCTCATTAAAATTATTCTACTTTTTGATCAATATTTCCGAAAAATTTAAAAAATTCACTATCTGGTGAAAGTATCATTGATGTTTCACCACCAATTAAAGCTTTTTGATATGCTTGCATAGCTCTATAGAATGCAAAAAATTCAGGATCTTGTCCGAAGGCATCAGCAAAAATTTTGTTTTTCAAACCATCGCCTTCTCCTTTCATAATCTCTGATTTTTTTTGTGCATCTGCAAGTATAACAGTTACTTCTTTATCAGCAGTTGAAGTAATTGTTACTGCCATTTCTGCGCCTTTTGCTCTAAATTCTTTTGCTTCTCTCTCTCTTTCGGTTTGCATTCTTCTAAAAATTGCATCACTATTTGCTTGAGGAAGATCTGCTCTTTTAATTCTTACATCAACAATACTAATACCAAAGTTTTCTGCTTCATTATTTACACCTTCTTGAATTAGAGACATTTGTTTTGTTCTATCCTCTGATAGAAGAGTTTGCAGCTCTTGCTGTCCGAGGACGTTTCTTATTCTAGAATTTATAATCGTTGCCAATCTTGATCTTGCAACTCTTTCATTGCCAACAGATATATAAAATTTTAGAGGGTCAATTATTTGAAATCTTGCAAATGCATCAACAATCAATCTTTTTTGATCTGATGCAATTACTTCTTCAGGTGGTGTATCAAGATTTAAAATTCTTTTATCTAAAAATACAACGTTTTGAATAAATGGAATTTTAAAATTAATTCCAGGTTTGGATATTATTCTCTTAGGATCACCAAATTGAAGAACAATAGCTTGGTTAACCTCTTTAACTATAAAAACAGAAAAGTAAATTGTTGCTGCAATAAGAATTATTATTGGTAGTAAAAATTTTCCAGCTTTCATTTTAATTAGTCCCTGTTTTCAACTCTTGCAAAGGTAAATATGGAACTACACCTTCGCCTGAATTTTTGTCAATTATTATTTTATTAATATCAGCTAATACTTCTTCCATTGTTTCAAGATACATTCTTTCTTGAGTTACTTTTTTGGCTTTTGCATACTCATTGTATATTGATAAAAATCTACTTGCTTCTCCCTCTGCCTTGGCAACAACTTCTTTTTTATAAGCTTCTGCAGCTTGCAAAATTTTTGCAGCCTCTCCTCGAGCTCTTGGAATTACATCGTTAGCGTATGCTTCTGCTTCATTCTTAGATCTTTCCATATCAGCTCTTGCAGCCTGGACATCTCTGAATGCATCAATAACTTGGTCTGGTGGATCGGCTTTTTGAGTTTGAACTTGTGTAATTTGAATTCCACTTGTGTATTCATCTAAAATTTCTTGTATTATTTCTTGAGTATCAGCTTCTATAAGTGATCTACCTTCAGTAAGAATTGGTTGAATATCAGATCGCGCAATAACCTCTCTCATTGCTGTTTCTGCAGCTGCTTTAACTGTCCCTTCTGGATCTTGAATTTTAAATAAAAAGTTTCCAGCATCTTTTATTACCCAAAATACTGAAAAATCTATATTAACTATGTTTTCATCACCTGTTAACATTAAACTTTCCTCTGGAACATCTGCAACTCCACCTGAAGAAAATCCACTATCTCTTTCTGATCTAAATCCAATGTCCATTCGATTAACTTTTGTTACTTTAGGGGTTAATACATTTTCAATTGGAAAAGGAAGATGATAATTTAATCCGGGTTGTGTAGTTTTAACAAATTTTCCAAATCTTAAAACAACTCCTTGTTCATCAGGTAAAACTCTATAAAGACCACTTAAAGTCCAAACAACTAAAAGAATTATGAGACCGATTATTACTGGCTTAGCCCCGCCTTTACCACCGCCCAAGAATCTGTTTATTATTGATTGTAGTTTACTTATAACTTCATCAATATTTGGAGGAGTGGGGCCTTTCCTAAATCCGCCATTTCCGCTACCACTTCCTCCTGGAGGTGTTCCCCAAGGACTTTGATTTTTAAAATCACTCATAATACGACATTCTATATAGTGTCTTTATCGCCAAAAACAAGGTAATGGTAAAGAATGAACAATAAAAAAGTAGGTTTGAGTGACACAGTGAAAGCAAAAACAGAGCCAAAAACCTTCAGAAGAAACCCAATAATTGGAACAAAATTTACGATTGCAATTTCTAGCGCTAAAGGGGGCGTAGGAAAGTCAACTTTTGCCTCAAATCTTGCTTTAGCTTTAAAAAAATTGGATTTGAAAGTTGGGTTATTAGATGCAGACATATATGGACCTTCGCTACCAAAATTATTCTCAATAAACGAAAAACCTGAAAGTGATGGGCAAAAATTAAAGCCAATTATGAAATATGGAATTCAATGTATATCAATTGGTTTTTTAACAGATGAGCAAACACCAATGATTTGGAGAGGTCCTATGGTGATTTCTGCGATAAAAACTTTTACACAAAAAGTTTTATGGAAGAATCTGGATATTTTAATTGTTGATATGCCTCCAGGAACTGGTGATACACAATTAACTTTTTCTCAAGAAATAAACATGGATGGTGTTATAATCATATCTACTCCACAAGAAATAGCTTTACAGGATGTAAAACGTGGAATTAGAATGTTTGACAAACTTAAAGTGAAAATAATAGGGCTTGTAGATAATATGAGCCATTTCATAGGAGATGACGGAAAAAAATATCCAATTTTTGGTGAAGGAGGTGTAAAAAAAACCGCTTCAGAATTCAACAAAGAGTTTTTGGGAGAAATACCTATTGATCCAGAGGTTGGAAAATCTGGTGATGAAGGAAAACCAATTGTTGAGAATAACCCCGATCATGAAATTTCAAAAAAATATATTAATTTTGCTAATAAAGTAAAAAATATAATATTTTAAATTTATCACTTTGTAATGAATTTTAATAATTTTAAAAATATTCTTTTGACTGGTGCCACAGGCAATACCTCTTATTTTTTTTTAAAAAAATTGGAAAAAGAAAACTTTAATGAAATTATAACAGTTATTACTAGATATAAATCTAAAAATTCTTATTTTGATCAATTCAAATTAAAATTTAGAATATTTAATGGAAACATTGATGATAAAAATTTTTTATCAGAATGTCTTGATAATATAGACCTTGTATTACATACAGCAAATATCGAAAATAGTAAAAATATTGTAGAAGTAGGAAACGAAAAGAAAGTTAAATGGTTTATATTAGTTCACTCTACAATGGTTTATTCAAAGCATTCCTCGCCTAGGATTGAAAATAGAAGGAACATAGAAAAAGATATTTTGGAAAAAAATTCTAACATTACTATACTGAGCTCCTCCATGATTTATGGCACCTCTAGGGATATCAATATGTCAAGATTAATCAGATTCATGGATAAATTTAAAATTTTTCCAATTTTTGGAGATGGACAAAATTACATGCAGCCGATTTATATTGAGGATTTAGCAATTGCTTTTTTTAAAATAATTGAAAATAAGAATCTAACATTTAACAAAAGGTACATTTTAGCTGGTAAAGAACCAATAAAATATATTGATATGCTAAAAATAATAGAGAAGAAACTTAAAAAAAAAATTATATATTTAAAGATACCTCTTAAACTTTCAATTTTTTTAATAAAAATATGTGAAATAATTTTTTTTAAAAAATTACATATAAATACATCTCAAGTTGAAAGATTATCTGAAGACAAAATATATGATTACTCAAATGCAAAAAATGATTTTTTATTTGCTCCAAGAAATTTTGAAGAAGGAATTGAGATTCAAATCAATAAATATAAAAATACAAAAAAATAATAAATTAATATGTTAATTAAAATCGAAAATTTAATTATTGGAGCCGGTCCGTCAGGATTAACTGCTGGATATTCAATTTTAAAAAATAAGAGTCTGGGCAGTGTTGAAATTGTCGAGGCTGATGAAAAATATGTTGGAGGTATTTCTAGGACTGAGAGTAAAAATGGTTATAGATTTGATATAGGTGGTCATAGATTCTTTAGTAAATCAAAAACAATAAATCTATTATGGGATGAGATTTTAGAAGATGGATTTATTGAAACAAACAGAAAATCTAGAATATTATTTAAAAAGAAATTTTTCAGTTATCCACTCTCAGCTGGTGAAGCATTATTTAAATTGGGGTTACTAGAAAGTTTTTTATGTGGAGTATCATTTTTAAAAGCTAAAATTTATCCTAAAAAAAATCCTAAATCTTTTCATGAGTGGGTAGCAAATAGTTTTGGAGAAAGACTTTATAAAAATTTTTTTAAAACTTATACTGAAAAAGTTTGGGGCATGAGTTGTGATGATATTTCTTCGGATTGGGCAGCACAAAGAATAAAAGGCCTGAACTTAACAAGCCTTATATTAAACTCAATTAAATTTTTAAATTTTAATAAAAATAAGAAGGTAATAAAAACTTTAATAAAAAAATTTAAATACCCAAAGTATGGTCCAGGTATGATGTGGGAAAAAGCAGCTGAAAAGATATTGAAACAAAATGGCAAAATTACTATGGGAGTTGAAGCAAAAAAGTTTGCGTATAATAAAATTAATAAAAGTTGGAGAGTTCAGTGTCTAAATAAGATTAACAATCAAGAAATTACTTATGAATGTAAAAGAGTTATTTCTTCGGCTGCAATGAGTGATGTTGTAAAAAATATCCATCCACCTTTAGTATCAAAGAATTTAGCTTCTGATCTCAAATACAGAGATTTCATCACTGTAGCAATAATGATTGATAAGAGACCAAGCTTTGACGACAATTGGATTTATATCCATGACCAGAATATTGATGCTGGAAGGATACAAAATTATACTTCGTGGTCAACTCATATGGCCCCTGAGAATAAAGGATGTTTAGGCCTTGAATATTTTTGTAACGAAGGTGAAAATTTTTGGAATAAAAGTGACCAAGAACTAAAAGAAATAGCTATAGAGGATTTAAACAAACTTGAGATTTTGACTGATGAAAAAATTACAGATGCCTATGTAGTTAGACAAAAAAAAGCTTATCCTGTTTATGATAAGAAATATAAAACAATCGTAAAAAAGATTTCTGATGAAATTGAAGAAAATTACAAAAATCTGTTTTTAGTTGGAAGAAATGGTATGCACAAATATAATAATCAAGATCATGCAATGATGACTTCCTTACTTACCGTAGAAAATATAATAAATAATAAAAATATTAATAATATTTGGGATATAAATGTTGATGCTGAATATCATGAAGAAAAAAAAGATAAGTCGCTAGCAATGCAAAATATTCAAGAAACACCGAAAAAATTAAATAATTAATTTGTGATAAGGTAAAAATCATGTTTTTTGTTACCAAATATGTTTTCAATCTTTAATGATGACAATCTATCTTTATATAAATTATCTAATTCACAATAATCCTTATTAAGAAGTAGATAATAATTCTTATCTTTATATTTATTATCAATTAAATTGATAAATTCTTCGCAACCAGAACGAACAAATCTATGACCTATATCTGGAAGAAATTTAAAAACATTAGCTGATACAGTAATGATATCATACTCTTTATCAGAGTTTTTTAAATAGTTATATAGAAGAATATTTGTCTCTGGAAAACCTCTTAGTTTCTTATCCTCGATAGATTTAAAAATTAATTTCTCCTCATTTTTTATTTCTTTTAATATAAAAAAAAATAGAAAAGTAAAAATTGCTATTAATATAAGTTTAGATGATTTTATAAATTTAATATTAAATAAAGAGAGTATTTTAAGAAAATTATTAATTCCAATACTTAAGATAAATCCAAGAAATGGGGAAATCATCACAAAGTTACGATTGTCAACAACAAAAAATAAAGACCAAAGACAAAAATAAGGTATAACGATCAAAAATAAAACTAATGAGGCATATTTATTATTAATTGCCAAAAGAACAAAAAATAATATTAAGTACTTAAATTTCCAAAATAAATATTCTAATCCAAAGTTGAGTTTACTGATCATCGATGTATTTTGAAATTTACTCATGGAATCAGACGACAATTTCCCAAAATATGTTTCTGTGGGATCGAAGTTTAATAGAAAATATTCGTAAATTGGAAAAAAATACCAAGAAAGACTTATAAAAAATATGATCACACCCATTAAAAAAAAATTTTTAAAATATTTTTTTTTAAAATGATGAATTATTAAAAAAAAAACAGGAAATAAAAATGAAACTAGTAGGCCCATTTGTTTTGTAATCGCTGGTGATGAAGCTACTAAAGATATAAGTATAATTTGTTTAAAATTAAAATGATTCAAGTCGTAGTTTTGATTTGTAAAAAAAAAAAATAAAAATATAAAACAAGAACTCAAAGTGACTGAAACTAAAATTGGATCAGAGAAACCAATAAAAAGTGTGTAATTTCTGAGAATAGAGAGTAAAAAAAAAGTAGTAATTACTAATGTCATTTTAATTAATAATTTTTTTTCAGGAAACAAATAAATTAATCTAAAGAAAGTGACAAATATCCAAATAGGATAAATTAAGCATACAGCGCTTGTAAAATATTCAACTTCGTAATTTGAAATCAAAACATAACTTATTGAATATAATATAGGAACTGCTTGCGGATATTCTACTCCTAGAGGTATTTCATTTTTAGACCAGGATAAAGCCCAGCTATTCCACATGTCTAAAGGATCTCCATCATGAACGGGTTGTCCAAGATTATTTAAAGCATAGAAAGAATATATAATGAATAGTAATAATACTATTATATTTATTAATGATAGTTCTACGTTAATAGTTTTAAAATTTTTTTTAAATGAAAAAAAATTGTCAATTTCATTTAATAATCTTTTAAAGTTATAATTTTTTATTAATAAAAGAATAATTAAAATTAATTCTATTAAAATTATTACAATTAAAAAATTTTGATTGTAAATTTTTAATAAAACCAAATTATAGACTAAAATGTAATTTAAAACCAAGCTTAATGGAATAGATAAAACTATAGCATCAAAAATTTTAATTTTCTTAAAAAATAACAAAAAAAGAAAACCTGGTAATATCCATGCTTGAAATAACGAAACTATTCCAAATGTGACCATAAATATTTAGATCAATTTGTCTTTAAGATCAAAAGCTTCCATAAGTTCATTCCATTCTCTTTTCGATAAACCTGTGTCATCAATAGAAACATTTTCACCTTTTATAAGTTTTTGAATAATAACTTTTCCTTTTGCAGAAACTTCTGTTCCACCAACCCTATAATCCATAAAAGCTTCATAAGTTATTGGTACCCATTTTTTAACAGTATCAAGCATAGCATCAGCGTAAGCTCTAATCTCGTACTGAGCATGATGATCTGCTCTGAGTCTCAAAAAATTCATTAGATTTAATAAATCTGTTTTCCAATACCATTGGGTATAA
>LULI01000932.1_pt1 | contig 10112 bp, 15 predicted proteins | sample 728191 | NCBI WGS metagenome assembly LULI01 (sample SAMN03860293, study PRJNA289734) | marine metagenome | biome: seawater column; feature: ocean; material: water; isolation source: Red Sea water column Station 169 - depth 50m | place: Saudi Arabia: Red Sea | collected 2011-10-15 | depth 50 m | reverse complement strand
ATAAGCATGTTATCAATAATATCTAAAGACAAGTCTAAAATTACTGGTTTGGTTGGTGAGCTTTCAAACACATCAACAGTAGTGGCCTGATATGGTTTATTGAGTAAAACGCTACCAGTAGCTGTAACCACTTCTATTTCGCCACTAGAAAGCCCTAGAGCGTCTGGAAGCAAAATTATAAGGCTACGCCCTAGTTCGTCAACTGTAGCCGTAAAATCGGTTCCGCGTATTGCTATGTTAGCCGTGGGTGTTTTAAGGGTTATGTTTTGTTTATCTATACGGTTTAGATTGCCTGTAATAAACCTAGCTGTGCCAAGTCCAAAGGTAAGAGCCATCTTCGCTTTGCTTGGGTCTGGGTCGTAAATATATTCGTCAATAAGTAACTGACTATGTTCTGTAAGTTTTACGGTAGAATCATCAAGAAAAGTAATAGCCATACGGCCATTTTGAGTTATAGCTTCATCGTTGCTTTGTATAGCAAACTTTAAATCAGCAACATACGGCTTATCACGCACAATTTGTGCTGTGCCATTTAATTCAGATATATCTCCTATATCAACAGCTTGTGCTTGTACCTTGGTCGTTTTGAACAACACAAACGGTAGAAGCAGAAGTGCCAGAAATTGAAATAATTTTGAGCCAGTCATTATCTTGCGTGCTTGCTTGAGTAATATTAAATGTTCTTGAATTACCTGTTTGGTCTAAATAAAAGTATCCACCAGCATAACCAGAACCAGTAAAGTTTACTGTATTACTATCACCGTCAACATCTACGTAAGAAGTGCCACCATCATAATTAATGTCAAAATCAAAAGTATTGCCATCACCTTGTATAATCCAATCTAAATCTAATGTAGCAGCCAATGCACTTGTACCATGGTCTAATGTAAAGGTATTTGTACTACCTGTTACATCTACATTATAGTTAGAATTATCTATACCATAAGTATTTGTAGGGTCGCCTTGTATAGTAAATGTGTTGCTATCACCGTCAAATTCAAAAAATCCAGTAATAGAGTCACCCAAAAGGTCGCCTAAAAATTTATTAGTATCACCAATTTGGTTTATATCAAGTGTCATACTGATACCATCTAAATCTAAAGCTGTAAGAGTTCCAGCTACAGAATTTAAACCACCAATAATGTTTCCAGAACCTAACTGTTCTAAATCAATATTAGCAGTAGCACCACTTTGGTCTACGTATATTTCATTATCTGCTGCAAATACTAATGTAGAGATAAATAATAAACTAATCAGTTTCATCATCTTTTTTCTCCCAGAATCCTTTATCATAACCTATTTTAACAATTTGCAAAACTGACTCCTCAATAGCTCTTTGTAATGCTAATGTTGTAGGTTCGTTTTCTGCATCACCCATTTCTATCTCAACTAGCTCTGTACCAGCTTCTATAAACCTAAATACATCTTGAGATTGCCCATAACTATATATCTGTTTACTAACTAAAACATCTATTAATACTTCACCTGTAGCAATAGAAACCATACGCAATGCAACTGTAATATTATCTACACGATATTGTTTGCTGCTACCGATAGAGAGATACCTGGCACCAATACCACCGCTCTTAATGTTTGTGTCATATCCTATTACAGCACCTTCCATAAGTACGCCTGCAAAAAGCAAAGGCATTATGGGTTTTGGACCATCAGTTTGTTCGTTTTGTTCTCTAGCAGAACGTATCAGTTGTCTTTCTTTGGTCAAGTTGTCTAAACCAACTCTTTCAGCAACCCTAAAAAACTTACCATTAGCAGTATGTTTTAATGTTCTTATCAACAAATGACTTGGGGCTTGTGTAATTGCAGAAGAAAATAACGCAAACTCGCTATTGCTTTTTCTTTGTCCTGTTTGGTCTGTAAAACTGTTTGGATAAACTGCAACTACTATTGGTATTTTTGGTTGGTCAACTTTCAGTAATTCTTTTGATTGTATTTGTAAAACATTCGGTAAGGTTTTACCGTCTTCTAAATTTGTTACAACAGGGTTTAAGCTACAACTAGAAGCTAAAATCACCAATAGGCAGCTGTATTTCAGTGACATTTCCGTTTTCATCCGTAATTATAAGGGTTATAACGCCATCTTTTATACTATATTTTATGGTGTTGCCCTCTAGAGTTAGTGTCCCCTCTGTGCTTGGTGTTTCCCCAAATAAATTTTCTACAAGCTGTCTTGATAATTGTGCATATATTCTAGATTCTAAATTACGTATAAATCTTGCTAATGTTGTATTTTCTTTATCTCTTTCTATTTGTTCTTGTATAGCCTTAATTTCTTCTTTTATGCTCATCTTACGATTAAATTCTTGATTTTCTATAGTAAGATAATGAGAGCTTGTACCTATACCGCTAAAAGATGGATTTTTAAATTTGTGCGTGATAGTGTCTGCCCATAAAGGATTAGTTAAAAGTACAAGAAAAAAGAAAATACACAGAAGTCCTGCTATCCTATAAATCCAAATATTATCAGTCTTTTCTTTGGTCATCTCTACCTGCTTTTGCTATTTTGCTACTGTCTATGAGTTGTGGCACACCCAATATAGTTTTTACTAAAGTGTCCTGACGGATAATTTCGTTGTCTAAACTGCGTCCCCTATCTATTAATGCTACCAAAATACCGTGTTGCGAATCAAGTTTTGTACCAAGTCGTTCTTCTATAGCTGCTATTTGTGCTTCTACTTTTTCATCAACGGTATCAAGTTTTGTCTCCATGCCATCAACAATACGCATAATAAGTTTATAAATAAACCAACCAAGGCCTAAAGCTGCTGCAATTGCTTGACATATATCCCTACCGTCTTCTGTGTAAGGTATGCCTAAAATGCGACCATATTTGCCTTTACCTAATGATTTAACCTTAAAATTACCAATACATAGTTCTTTAAGTCTTGCTTTTGCGGCAAGTCCTAAAACTTTTTCTGCTTTGTCTCTAGTCCTGCTTTCAGGCGTATCTATTCCTGCAAGTCTGACACGCTGTTTATGTAGCTTTACATCAAAACCCAAATCAAGACAACAATCAAATGTATCTCCATCTACAATTCGTTCTAATGTAGCGTTATAAACAAACGCATCAGGTGATTTAGCCATTATGACTCTTTAGATTTTTTTACTCTTTTTGTGGTCCAAGCTTCGTTTACATCAGGTGTTGATTTATCATCAGCTACATAATGTCCTTTTTTGTTTCTAGCTCTTACTTTTACTTTTTCAGTGCCAGTAACTTTGCTCCACATTTTTTCTAACCAACTCATCCTTTATCCTTTGCTTTTAAAACATTTAACGCACACCAATCAATTACTTTGTATATGTAACTAAACCAATGGTCATCTTTTGGAGTGGGTGTTATTGCTGCTATAACTGAAGCTATAGATATAATTGCAGTTACCCACACTAATATATTAAGTATTGTCATCTTTATCCTCCTCTGGATTATTTAAGACTTCATCTGCCTCTATAAATGCGTTTTGAAACACACTTAAACTGGCATTAACTTGGTCAAGTTCAAACTGTATGCGTTTTTGTTTATTGGTTAAATCTAGTATTTGACTATGAAAATATTGTTGTTCGTTTGTAAGCTCACTTACTTTAACTTCTTTGTCATCAATCATTACAACTGGTTCTTGCGTAGCCATATTAAGAGCTTAATGTTTTTTGTACAGATGTAGGTGTAATTTTTTTGGCTATATCTGCATCTAATCCAGCTTTCATATTAGTTACAGTATCGCTACCTAATGCAGCTTCAACCCATGCTTGTACATCACTATTGGTAAGATTAGACCAATTTTTAAAACTAGATAAATCAGATGTGTCTAGTGACTGTGTGCCATAACAAGATGCTGTCCAGTTATTACCATCACTATCTTTATTAGTGTCGTCTGTTGCTGTAAGTCTCCAATGCACATTATGTACTACATTTGATTTACCACTTTTTGTTGGGTATGTATCGCAAGTTTTACAATCCCAAGAATATGATATTGCCATATTATTCTCCTTTTAAAATATTAATTTCAGATTGTAAGGCATCAATCTGTGTTTGTTGTTCTTGTATAGCTGCAATTAATGGTGTAACTAATTTACTGTAATCCATTTGGTACATATCTTCTTCTGAGCCTGATACAGCATTTGGTACTATATCTAGTACTTCTTGTGCCAATAAACCCTCGTCAGCTTTGTCATCTGCTTTCCAATTAAAAGATACTGGATTTAGTTTATTTATTACTTCTAAACCTCTAGCTTTGCCAGTTACATTTTTTAGTCTTGCATCAGAAGATGTGTTATATGATGTAGATGAACCACTTGTGTTAATTGTGCCTACTTGCCCATTTGTATTATTAAAATCTATTTGTGTATGAGTTCCTGTTCCACCTGCATCAGTTAATTTCACTAATGTAGTAGTGGTTGACATGGCGTTTGTTACTGTAAATACAGCACCAGCCGTGCTTGTTCCCAAAGTTAAAAATCCAGAACTTGTAACTCTAAACCTTTCATTTAATGAGTTATCTTGTACACTTTCAAATATAAATGCACTACTTACTGCATTATCAGCGTTCCATGCTTCTGCACCCTCGGTTCTTATTCTTGCTGCTGTTACTATGGCATTAGTGTCTGACCTTTCAGATTGTAATTTTAATGCAGAACCATAACCACCAGCTTGGGAATTTATTATATTTAATCCGTTGGTATGTGCAGTTGCGGCATGAGTTGTAGAAAGTTCACCTAAATTATCAATTTTCATTTTCTCTGTTGCAGATGAAGCACCATCTGTTGTAGTAAAAAACACCATTCTTGTTGGATAATCATTACTTGCCCAAGTACCATCACCTTCTACCATAATTTTAGCTGCATTGTGAATACCTACTCCACCACTTGTTACACCACCAAAATGTACGCTACCTAAGTCATCATTATTGACAATAGAGCCAAAGCCTGTGAATGATAAAGTAAGAACTGAACCACCATCAGCACCTGAACCACCTTCAGCAATATGGACACCAGATTGAGGCGTGGTAGTCCCCACACCCAACTTTCCTTGGTCATTTAATCTCATTTTCTCACTTAGATTATTTGCTGTAGAAGTGCTAAATGTTATTTGTCCGTTATCTTTATTAGTAGTATCATCTGCTGTTTTAAGTTGTATATCACATACATCAGTTCCATTCCATGTTCCTAATAATTGTCCTAAAACTCTGTTAGAGTTGCTTCTATTTACATTAAATTGCAACAGTCCAGAATGGTCGCCTGTGCTTTTTACAAGAACACCCTGTCCACCACTACTAATACCTAAATGTAGATTATTTGCTGGCGAAGTCTCATTAATTCCAACCTTACCTGTATCTAAAATTGTCATTCTAGTTTGATAAGCACTTGAATTATCCCAAAGGTTAAAATCTATTGAATCTCCATCCCCTGCTATTCTTGAATCATCATTATTATTTAAACTGATATAAGCACCAGCAGAATTTAATTGTATGTTGTGATTAAATTTAGCTGTACCTGCATCTGACATATCAAGGGTAAGAGCAGTAACATCTGAGCCACCATCATTACCTATAAATGATAAATCTGCATCAGATGTAGAAGCGGTTATACTTGCATTACCACCTGCTAAAACTAAATCGGGAGTTGAATCTAAATTAAATGTAATTCTATTTGTGCCACCATCTTTCATGCTTATTGTTGAGCCATCAGCATCAAAAATTATGTCTCCACCAACATCTAGTGTTAAATCGCCACTATCAGAAATAGTAGAGCCATCAATAGTTATATCATCAACTGTAAGTGTTGTAAGAGTTCCAAGACTTGTAATATTAGTTTGTGCTGCATCTGATACTTTTAAATTAGCAAAAGCATCTACCATAGCTGCACCAGAACCAGCTCCATCAGAATAAATAGCTTTCACTTCTCCTGCTGGTACAGTTACATTAGCACCACTACCTTGTGAAATAATTATATTTTGTGAACCTGATGTTCCGTTCTCTATAAACCAAAGCTTAGATACTGTGTTTGGTCCAATAGTAATAGTACAAGCTGAATCAAGTGTACCTGTATATTTTAGGTAAATAGAACGACCAGGGTCTGTAGCACCATCTGCTATTGTAGTTGTATGTGTGTCTGCGTTTGTAGTAATAGCTTCAGTGCCAAAGCTAAATGCTTCAGCTATTAATTCTAAATTTGTGTTCGTAGATGCACCCCAGGTTCCTGATTCGTCACCTGTAGCTATTTCTTTTAACCTTAAATCATTTACATAAGTTGCCATTTTTTATGCTACCTCTTCCCAATTTGGGGTTTGTGTTTCATTAATTTCAGCAAAGGATGAACTTTGGTCAGTATTTATATTAGCATAATTTTTTGTCTGTGTATCATCTATCAGGGACCAAATAAGAACTGAACCTACTTCACCAGTACCTGATACACCTGTAATAAGCACATTTGCTTTATTTATAGTAGTTACAGAACCTACACCTCCAGTTGCAGAAACACCATCAATGTTAAATTGTGCATTGTGATGAATTGTTACCGAACCAACTGCAGAAGTAGCAGCTAAACCTGATATTACAACATTTGCCTCTCCATCTACATCAACTCCAACACTACCAACTGAGCCTACTGCTCCAGGTGCATTAGCAACTGCATCGCCATTAACACCTACGCCTCCTATAGCAGATGTGCCAACTTGTGAACTAGGTGTTACATTTGCTTTTGCAACTGTAGATACGGTGCCTAATGCACTTGTTCCAACTTGTGTTGACGGCGTAACATTAGCTTTTGCTACAACCGTAGCTGTGCCAAGAGCACTTGTAGATGATTGTCCTGTGAGAGTTAAATTAGCTTCACAATCAAAAGTAGGGGTACCCACTGCTGTGGTGCCAACTTGAGAAGAGGGAGTTACATTAGCTTTGGCTACTACGGATACAGTGCCTAACGCACTGGTAGCTGCTAATCCTGTGAGAGTAACTGGTATAGGTTCGCCCCAGGTACCTTGTCCCCAGGTGCCTCGACCCCAACCAGTTATGTTAGCCATAGTAGGCTAACCTAAGCTATTCTGATAATAGCTGTACTAGCTGCTGCGGCTGGAAAAACTATGGTGAAGTCGCCTGCTGTTGATGTTTTATCTCCGCCAAAATCTATTGTTGCAACAGAAGCATTAGTTGCAGATGAATTATAAATCATACAACCTCTAGCTGTAATTGTAGCCGTACCAAAAGTTAAATCAGCAAAATCAGTAAAACCAGTAGTGCCACTTGATGTTGGGTCAACTCTTGTTAAATTACTACCACCAGAAGTATAGTTGGTACCACTTGCTTGTCCTGTTGTAGTAAAAGCTGTAGTAGTAGCACCTAACGTAGCGGAACTTGTATATAAAGCTAATTTAAAAGTACCACCTCCAGAGTTTTTAAAGTTGTGAACTCCCTCTAAAAGTTGTTTTTTGAAGCTAGTTGTTAATGTTGATGTTATAGCCATATTAAATCCTTTTTATAATATTTGCTAACTCTGTATCGCCTTGTTTTATAAAGTCTTGTATCAGAGTAGCTTTATAGGATTTTAACGCATTTTTTATATAAATCAAACAAACCTTGTAAATCAAATCTTTATAAGCTTTTGCTTGTTCTTTAATGTATGGGTCCTCGCTATCACTACTACTAACAATTTTTTCTGTAAGTCTTTCTGCCCAAAATTCTGGTGTATGGCCTCCATAATTTGAAGTTTTTGCTTCTATAAGGCCTAAACCAGGCATACCTGCAGGTGTTATTTTGTCTACCATTTCTTTGGTTCAACAGGTTTTAAATGTGAATCGTGCCTGTCTATTAGCATCGGTTCTTGTTTCTTTTTTACAATATCTAAGGTATCAACTCTTTTTAATTCAATACCATTTTCACCAACCAAAATAATATAAGGATTTTTTAATCTATGGTATCCGTATAACTTTTGTTCTGCTGGAACGTCTGTATCTAATAAACCTGAACTGTGTGCTACTTCTACTTGCATACCTGCTGATATACATTTACTTAGCCAAAACTCTACACAGCCTCTACCAGCTTCTGCAAAATGTAAATTGCCTTTGTAACTGAAATCTATACCAAACATTTTTAAATTTGCCACTTCGTTCCAATATGCAAATGCTACAGCGTAGGCTACTGTGTTATTTAAGTAATGACAGTTTGAGTATTGCACTACTTCTTCTAATGGAAACTCTACGAGACCTGGACATCTATCATCTAGCTCACACGTATATATAGGACCTTCATGTTCTTGCAGCATATCAGCCATGCTTTTAGTTTGACCACCAGCATCATCTGTATCTAAAAACCTAGAAGCAGGGTCCATCATAAATACTCTATCGTGGTAAATGACTGAAGCTACGCCATTTATGGCCCATACTTCATCAAAATGTACTCCGTGTGATTTAGCTAAATTATAATCAAACCAGCTCTTACCCATACCAACTATGGCAACTGATTTGCCCTTAAGACTTTCTATTTGTTTCATAAATTTTAACTAACCGTTGACCTCAAAGAATCGTAACGGTATTCGTCTCTCCTTCCGCGAGCTTCTGCAAGGTTTTTAAGCCTTGTTATTTCTAGTGTAAAACGTTGCTCGTACTGCTTCTGCATATCGCTTTCACCTTTTAAAAAAATATTTGCTTCAACAAGTGAACCATATAACAAAGCGTTTCTTGCATTATTAGATAGCCATGTCCCTGTTGTGTCTGTAACTAATGAATTTGGTTTAAAAAGATAATGTAATTCAACATTATAATCTGCATCTGGCACAGGACTTACTATCAAAGTAGAACCGTTGTCACTTGCTGTTGAAAGTTCTTTGTCAAAATCTGCGTAATATAAAGGTTGACTTCTTGCTGTTGCATCTGTTGGGTCTACAGCATACTCACGCATGAATGTTGGATGTTTTTTATCTAAATACTTATAATCGCCGTTAGAATCAATAATAGCTAAAGAAAAACTCATTTGAAAATCAGTAGGTGCTGTTAGATAAGTATTACCAGTAGTAAGATTACCTGTAACATTTTTTCTAAAAAAATCAAACTGTATAAGTTCAAATATTCTTTCTTCAGCGTTTTTGATAAAATCGTCTAAAGTATTTACAAATGTAGTTTCTGTGTTTTCTACATAGTTTTGTATAAGAGTTTTTAATTCAGATAATGTCATGTAATTATTGTAACCTCGCCAACGCTACCTGTCATCTCACTAACAGTAAAGTTAGTCGGTAGAGTAGATGGATTCATGTAGTCTGGTAAAAAAATATTAGAATTTACAACCACAACAAAACCTTCACCTTCTTCATGGTCGTTGTTTGGTCTTGGTTTATATAATGCTTCTGGGTCAGCTGTTGCTGTTAAAGGTTCTAGTTGTGGATGTTTTGGTTCATAGCAACTTGGACAAACTTTTGCACCATTCCATTCTTCTCGTAATTCACTTAATTTATATTCAAAAGCACAACGGTCACATAAACCTTTTGCAAACTTGCCTAATGCGTATGCCATCAATTCATCCTAATATCAGGTCGTACACGAAATGAAGCTCTATCTTCATCTTGGTCAGCTGCTCTTTGAAATTCTTCATCATATAAAGCTTTGAGTTGTGGTGTAAGCTGTGGGTTTTTCTTTTGCGATAAATAATAGGCTAACCCAGCAACAAAACATGGGTAAAATCTAAAAGGCATATCCATTGTGTTTGTAGCTTTATCTGCATCGTCCATACGCACAAGTTTATTGAATACTAAAACATCTGTGCTGTTTTCTGGTGCTGGCCATATTTTTAAAGATGGTGTTGTTAACTTATCAAAGAAAAATTGTGAGGGTCTTGCCTTGGTTGTTTTATTCGGTATGTTTAGATACTCTGACCTGCTTACACGATTCATGCTAATGTCAGTTTGTGTTTGATTAACAGTTCTTCTTAAAACAACGTCTAAAACATCAATCACATTAGAATTTAACGAATAGCTCGTAGTTCCCTCTGAAACAGTTTGTGTGGCTTGCTCTATAGTCCACTGATTTAATCCTCTGTTTGCCCATTCTGCAAGCATAAGATTTACACTTCTTATAGCTGTTTTTAGGTCATAACCTGTTCTAAGTTCTGCAC
>LULI01002746.1_pt1 | contig 10116 bp, 8 predicted proteins | sample 728191 | NCBI WGS metagenome assembly LULI01 (sample SAMN03860293, study PRJNA289734) | marine metagenome | biome: seawater column; feature: ocean; material: water; isolation source: Red Sea water column Station 169 - depth 50m | place: Saudi Arabia: Red Sea | collected 2011-10-15 | depth 50 m | reverse complement strand
TGCCAGGGGTGCCCGCAGCGCCGGCCCGGGGCGGGGCCGTGGCGTCGGTCGGCACGGTCAGGTGCACGGCGGGTTCTGTCACGCGGACGGTCGTCCGATCGGCAAGGGGCAAGGACAGTGGCTCAGGCAGGATAGGCAGAATGCGGCGATACGGGAGGGGGTTTGGCGGGGTTCTGCCCGGACGGCGGAGCCCGGGGCGCCCGACCGTGGCGGTCCGTGCTGCCCGAGCGTGCCGGTCCGGTCCGCCCGACCCGTGAGTGGGTGACGGGGGCGAGCGGCCCGTAGAATCCGGCCCGTGCCCTTCCAGAGCAGTGGCCACAGTGCCCGCAGGGGCGGCGACGGACGTCTGACGGACGCGCTGGACCCCCAGGACCAGGGACCCCAGGACGCCTGCGGCGTCTTCGGTGTCTGGGCGCCCGGTGAGGACGTCGCGAAGCTGACCTACTTCGGTCTCTACGCGCTCCAGCACCGCGGCCAGGAGTCGGCCGGGATCGCGGTGAGCAACGGTCGCCAGATCCTGGTCTACAAGGACATGGGACTGGTCTCCCAGGTCTTCGACGAGACCACGCTGGACTCCCTCAAGGGCCACCTGGCGATCGGGCACTCGCGCTACTCCACGACCGGCGCCAGCACCTGGCACAACGCCCAGCCGACCTTCCGGCCGACGCCGGACGGCTCGATCGCGCTGGGCCACAACGGCAACCTCATCAACACCCACGAGCTGCGCGAGGCCGTCGCCGCGCTGCCGGGCCCCGAGGGCGAGCTCGACCTGGCCCAGCGGCCGGGGGAGACCTCGACCAACGACACCAGCCTGGTCACCGCGCTGATGGCCCACCACCCCGACCAGGGGCTGGAGGAGCGCGCGCTGGAGGTGCTGCCGATGCTGCGCGGCGCCTTCTGCTTCGTGTGGATGAACGAGGACACCCTGTACGCCGCCCGCGACCCCCAGGGCATCCGTCCGCTGGTCCTCGGTCGGCTCGACCGCGGCTGGGTCGTGGCGTCCGAGGACGCCGCGCTGAAGACCATCGGCGCCTCGGTCGTGCGCGAGGTCGAGCCCGGGGAGATGCTCGTCATCGACGAGAACGGTCTGCGTTCGCACCACTTCGCCGAGCCGGAGCCCAAGGGCTGCGTCTTCGAGTACGTCTACCTCGCCCGCCCCGACGCCACCATCGCCGCCCGCAGCGTCCACCAGGCGCGGGTGGAGATGGGCCGGCAGCTGGCCCGCGAGTTCCCCGTCGAGGCCGACCTGGTGATGCCGGTGCCCGAGTCCGGCACCCCCGCCGCAGCCGGCTACGCCGAGGAGTCCGGCATCCCCTTCGGCCAGGGGTTCGTGAAGAACGCCTACGTCGGGCGCACCTTCATCCAGCCCAGCCAGACACTGCGCCAGCTGGGACTGCGGCTCAAGCTCAACGCGCTCGAGCACATGGTGCGCGGCAAGCGGCTGGTCGTCGTGGACGACTCGATCGTGCGTGGCAACACCCAGCGCGCCCAGATCCGGATGCTGCGCGAGGCCGGCGCCCTGGAGGTGCACGTCCGCATCTCCAGCCCACTCCTCGACGTCGAGGAGATCGCGGCCAGCGTCGGCGCCGACAGCCTGGGCTACATCTCCCTGGACGGGATGATCGAGTCGACCGGGCAGCAGCGCTCCGCGCTGTGCACCGCCTGCTTCACCGGCGAGTACCCCGTGGAGCTGCCCGACGAGTCCCTGCTCGGCAAGCACCTCCTCGAGGCCACGCTGAGCTCGCCGACGATGGTCCGGGCGCTCCCGGTCCTCAACAACCCCTGACCCCGACGGGAGTCCCGTGAGCGACAGCACCAGCGCCGGCAACGCCTACGCCGAGGCCGGCGTCAGCATCGAGGCGGCCGACAAGGCCATCGAGCTGATGAAGGTCTGGGTCGAGAAGGCCAAGCGCCCCGAGATGATCGGTGGCCTGGGCGGCTTCGCGGGTCTCTTCGACGCCAGCGCGCTCACGGCGTACAAGCGCCCGCTGCTGGCCACCTCCACCGACGGCGTCGGCACGAAGGTCGCCATCGCGCAGGCGATGGACGTCCATGACACCATCGGCTACGACCTGGTCGGCATGGTCGTCGACGACCTCGTGGTGTGCGGTGCCGAGCCGCTGTTCATGACCGACTACATCGCCACCGGCCGGGTCGTCCCGGAGCGGATCGCGGCGATCGTCAAGGGCATCGCCGAGGCGTGCGTCGAGGCCGGCTGCGCGCTGGTCGGCGGCGAGACGGCCGAGCACCCCGGTCTGCTGGCTCCCGACGAGTACGACGTCGCCGGCGCCACCACCGGCGTGGTCGAGGCCGACGACCTGCTCGGCCCGGCGCGGGTGCGTCCCGACGACGTGGTGCTGGCCATGGCGTCCTCGGGCCTGCACTCCAACGGTTACTCGCTGGTGCGCCACGTGCTGCTCAACACCGCCCAGTGGGAGCTGGACCGCCACGTCGACGAGCTCGGTGGGCCGCTGGGCGAGACCCTGCTGACCCCCACCCGGATCTACGCCAAGGCCTGCCTGGACCTGGCGCGCAGCACCACCGTGCACGCGATGTCCCACGTCACCGGTGGCGGCCTGGCGGCCAACCTCGAGCGCGTGATGCCCGAGGAGCTCTCCGCGACCATCGAGCGCGGCACCTGGACCCCCGAGCCGGTCTTCGACCTCGTCCGCCGCGTCGGCGACGTCTCGCAGCCCGACCTGGAGGCCACGCTCAACTGCGGTGTCGGCATGGTCGCCCTGCTGCCCGCCGACCAGGTCGACGCCGCCGTCGCCCTGCTGGCCGGCTACGGCATCCACGCCTGGCCCGCCGGCCGGGTCGCGCCCGCCACCGGCCGCCCCGGCGCCGTGGAGCTGGTGGGTCAGCACCCGGGCTGGTGAGGCACCGGCAAGGTTCATCGGCCGGCCGATGAACCTTGCCGTGGACCGATGGAGGAACATCGGCCAAGGGCAGGGTCTGTCGGTCGGCCGATGAAACTTTCCGGCGTGCGCGCGACCCACGCCACGCGGACCAATCCGGGGAGGGGTGTGCGCGAACAGCCACCCAGCAGGTAGCGTTGGGGTCACGAGTATTCGAGAGACAGCCCGGGAGCCATTAGTGCCCCGGCCAAGTGTGCGAGGGGGCTGGACCCTATGGGCCGCGGCCGTGCAAAAGCCAAGCAGACCAAGGTCGCTCGCGAGCTCAAGTACCGGACTCACGAGACGGACTTGGGTGCGCTGGCGCGAGAGCTCCACGGAGGCGATGCCTCCGATGACGTCGCGCAGGACGATCACGACGAGTGGTCGGACTACGCCGACCCTCGCCGCGATTGACCTCTCGCGACTCCTGACGCGCTGACCTGCATGTGAGCCGCCCCGTGCCCTGAGGCCCGGGACGGCTCACATCGGTCTCGCGTGTCCAGATCCGTGCGTCCTCGCCGGCGTACGCCGGTCGTCCGGTCGACCCGGGGTGGCTCAGCCCACCCAGATCGACCGGAGCCGGCCCACGGTCCTGATCCGCTCCTCGGCGATGCGGTCAGCGGCCACGGCCGGGGAGACCCGCTCGTCGTCGGCGAGCGCGAGGATGCGTCGCGTGGTCTCCAGGATGCCGCTCGCGCGCTGCTGCGCGCGCTCGAAGGAGAAGCCGCGCGGGTCGAGCTCGTCGGCGACCTGGATCAGCCCGCCGGCGTTGACGACGTAGTCGGGTGCGTAGGTGATGCCGGCGTCCATCAGGTGCTTCTCGACGCCCGGGTGCGCCAGCTGGTTGTTGGCCGCGCCGCAGACGATCTTCGCGCTGAGGGTGTCGACGACCTCGTCGGTGATCGCGCCGCCCATGGCGCAGGGCGCGTAGACGTCGAGCGCGGCCGCGACGAGCGCCTCGGTCGAGGCGACGGCGCGCACGCCCGGGTGCTCGGCGAGCACCGCGTCGACGGCCGGCCCGTGCACGTCGGTGACCACGACGTCGGCGCCGTCATTCACCAGGTGGCCGACCAGGTGACGACCGACCTTGCCGACACCCGCGACGCCGACGGTGCGGCCGGCGAGCGACGTCGAGCCCCACACGGACTCGGCGGCGGCGCGCATGCCCTGGAACACGCCGTACGCCGTCAGCACCGAGCTGTCCCCGGCGCCGCCGTGGGCGACCGTGCGGCCGGTGACGAAGTCGCACTCCCGCGCCACGTGGTCCATGTCGGGGCTGAAGGTGCCGATGTCGCAGGCCGTGCGATAGCGACCGCCGAGGCTCTGCACGAACCGGCCGTAGGCACGCAGCAGCGCCTCGGTCTTCAGCGTGGCCGGGTCGCCCAGGATGACGGCTTTGCCGCCGCCGAGGTCGAGCCCGGCGACCGCGGCCTTGTAGGTCATGCCGCGGGAGAGGTCGAGGACGTCGCGCACGGCGGCGTCGGTGCTGGCGTAGGGGTAGAAGCGGGTGCCGCCGAGCGCGGGGCCCAGGGCCGTGGAGTGGATCGCGACGATCGCGCGCAGGCCGGTGGCCTCGTCGGTGCAGAAGACGACCTGCTCGTGCTCGGAGCCGAGCTCGAAGACGTCGACGGGCGTGCTGCCGGGGGCGGTGCTGGACGACGGGCTGGATGAGGTGCTCATGGGTCAGGCTCTCTGTCGGGTCGCGGGGATGGTGCGACCGGGTGGACGACCCGCAGGGGTGGCGCGGATCACTCCCAGGTTAGTGCCGGACCCCGCGCATCACCACGACGTCGCCGTGGGTGCCGTATCCGCACACCCGCCCGCCCTGACGGGTGTCGTCGAAGGTGACCAGCAGCCAGTCCTCGCCGTGCGGGACCAGCGTGGGCCACGGGATGTTGGTCGGGTACGCCGCCTCGAGCACGCCCCGGGTGCGCAGGTCGAGGTCGAGCACCGCCCACTGCCCCCGGGTCCGGGTCGGCGGCGCGCAGCCGCAGCGAGTCGAGGTCGGGTCCCTCGGCGATCACCGGGTGGAACCGGAAGAACCGGGTGGCGCTGACGTAGCCCACCAGCCACCCGTCGTCGGTGCGCAGCAGGTGGGGGTCCCAGACGCCGACCGACGGGTCGTCGGTGGGCAGCGGGAGCGGCTCGCCGGGGACGACGTGGACGCCGTGCAGCAGGTCGGCCCCGGTCTCTGCGAGGGTCACCGCCACCGACGCGTCGTGGCGATCGGGGTCGAAGTCGCCCCAGGTGCTGGTCGCCAGCAGCCAGGCGTCGTCGACGCGCAGCAGGTGGCCGGCGGGGTCGCCGAGCACCGCGCTGCTGCCGCGGCGGCGGACGAACAGGTCCGCGGTGTGCGTGAGCGCACCCGACTCGGGGGCTCCCGCCGCGGACCCCAGCCGGGCGGGATCCAGCGCCCACACCGAGGAGTGCCCGGTCCCGAACGGGCCGGGGCCGGCGCTGGTGGCGGTCAGGTGGAGCCGACCCGAGCCGTCGTCGTAGGGGCGACCGTCGGCGTGGGTGACCAGTCTCAGGTCGCGCAGCCCGAGCTGCCCGAAGCCGCCGGCCACCAGATCGGTCGTCACCCCGTCGTGGCCGACCTGCAGGTCCTCGAGCCAGGTGGGGCTGCGGGTCAGCCGTGCGGCCCGGGGGTGGCTGGTCGCCAGGTCGACGCGGGCGCGACCGGTCCACGGGCCGCCCTCGTGGTCCTGGGTCAGCACGGCGGCGTGGGTGCCGGTCAGGCACAGCGCCAGCGCCGTGGCGTCCGCTGCACGGCCGTCGCGTCGGCTGCGCAGCACCACCGGCCCCGTGACGCCGTCGAGCTCGAGGCGGCAGTGCTCGCCGTCGTACGCGGCGCGCAGCAGCGGGTCCGGGGCAGCGGGGTGGCAGACGTCCGCCCGGGCCGGGTGCGCGAGACGGGCCGGTCGACCGCGCTGACCGGGTCGACGGGGCGCAGCCGCGAGACCTCCTCGTAGCGCAGGCCGAGGGGATCGCTGGTCAGCGCATCCTCCGCCGCAGCTCGGTGACGGCGGTGGCCACCTCGCGGTCGAGCTCGTCCAGCATCTCCTGCACCCCGCTCAGCGAGCCGGTGTGTGCCTGAGCCTCGATCGCCGCGGCGGCCGCGGAGACCCGCGGCAGGCCGAGGTTGAGCGCGCTGCCCTTGACCAGGTGGGCGCTGGTGAAGGTCTCGTGCGCACTGCCCTTGCGGTGCGCGCTGCGGATGTCGCGGACCTGGCCGTCGATGCGGCCGACGAAGGAGCGGGCGGTCCGGTCGAAGAAGCTCTCGCCGTCCTTGACCAGCTCGGCCAGCAGCTGTCGCCGGTCCTCGTCGATGACGACGAGCCCCGGGTCGACCACACCCGAGGCCTGCTCCGTGACCGCGGGTGACGGGGCGGAGGAGGCGCTCGAGGCCGCCGCGTCGGCCCGGGACCGCTGGTCCCGTGGCCCGGAGCGCTTGGTCCAGCGCTGGACGACCTCCTCCAGCTGCGTGGGGTCCACCGGCTTGGTGAGGAAGTCGTCCATCCCCGCGTCGAGGCAGCGCTCGCGCTCGCCCTCCAGCGCCGAGGCGGTCATCGCGATGATGGGCACCCGCTCGCCGGTCGGCTCGGCGGCACGGATCGCCCGGGTGGCGTCGAAGCCGTCGATGCCCGGCATCCGGCAGTCCATCAGCACCAGCGCGAAGCCGTGGTCGCCCTTGAGCGCCTCGATGGCGGCCTCGCCGTCGTCGGCGACCTCGACCCGGACCCCGAGGGCCTCCAGCAGGCCGGTGGCCACCAGCTGGTTGACCGGGTTGTCCTCCACCACGAGCACCGAGAGGTCGAGCGAGGGCACGACCAGGCGCCGCGGTGCCCGGGGTGCGGACTCCTGGGGCTGTCCCACCAGGCGCAGCAGGGACTCCAGCAGCTCGGAGTGACGGACCGGCTTGGACAGGGTGGTGGCGATGCCGGCCTCGCGGGCGGTGCGTGCGCCGACACCCTGATCGGAGGTCAGCAGGACCAGCGTCAGGTCGCGCAGCGCGGGGTCGGCCTTGATGATGCGCGCGAGCTCCAGGCCGTCGATGCGGGGGAGCACGAGGTCGAGCAACGCGACGGTGAAGGGCCGACCGGCCCGCTGTGCCTCGCGCAGCGTGGCGAGGCACTCCGCGGGCGTGGCGACGGCGACGGGCTGCAGCTGCCAGGCCGAGAGCTGCTCGGTGAGGATGAAGCGGTTGGTCTCGTTGTCGTCGACGATCAGCACCCGCTGGCCCTCGAGCGACTCCGCGGGCTCCTGCAGGCGCGGCGCGACGGGGGTGCGCTCCAGGTCGGCGGTGAAGGAGAAGGTCGACCCCTTGCCGGGCGCGGAGTCCACCCAGATCCGGCCGCCCATCGCCTCGACGAGCTGCTGGCAGATCGCCAGGCCCAGGCCGGTGCCACCGTGGCGACGGGTGGTGGCCAGGTCGGCCTGGATGAAGGCGTCGAAGAGGCTGGCCTGCGCGGCGGCGGGGATGCCGGAGGTGGAGGAGGTGGCGACGACCTGGGTGGGGTTCTTGTCACCGATGCCGGCGGCGAGTGCTCCGGTGGAGACCGAGGCGGGGGCGTCGATGGCCTGGGCGGGCACCGAGGTGCCGTCGGGCAGTGCCACCGCGGGGGCCTCGTCGGTGCCGGCTGCGACGGTGCTCACGGCAGGGGCAGAGACCACGCTCGCCGTCCATGCCGCCGACACGAGCGCGAGGGGCACCAGGGTCACGCCCCGCTGCCAGCGTCCGGATCGGTGTCCTGCCATGATGAATCTCCCAGTTGTCTTCGTGCGTGTGTCGCGCTCCCTCAAGCACGTGTGACTGACCTAACGAATGGTGTCACGGTTGGGTTACGCGTGTCCTGCATGTCTGCTACCCGGACGACGAGCCTCCCCCCGGGTCATGACGCTGAAACAGCAGGCGTTCCACTGTCGCACGCCGTGGTCTGGACCACGTCACCCGCGCAGGCGCCCGCCCCCGCGGGGAGCGGTTGGCCGTCTCGGGGACAATGACGAGGTGAGCACCACGCCGGAGACCGACGAGCGGCTCGACGCCGGACCCCACTCGCGCGCACTCATGCAGCGCGCCCACGCCGTGACCCCGGGGGGCGTGAACTCCCCGGTGCGGGCGTTCAACGCCGTCGGCGGCACGCCGCGGTTCATCCGGTCCGCGCAGGGACCGTGGCTGACCGACGTCGACGGGAAGCGGTACAGGTCGAGCTGGCCGAGGAGATCGTCGACCGGACGCCGGTCGACCGCGTCCGCTTCGTCTCCTCCGGCACCGAGGCGACCATGTCGGCGATCCGGCTGGCCCGCGGCTTCACCGGTCGCGACGTCGTGGTGAAGTTCGCCGGCTGCTACCACGGGCACGTCGACTCCCTGCTGGCCTCGGCCGGCTCCGGGCTGGTCACCTTCGCGCTGCCCGGGACCCCCGGCGTCCCCACGTCCTCGACCGAGCTGACGCTGGTGCTGCCCTACAACGACCGTGCCGCGGTCGAGGCCGCCTTCGCCGAGCACGGCGACCGGATCGCCTGCCTGATCACCGAGGCCGCCCCCGGCAATATGGGCGTCGTCCCGCCGGAGCCGGGCTTCAACGCCTTCCTGGCCGAGACCTGCGCGAAGCACGGTGCGCTGTTCGTCTCCGACGAGGTGATGACCGGCTTCCGCGTCACTCGCGAGGGCCAGTGGGGCCTGGACGGCAGGGCCGAGGGCTGGCGCCCCGACCTGGTCACCTTCGGCAAGGTGATGGGCGGCGGCTTCCCCGCCGCGGCCTTCGGCGGCCGTGCCGACGTGATGGGCCACCTGGCGCCGGAGGGGCCGGTCTACCAGGCCGGCACGCTGTCGGGAAACCCGATCGCCACCACCGCGGGGCTCACCACGCTGCGGCTGGCGACCCAGGAGGTCTACGACCACATCGGCGCCGCCGCGGACACGCTCAAGCAGGCGGCCTCCGAGGCACTGACGGCCGCGGGTGTGGCCCACACCGTGCAGTCGACCGGCACGATGTTCTCGGTCTTCCTGGCCGAGGGGCCGGTGCGTGACTTCACCGACGCCTCGCGCACCGACGCCGCGGCGTACGCCGCCTTCTTCCACGCGATGCTCGACGCCGGGGTCTACCTCCCGCCGTCGGCGTACGAGGCGTGGTTCCTGTCCTCCGCGCACGACGACGAGGCCGTGCAGACCGTGCTCGACGCGCTGCCCGCCGCCGCCCGTGCGGCCGCCGCTGCGGGGGGTGCCGCATGAGCGAGCAGACGATCGTCCACCTGCTGCGCCACGGCGAGGTCCACAACCCCGACGGCGTGCTCTACGGCCGTCGCGACGGGTTCCACCTCTCCGAGCTGGGCCGGACCATGGCCCAGCGGGTCGCCGACACCATCAGCGACCGCGACATCGTCCACCTCGTCGCCTCCCCGCTCGACCGCACCCGCGAGACCATCGCGCCGCTCGCCGCGGCCCGCGAGCTCGAGGTGCACCCCGATCAGCGGGTCATCGAGTCGACCAACGTCTTCGAGGGCGAGACCTTCGGCGGCAAGCGCAACGTGCTCACCCGACCCTCGTCGTGGCGTCACCTGTGGAACCCGTTCAAGCCCTCGTGGGGCGAGCCGTACAAGCAGGTCGTCGCCCGGATGACCGAGGCCATCCACGACGCGCGCGAGGCCGCCGCCGGCCACGAGGCCGTGATCGTGTCCCACCAGCTGCCGATCTGGATCACCCGGCTCAGCCTCGAGGGGCGCTCGTTCCTCCACGACCCGCGCAAGCGCCAGTGCACGCTGTGCTCGCTGACCTCGATCCACTTCAGCGGCGACCGGGTCACCGCCATCGCCTACTCCGAGCCCGCCGGCGACCTGATCCCCGCCGGTGACAAGGCGGCCCCGTTCTCGGCCGGTGGCGCTCCCGAGGAGCGCCGTCCCTGACATGTCCCGCTCCTCCCGGGCGACCCGTCTCCTGCGACGGCCCGCCTCCCTGCTCCCCGCGGTGCTGCTGCCGGTGCTGCTCGCCGGCTGCTCGAACCTGACCGGCACCGGCGACCTCGACTACGTCCCCGGCAACGGCGGCGTCGTGGAGTTCGCGTTCGGTGACCAGCAGCCGCCGGTGGAGCTCTCGGGGAAGACGACGACGGGGGAGGACTACACCTTCACCCCGGGCACGGTCACGGTCGTCAACGTGTGGTGGAGCGGCTGCGGGCCCTGCATCCAGGAGATGCCGATGCTGACCGAGCTCTATGCGG
>LULI01001203.1_pt1 | contig 10142 bp, 24 predicted proteins | sample 728191 | NCBI WGS metagenome assembly LULI01 (sample SAMN03860293, study PRJNA289734) | marine metagenome | biome: seawater column; feature: ocean; material: water; isolation source: Red Sea water column Station 169 - depth 50m | place: Saudi Arabia: Red Sea | collected 2011-10-15 | depth 50 m | reverse complement strand
GTAATCTACTTCTCTCTCCATCATGAAAGATCGTCTATTTGTTTTTTCGCAAGTTATCGCAACAGTTCCACTTCCTGAGAACAAGTCAAGAATCGACCCTTTTTGAGGAACCCTCAGATAATCAGCCGAGAAACTAATAATATCGACAGGTTTTTGAGTCGGGTGGACACTACCTTTTAATGACGCTCTATTAACTGTTTTACTTCTAAGTGGTTTATCCTCTGTTGTCCAAGCTAATTCTCCATCGCTCATTGTTAAACCATCTTGCCCTTTATTCCAGTAAAGCCATCCTCTTGAAGGAGGCAAAAGATCAGCAAAGTAATTGCCACCCCAAATAACACAAGGAACATTTAAAGAAACTATATAATTAAAAATTGAATCGTCTGGCCTTTTCGAATCCCAATCTTTTTTATCATGATGTTTTCTGTTGTGTTTAGGATTTTTTGAGACTGATTTTTTTTGTCCATCAATGCCTATTCCATACGGTGGATCGGTGATAATTGCATTTGGCACATTTCCATTCATAAGTTTTTCAATCGCATCGACACTCGCACTATCGCCACACATCAAGCGATGATTGCCTAAAACCCAAATATCACCCTCGACTGTAATAGGTTTTTCTGGGGCGTCAGGAACTTCGTCCTCATCAGTAAGTCCTTCTTTCTCCGGCTCTTGCAGTAACTTGGCTAGTTCATCATCGCTAAAACCTACGAGATCCAGATCAAAATCTAGGTTTTTCAGGCCATCTAGCTCTATTTTAAGCATCTCATCGTTCCACCCTGCGTTGAGGGCGAGCTTATTATCTGCTATGACGTAGGCTCTTTTCTGGGCTTCCGACCATCCTTTGGCTGTCATAGTTGGTACTTCTTCGAGTCCAAGCCGTTGAGCCGCAAGTAATCTGCCATGTCCTGCTATGATTTCGCCATGGGTATCTATTAAAATGGGCGTTGTAAAACCCCACTCTTTTATGCTTGCCGCTATCTGTGCGACCTGTTCATCGCTGTGGGTTCTGCTATTCCGAGCATACGGTGTAATTGATTTTATGCTCGTTCGTTCAACTTTGTCTGAAGGCCAATCCATAATAATCTCTTTGTCGGTTTATTTTATTATAGTTAAAAAAATGCCCCACGCAAGAACGCAGGGCAGTGTACTTTAAAAGGACAGGCGGAAAAAAAGCAGTGTAAAAACCTGTCTCTCTGGGAGGGGTATATGAATTTATCCATAAACAGTCTACCATAATTTAATTATTTTTCCAATGGTTTAAATATTTTCTATATGGTTCGAGTTCTTGCTCTGTCACTAAACCGCTTCGAACCATCTGTTTTGCAAAGGTTCCTGTTATATAACTTTCTCCTACACCTTGATTATTTTTTATGCGATCAGCATTTATTTTTAACTCATCTGGCTCGTAACCTTTCGGCTGAGTATCGTCTACAAGTTGCTGTCTTTTTGGTGCGATTTGCCTTGCCGCATCTCCGATCTGTTTTGCTGTAGGCCATGATCGAGTCTCTAAGTTCATTAGTAAAGCCTCTTCAAAGTCAACAAACCAGTCTCTATATCCTTGTGTGGGTGCAAGTGCTTTTACTCTTTTGCATATAAACCAAGCCTCATCCTGAATTGCATCTGAGTTACCTTTAATTGCTCTTGGTTCATTTAATCTAGCTAGTATTTTAAAAGTTGCAGCTTCAAGTTCATCTTCACGCATTATATTTCAATCCCATTTTTTTGAGTACATCTAAAGTTTCGTTTTTATTATTATCTTTTATTTCATCCTCCCATCTTTCGCCATTTAACCATGTTGCAGGATGAGGGATAAATTCTTTATCTTTCCCTACTGTACTCTTTGCATACAAAGAAGCCGAGGAAATAATATAATGGACATCAGCTTTCTTTATTGCCTTTGCCCATGCTTTTCTAGCTGCTCCTTTTCCAACCTTTCGAGGATACTCAGAATAAAACTCATCAAAATAGTTATTATTTAATAAGGATGGTTCTAAGGGTGGTTCTATGGATGGTTTACCTGAATCTCGTTCAGGGGTAGGGGTGAACGTCATGCAGGGGTGGGGCTGAATGTCATTCAGGGGTGAATCACGTTCAGAGGTCGCTCTGGTAGGCTGTAAAGCCTTAATTATGTTCAGGTTTATTCTATAATCGATTGTATATCCTGATTTGCATTGACGCTGACCTGATTCGGACACTATGCCCATCGCAATCATATCTTTTATATGTATTCGAACGGCTCGATCTGTCATTTCAAGATCAGCCGCCATATTAGCTTTACTCACCCAAATGCCGCTTCCATCGTCACTGGCCTTGTCAGCCATATACATTAGGATCGCTTTTTTAGTGAGTGAACCGACTTTTTTTGTTTGTATTAGGTTTGAAACTAGGTTACTCATTAATTGACTACTCCGTTAGTTAAGAAAGCATATCTCACAGTCGTTTTCTTCTTTTTGCTAAAGCCCTCAGTTTAATTACTGGGGGTTTTTTACTTCTGCAAATAATCAGATAGCTTTTCTATCGTTGAAAACTTAGGATCAGTTGACCCTCTCATAATCTGATAAAGCACTGGTCTGCTAACATTTGCCGATTTTGCTACAGCCGTCAAGTTTCGATCTTGCAGCTTTGCTCGTATGTCATCGAGCTTTAGTATCGTTCTCACTTCCATTTTTACATCCTTTATTTACTAATTTATTATTTAGGCTTTACAGCACAAATAAAAACTTGTAAACGGTTATTAGCAAAAAGGAGAAAAAAATGAATAATAGACCGACTAGAGTTGCAGTTAAATTAGCTATAGCTCAAGCTATTTGTCACCATACGATTGAGCAAATAGGAAAGAACGCACCCAAACAAGAAATGTTTCCTGTCAAGGCAAATGATATATTAAATGATGCTATTGATAAAGCATACGAAGAAGCTGAAGTTTTATTCAATAAAATAAACGAAGGAGTATATGAATGAAAAAGCTACCAGAGAAGTTAGAAGAAGTATTAAAAGAGGTAAAACTTACCGTTGCCTCATCGACTTGGGATTGTCATGGAACGCCTGTCGTATTGCACAAAGCACTCGAAAAGATTGCCATTAATAAAGGTATTACTTTCGACGATATGAAAGTAATAGAAAGTTCAGTAAAGGAAAAGTATGCTGTAATAAGCGTTCGAGGCCATTACAAAGAAGCCACTGAGGAATCAATCGGTGAAGCATCTCCATATAACAACAAAAACGCTTATCCTTTTGCAATGGCAGAGAAACGAGCCAAGGACAGGGTAATACTTAAGTTGCTTGAATTAAGCGGTGATGTTTACAGCCAAGACGAAGCCGATGAGTTTAACTTAGCACAAGCATTAAAAGAACTTGAGCCTGATATGAGAAAAGCTATCGAGAAATGGCGCAAAGGTTTTCAATATTGCGATAGTCAAATTGCTATGGATGAAGCTATCGAACAATGGAAACGATGGAGAGATAAATGGGTTAAAAACAGCGACATTTCGCAGTATGTCGAAGAAATGTATGAACAAAGAAAATTGGAGTTAGGATTATGAAAGTTATTACAATCGCAGGGAATCTCGGTAAAAGCGCTGAAGTTCAATCGAACCAGAAAGGGGAGTTTATCACCTTTTCTGTCGCGGTTACAGAAGGATCAAAAGAAAATAAAAAAACAATATGGTTCGGATGTTCCTCGTATAAAACCAACCTCGCGCAATACTTACTCAAAGGAACGAAAGTCGTAGTCACTGGAACTCTCATCATTGAGGAAAAAGGAAATAGAACATTTCACAATGTTAGAGCAAGTCATATTCAATTCTGGAATGATCGCAAAGTAACAACTCAGGATCAATCCGAGGATACACCAGAGAGTAGTGAGAACTCTGGTAATACTAATCAAGACTTTGATGACGAAATACCATTTTAAGGAGAGCAAAAATGAAAGCTAACGGAGAATTTACAACAGAAAACTTTGAACAATACGACAAAGAAAACCCTCATATCTGGGAAGGCTTTGTCAAATACACGATGGAAGTAACTCCGCATCGCAAATACTTTTCAGCTAAAGCAGTATTTCATCGCATGAGATGGGATACAGCTATCGGAGAAGTTGCGGCTGAGTATAAACTCAACGATGGATGGATCAGCCATTACGCTCGAAAGTTTATGGATGAGTTCCCTCAGTACGATGGATTCTTTCAGACTCGAAACCGTAAAGTTACCTATTTCGATGGGAACGAGTGGGATAATGTCTAAAATACAAGTCGAGCTAAAAGGTGGGCAGCTTCTGCCCATCACTAAATACGATGCTCAAAGAATGGAGGATTTCAAAGAGGGTAGCTTCTTTAATCTTACCTCGACAGGCAAAAGATCGAACCCTCATCATAATTTATATTGGGGAGTGCTTCGAGATGTATGTAAAACCACCCAGAGATGGCCTACAGAGCAGCACCTACACAGTGAGTTGAAATGGGCTTGTGGTTATGTCAAAATGAGGTGGAACTCACTAGCAAGCGCTCATATGAGGATTATTGATAGCATTTCCTTCGATGATATGAGCCAAGAAGAGTTTAACCAATACTTCGAACTTGCCATGCAAAAACTAACTGAGGCGATAGGATACGACCCGATTGAGCAATCTAGCAAATAAACCACCGCTAGGATTAAAAAAGCCTAAGACTAAAAAGAACGCTAAATATCTGGATAAGATCCGAGCGATGCCTTGCTGCATTTGTCAGAAGTTCGGAGAGGTACAGCAATCACCGACAACAGCCCACCATCCGATTCACGACAGGTATGGCACAACAAAATCTAGTGATCTGGAGGCCATACCCTTGTGTGATGGACATCATCAAGCACTCTGGGATAAATCAAAGGCTGTTGCAATACACGATAATAAAAAGAAATGGCGCGAGTTATATGGCGCTGACTGGTCTTATTCCGTCCAAGATACGCAGATATAAAGGACTGGCCCTCGATCTGGGTGACAATAAACCTTTTTCGCATTGATGCTCGTTACCTGTTTATCATCGAGGATAATACCATCTAAGCCCGATACTCCATCCTTTGCAGCCTTCACGATGTTATCGAGATCCGGTTTAGTAACTGGTTTGATCGCACCAAACTCAGCTTCAAGCTGTTTGACCTTCGACCATGACTTTGGGATCTCCATGAAGGCGATAACCTCCAGATGGCAGAACTTACCAACAGGCTTGAGCTTTAGCTCTCGCATCTTTTGCCAAGCAGCCGCATGAATACGCTTCTCGTACTCTTTGGTCTTTGCATCCGTATAGGTATGACCGTTGCGAGTGAATCGCGGTCTACCCTTGCCTCTTGGCTGTCCAGATACTTCTATTTCTACTTTAATTAATTCCATAACGCATAGAATACACTGAACCGAGCCTAATTATCTAAAATATTATTTGCTCTTTACGTTTTTAGGTGGTAAAGTTTACGCATAGCAAAGGAGAATCTCAATGTTAGAAGTAAATACAAAAGTTATGATTAAAAGTAGTAGGTTTCATAGAGGAGCGCATAACGGACAAATAGGTACAATCGTACAAATTTCTCCTAACAAAGGTAAAAATGTTTTTGTTCGTATTAACTATGAATTAGGAGATGACATAGCTTGGTTGTTCGATGATGAAGTGGTAGCGGTAAGAGATTTAGAGATGCCAATAGAACCAGTTGATCCAGAACAAATGAAAGAATGGACAGCCGCAGCAAAAGAAAGAGCAGGGGCGTAAGCCCCTCCAACAAAAAGGAGTGAGATATGAACATAACTGATTTACACCCAGAGACTTTGGCTAAACTTGGTTTGACGAAGGAACTGCCAAAAACACGCGAGTATAAATTCACGAAGGATCAAGTACGAACCAATGCTCATAATGTGATGGCTGTAATTTCCAAGCTATCGCAGAACGAAAGACGCAGAGTATTAGAACACTGCATCAAACTGAACGAAGTGTAAGGAGTAGCTTGATGTCACAGATTAACCCGAAAGGAGGAGCGCTTGTTAAGACAAGCGTGACTCCAAGATCAGAGGAACAGCTAAACAAAGAGGCTGAGAAGGTTGTTAAGGCTTTCCCTCATATGACCATCGAACAAGCAAAGATGGGATTGCATAAAGACATCTACGCAGAGATTTATGTGAACGACATTTATCAGGTTGCTGTTTATCGAAACGAGGATGCCGATGACTTGGTTCACGTTGAGGAACTCAAAGGCCGATGCACTTGGCTCTCGATCAAACGAAGAGACAAGCGACCAGTTAATAACTGGCAGGATATGCAAACGATCAAAAACAGATTGGTGGGAGTAAATTGCGATGCAATACAAATGTTTCCTGCCGAGAGTCGGATGGTAAACACTGCGAACCAGTACCATCTGATTGTACTACCAGAGGATGCTCATGTTCCTTTTGGATGGGGAACACGGTTCGTTGATACGGAAAATAGAAAAGCTGAACCAAACGGATCAGCCCAATCATTTAGAGGAGAAGTATAATGAAAACTGTAAAATTAAAAGACAATGAGATCCGCTTACTAATCGATGCCATAGTTATGTGGGAGGAATCACTCTATAGCGGAGAGACTTGCGACTACGAGCCAGAGGAGCATGGCTACAGCAAAAAGGATATAAAGGATGCAAAAGAACTTCAGCAGATGCTCAAAGATGTAATGCAGTCATCACAAGTGAAAACTTTAGGAGAAGCTATCGAAGCCAATAACAAAGAATTTGAGAGAACTAAAGGCGCTCGAATAAAAGAGATGCAAAAAGAATATGCACAAAAAAGTGTAAACTGGCTAAAATAATGCTTGAGCTTTACGTTTTTTACTGGTAAACCTTACATATAGCAAAGGAGAATCACTATGACATATGCAGTTATCGAAGAAAGATCATCTTGGTTATCAACAGAGTTTGGCGAAACATTGGCTCGTAAATATTTTGGTGACAAAGTTGTTGACGGTATGCCGCGCTATGTTCGCGGTAAGCGCAAAGGTCAAATTAAAGGCAAAATGACTTGGTTAAAAGTTGAGAGCGGTGGTTGGGTTCGAACCATTTACTCAGATGTTTTTGGTGACATTGATGGTTGGGGCGTAGAAAGACGCAGAGGCAAAATCATCCGAGCGATGATAACTATTCCTCAGTGGGGCGCTCCAGACGAAAAGATTGCTCTTTTAGTTAAAGAAAATGAAGACGCAAAAAATTGCGGAGTTGAGATTCTAAGTTGGCAACAAAAAAATGCTTTAGAAGCTAACGGTGGAATAGTTATTTACGAAAATGAGGGGGCGTAAGCCCCTTCGAAAGGAGTGAGATATGAGTAACGTACAAGCAGACATAGAATTAGAGATCAAAGGCGTTGAGCTAACGATCTGCGTAACTGCCGATGTAGATAGCGACCACTGTATCGATAACAAAGAGTATTGGTGGACGAACCCAGAAACCAAAAAGGAACGAGAGTTAAGTGAAAGACTAGCAAAGCACATCGACAAGCATCACGAGTGCGACATCGATGAGGCATTATACTTAGCCGAGGTCAGCGACTTTGATTTCGAATACGATCAATGGAAGGAGAGAAACTTATGATTGATTGGCAGGATAAAATAATTTTTGTGGGTATGATTATAATTATGATTATAGCAGCTTTAAACATAGACAGCTTTATGGTGATGCAATGAAACCTTGGGAAAATCCATATTACGAAGAAGATTATTTAAATCCAGATTGTGACTGTTACGGCTGCGCGACTATGCGCCATGCTTGTCAGTATGAAAACAAAAAGAAGGATAATCAAAATGGGCAACGAGCAACTAACACCCTTCGAGATAAAGGAAAGAAGAAGACTGATTCAACAGCTAGATCGAAAAAGCCAAGAACGATATTTGGCTGACGCTAAGAAAGGTGCTAATCAAGAATACTATTACGCAGAAAGAGAACTGAAAGACTTCAATAGGAAACTAAGGGAAAGAGGAGTGAAAGTATGAGCGTTAATCATGTTTTAACACTAACCAAGGTTCTAGGACGAAGGCCAACAGAGAAAGAAGTTGGCGCATTGATGGTTGAGCTTACTAAAGGCCACAAAAAGCTAAATGCTAAATCGAAGGGAATAAGGAGGAGTCAAACAAACACAGGCGCGAAGACTCCATACAAGCCACTCCTCGCGTTAGAATGATTAACAAGATGATACATCATAAATTAAAACCTATTCAAATAGCCGACATATTAGATTTACAGCTAGCGACAGTCCAAGATACGATCTACCGCTATAAACTACCGAGAGAAAAAGTTGATTTGATACCGAGCAAAAACAAAAGGGTTAAAGGACTTGAATATAGCAGGAATCAAGTCTGATGGATTACTGGACGCTTTTGACTATCGTTTATCCGATACTTGAACATGAAATGCAGTTCAGCATTTGGTTTCCAAGTGAGGAAAAATGTTGGAGTATACTTACAAAAAACGGCACGCTTTACGATCAGCTTAATGCAATATCAGGTCATTGTGAGGTCAGCGAGGTGGCTTCCAGAAGCGTGAAACCCAAACTAAGACCTTGGTAAAGTTTATTTGGAGATCAATAACTTATGATTTTTTTTGGCGCGACTAGGCAAATTCAACGAATCATGTGGTATAAATAAATTATAGATTAAAAACAAAAGGAAAAAAAATGTTAAATGGTTTATATGAAACAAGTCCAGACGTAAAAATTAAAGAAAGAACACAAGTCAGCTATTCGCTAGAAAACACAGTGAACAAGGCTTTTAAACGAGCTTGGGATCGTTGGGTATCAGTAGAAACTGACCACGAAATAATAAAACCTTACAGACGTTTTACTGGTGGCAAAATAAAAAGAGAGGATATTGAGTTACTTAAAACCTTTTTTAATGCCTATGCTGACGGTCTGATCGCAGATAAAAAACGTGCAATAGAACATATAAAAGAGCGTTTTACTCACGACTTTGACAAAAATCATATCATCGCTGACCCGAAAGCAGTTTGCACAATGTTGCAGCAAGCCATCGACCAGTGCGAATATGATCGAAAGATCGTTAACGAAATATTGTCTCTACACTAGAGCCAAGCACGAACAGAAAAGCAGGGGCAGGCTTTTGACGCATACTCATTATGACCTGTCACTGCTTTGATGCTAGGAAACTGAGCCTTATAATCATCAATCAGTTTTCTGAGTGCCGATTCCTGCTCTGGGCTAAAGTTATCAGAGAACTCTCCATCAGCAACGCCACCGCGACCACCGACAAGGCTAACACCGATTGTTGTCTTGTTTCTACCACCCACATGAGCGCCAGACTTCTCCACAGGCCGTCCAAAGCCCACAGAGCCATCTCTGTGTATTACAGCATGGTAACCTATATCAGACCACTTTCGTTCCTCTACGTGCCATCTACGGATCTCTGTGACTACATCCTCGACAGGTCTATCTGCCATCCAACTCGGATTGGTTGCAGTTGCGTGTATAATTATTTCATCAATATCTCTCATATTTATCTCCTAAAGAATTTAGTAGCAGAACGCACAGCGAAGCTACTGGCTACGATAACGCCTAAAGTGTATTGATACCACTCAGGCATGGATTCCAACGCCACAAAGCCCTCTGCAACGATCTCACGACCTTTTTCACCTGTGAATACTAAAATTAATGGAATACTGAACAGTCCAACGAGGTATTCGTCTTTCCATGAATTCTGCGTTCCCTGCGCCATGATGCGCTCCCAATCGTGAACGCTCGTTTTCTCGGAAAGAAGTATTTTACTCTTCGCTTCTGCCTCAGTTAGCTTTAGTTTTGCCTCGGCTGCTTGCTTGGTTGTCTTTGCATCGAGCCAAGATCCTGCGAGTGAAGCTATAGGGCCGATTAAACCTTGTATCATTGATTTTTCTCCCTGATTGCATTTACACCCATATATCCGACAATTATACCGCTACTAGCCACAACAAACACGCTTGCAACGTCTGTAACTAAACTCGCTGGCTGATCTAATCCTAACCATGAATCCAATATAATTACTAAAGGATACAAAATTAAACCAAAGGCCGACATTGTTACGAGTTTTCTCTCCAGATTGCGTTTAGCATCGTTGTCGTACATGATAAGTTTTTTATCTTCGATCTCCAACGCTCTAAATTCATCTTTATCC
>LULI01001079.1_pt1 | contig 10147 bp, 10 predicted proteins | sample 728191 | NCBI WGS metagenome assembly LULI01 (sample SAMN03860293, study PRJNA289734) | marine metagenome | biome: seawater column; feature: ocean; material: water; isolation source: Red Sea water column Station 169 - depth 50m | place: Saudi Arabia: Red Sea | collected 2011-10-15 | depth 50 m | reverse complement strand
AAAAATCTTGGTTTTAATATCGTTTGGATTTTTAATTATTGCTCTTGGTATGTATTTTGATGGCAAAAATATCTCTAACAAGTCATCATCTGAAGTATTGTTTCCTAGTTTTGATGAAGTTTTACCAGAAATTGCATACATTGAATTTTCTAATCAAAATGGAAAATCAGTCATTGAAATCATTGATAATCAATGGCTTATTTAAAGCTCAAATAATTTTCCAGCAAATACTGAGCTTTTAAGTCGGTTTTTTATTCAACTTCGTGAAGCAAATATTCTAGATGCTAAAACTAATCGCGAAGATCTTTTATACAAATTGGGTCTAGATGATGAAAATAAAATGCAATTAATTTTAAAATCAAAAGACGATGAGGTCTTATATTCACTAGATATTGGTATTTATAATTACAATATCCCAGGATCTTACATAAAAGCTACTGACTCCAATCAATCTTATTTAGTATCAACAAACTTAACTGCCGATGTATCTGATTTCTATTGGGTACCCACCGATTTAATAAATATTGGTAAATCTCAAATCAAATCAATTCAAATTTATAATCAGAATATGATTAATTTAAGTATGAAAGAAGGAGAGCTAGAACACACAAATTTAACCTCTCAATTTAATGAAATTGATAATGATAAAATTATTGATGCTCAAAATATATTAACTGATCTTCAACATAATGGCTTTATACTTAAGTCAGAATTACCTAACTCTCCAGACTTAAAAACTAGGTTTACACTCAATAATGGAACTGTAATATTTGTAAATTTTTATGATATAGAGGGTAAAGGTGTTCATGCTACTTTTGATTGGAATTATGTCGATGACAAAGTTCAAATATCAAAGTTTATAGATCCATTGTTAGATGGAAATCAAATACAAGTTAGTTCGGTTGCTTTTTTAAATAATTTTGCTTTTAGCGTTCCTCAAATATTTTTTGATACATTGAATATAAAATTAAGAGAAAAAACCGAATAATTATTTAATTTCTCCAATTTCAAACTTCATTTGATGTTTATAAATTTGTGATGGGTTTAATTGCGTTGAAGGAAATTTTCGATTATTGGGTGCGTTTGGAAAACCCTGAGTTTCAAAACACATACCTTGATATTTTTTAATTTTAATACGATTACTGGAATATTTTAAATGCTGACCAGTATAAAATTGAACACCAGGTTGATTTGAAAAAATTTTTAGGGATATATTGCTTTTTGGTGATTGTATTTTAGCTACAAACTTAGAATTCTTTTTTATAATGAAATTTTCGTCAAATCCCTTGAATTTATTGGTAAACTTATCACGTATCCTAGTTGATTTTTTAAAATCAAAACGTGTTCCTTTTACACTCATTACCCTACCAGTTGGTATATTTTCTCTATCATTTTCTAAGTAATGATTTGAATTGATTTGGACGTGGTGATCAAAAATATCTTTTTTAATTTTATCTAAATTCCAATAGGCGTGATTTACCAAATTAACGTGAGTAGTTTTTGATGTTTGAGCACTTATATTGATTTTGAGAGTCGAATTTGTAATTGAGTAATCACAACTGGAATATAATTCTCCTGGGAAACCCTGATCTTTATCTGGTGATATACAATAATAGCTAATATGAGATTTGGAGAAGCTCTTAACTTGCCAAATTTTTGAGTCAAACCCTTTTTTACCACCATGTAGTATATTTTTTCCCTCATTTCTAGTTAATTTGTATTTTACTCCTTTGATCTGAAATTGAGCTTTTTTTATTCTATTTGCATACCTGCCACATGTTGCGCCTAAGTAATTTTTATTATTTTTATATGATGAGATATTTCCTAAATTAAGAATTAAATTAATTTTTTTCTTTTTATAAAAAACTTCAAATAATGTTGCACCAATATTGAGAGTCTTAACTCTTAAAAACTTATTTTCAATTGTGTGTGATTTAATCATTAATGATTAAATTTTTGAAATATTCTCTAAAACTTTTTTTGTTACTTCTTTTAATCTTGGGATAGTTGAATTGATTAATTTAATACGGTCATAAGTATTTGGATCTTTTACAATTTCCTCTCTTAAAGTATCGCCAAAAGTTTTTCTAAGTTCAGTACCGATATTAAACTTACAAACATTCGTTGTATTTGCTATCGTTCTTTTAAGTGTATCGTCGATACCGCTACTTCCGTGAAGCACCAATGGTACTTCGGTTAAGGTTTCTATCTTCTTTATGACTTGCATATCAATAGAAGAGGATTTGTTTGTCTGTAAGTGTACGTTTCCTGCACTTATCGCCATAGCATCACATTTGGTTAATTCAGCAAATGTCTTCGCTTCTTCTGGATCTGTGCTTTGTGACTTAGCACCATCATTGTAACCAACAAATCCAATTTCTCCCTCAACGGAAATATTTTGTTTATGAGCTAATTCAACGATTTCACTTGTTTTATCAACGTTTTCATTAAGTGAAAGCTTGGATCCATCAAACATTACAGATGTAAATCCGTTGTCAATTGCCTCTAAACACTCTTCTTTAGTATAACCATGATCTAAATGACAAACTATTGGAACAGATGATTGCTCAGCCAAGTATCTAAACATTTTACCTAAAACTGGCAGAGGTGTATTTGCTCTACAACCTGGTCCTGCTTGAAGAATCACAGGCACCTTGAGCTCTTCGGCTGTTTCTGCATAACATCTTGCATCCTCCCAACCTAGTACTACTAATCCTGCAACGGCATAATTATTTTTTTTTGCTTCTTGTAAAACTTCTGAGAGGCTAGCTATCGTCATTTATATTTTGCTATCATATCCTTAATACCTGGGATTGTTTCTAATTGGTAAGCATGAGTTTTTTGGAAAGATTGAATAAGTGATCTTTGAGAAAGACCTACTAGGATTGTAAAATAATACATCTCATATCCTGGGGCAACCACACATGGATGATATCCTTTATTAATTGCAATAGTAGAGCCATTAAAAAGTTGATAACCGTGACCCTCTTTTTCATCTTCTGATTGCATAATTTGAACACCAAAACCATGTCCTGGTTTAAATCGATAATTATAAACTTCATCATGCCGTGTTTCTTGAGGGAGATCATCTGTGTCGTGTTTGTGAGGAGGGAAGCCTGACCACCCTCCAGCGCCAACAGTATATAATTCATTTACTAATAATCGACCAACTTGATCATGATGTTTCGCACCTAAGATATGTTTAATTTTTCTGTGAGTTTTAGTATCGTCTGAGCCATATTGAACAACATCTAGTTCTTCTTTTAAAACGAGAAATGGCTCTAATTTTTTTTCATAAATTCCACCAGCTATGAAACACTCAGAGGAGTCAGATAAACAAGTAATTTTACATTTTGAATTTGTAGGAATATAACTACCCTCAGGTTCACCATCCCATACGTCAGTTGTTCTTTTTCCAATCTGTCCTAACTTATTATCCTCCACGGTAATCTCGACGATACCTGTTGCTGGAACTACGCTACTTTCATGTTTTGATAGTTGGTATTCATAGGACTCACCTTTTTTTAAATTGATAATATTAAAATAAACTAAGGGTACTGTTTCATTTGTTTCTCCAAATAAAGCTTGATTTTTATTATCTGAATAAGGGATGTGCATCTATAACTCCTTTTGATTTTGGTTAATAAATTTTTCTAATTCCTGATTGTTGGGCATAGCTGAGGAACAACCTACTCTTGTTACAACTATTGCAGCATTTGCGGAACCCCGAATTACTGCATCCTCTAAACTAAGGCCATTGTATAGGGAGCTTATAAAACCTCCATTGAATGCGTCGCCTGCACCCGTGGGTTTAATAGCTTCGACATTGAATGTCCCGTATTGGCTCTCATTTTCTTTAGTAAATACTTTAGATCCCTCTTCGCCCATTTTATAGACAATCACTGATGGTTTTTTTTTAATATACACTTTTGCTAATTCAAGTCCATTTGTGGAATTATCAGCCACATTAAATTCTAAATCGTTTCCAATGATAATATCCATTTCATTCATAATTTCCTTGTAAACATCAGATTTGATTGTATCAGACTCCCAGTTGTAAGGCCGATAATCAAGATCGATTATTAATGGTATCTTGAGATCTGAAGTTAGTTTTGAGGCAACCAAAACAGCATTCCTTGAAGGTTCTCCTGAAAGCGCAGTTCCAGAGATAAATACTGCAGAGTAATTATTAAAATTAATTTTATTAATATCCTCCTTATTAAGTTGTAGATCACAAGGATTACTTCTGTAAAGAATAGATTGGTTATTTTTTAAAATAGTTTCAACAACAGCTATTTGTGTTTGAAATGATTTATTAACTTTTCTGCAGTGTTCTACACCAACTTTGAATTCATTAAGTTTGTTAATTATGTATTCTCCGATTGCATCGTCAGATATACAAGTAAGTAAATCAGTGCTGACACCCAAGTTCGATAGAGCAACACAAGTATTTGCCGCCGAGCCCCCTAAATGAGAAGAAAAGTTATTTACATCGGAGATTTTTGTACCGGGTGGCTCTGGATAAATATCTAATCCTGCTCTCCCTATTACAAGAATTTTTTTTGTATTATCAAATTTCATTTAATGAAAATTAAGTCTAGAGGAATTATTGTAATTACTTAAGAATTTTTTGTATTTCCTCTTGTGAAAAATAATCTGCCTTCTTAAAAGTAGTCTTTATCTCTTGGGGTGTTTTGGTGTCTGCTGCCTTCATTGTTGATTGAATAATATCCAAAACGTGTAACGATAATTCTCCGCTACATCTGTGTTCAAGTTCATTATCAATACAGTATGCCATTTCAGCTAATCCGACACCACGGTAGTTCGCATTAGTTGGTGACTCATTAGCCCTACCGCTATGAGATGTAATATTAATTTTACCCAGAGGCATATCATCAGTTTTGTGCTCTTGCCAAACACCACTATCATCAGTACTTGTGTATACTGAGCCTCCAAACATATTTGGATCAGGCACAATCATAGAACCTTTATCGCCGTAAAGCTCTATGTGATTACGTTGGTGAGCTACAACATCAAACGATAAAGTTATTTGAATTAAAGCCCCATTATGAAATTCTAAATTAACTAAATAGCTAGTTTGACATTCCACATCAAACTCCTGATCTTTTTTTGGACCTATGCCTATCACTCTTTTATCGAAAACTTTGGTAGAAATACCATGAACACTTTTAGCAGGGCCAAGTAAATTTACTAAAGCTGTTAAATAGTATGGTCCCATATCTATAACTGGGCCACCTTCATTATTTGCAAACCACGGTTCAGGATTGGGATGATAAGATTGAACTCCTGGATAAGCAAAAATAGCATTTCCAAGCCGAACATTTCCAATTTTATTATCGTTTATTAATTCAATAGATTTTTGAATTCCACCACCTAAAAAAGTATCAGGAGCATTGCCAATGTATAAGTTTTTACTTTTAGATAATTTTAAGAGATTTTCACCATCTAAAAAATTTACAGCCATTGGTTTCTCACTATAAACATGTTTACCGCTCTCCAGCGAATTTTTTGCTACCTCGTAATGAGCCTTTGGAATAGTTAAATTTAAAATAATATCGACTTCACTATCATTTAATATTTCATCAACAGAACAAGAGTTTATATTATAAGTTTCGGCACATTTTTTAGAATTTTCATGATTAATATCAGCACATTTAATTATGCGAAAATTATTAAAATAATCATGTCCTCTAAAATATGTTTCAGAAATATGACCACATCCTATTAAGCCAACATTAAAGACTTTGTTCATAAATATGAATTATTTGTCTAGGCCGCACATATTGATGTATTTTATTTCAATAAAATCATCAATTCCATACTTTGAGCCTTCTCTGCCAAGACCAGACTCTTTTATTCCTCCAAATGGTGCCTCTGCTTTTGAAGTTAATCCAGTATTGACTCCAACCATTCCGTATTCAAGTGCCTCAGCAACTCTCCATATTCTTCCGATATCTCTGGAATAAAAATAGTGCTCCTCTACTTTACTTAAAGAGTGCTCATCAATCATGGGTCCAGAGGCATTTTCCTCATTTAAACCATCTCCTACTTTTATTTTAGAGACAGCATCAACAAATTTTGAACAGAACTCATCATGAACTTTTTCTTGGACATAAATTCTATTTGCACAAACACAAGTTTGTCCTGTATTTCTAAATTTGCTTTGGATTGCACCCGCAACTGCATCATCAATATTTGCATCATTAAATACAATGAAGGGTGCGTGACCACCAAGTTCCATTGAGACTTTCTTTACAGTTCCAGAGCATTTCTGTAAAAGTATTTTTCCAATTTCTGTTGAACCTGTAAAAGATAATTTTCTAACAATTGGATTTGTGGCTAATTCCTCTCCGATTTCAGAGGCCTTTCCTGTAATTACATTTAAAGTTCCTTTTGGGAAACCTGCCTCCTCAGCCAAAACAGCTAGCGCGAGTGCAGAATAAGGAGTTTGACTTGCTGGTTTAATTACAACTGGGCACCCAACAGCTAAAGCTGGTGCACATTTTCTTGTAATCATAGCATTAGGAAAATTCCATGGTGTAATAGATGCCACTACACCAACTGGTTGCTTCAAAACAACAATTCTTCGATCGGTCATGGGATCTGGAATTGTATCTCCATAAACCCTCTTGGCTTCTTCTGAGAACCATTCTACAAAAGAGGCTCCATAGCCTATTTCTCCGCGTGACTCATTTATTGGTTTTCCTTGTTCAACTGTCATGATTTGAGCTAATTCCTCTTTATTTTCAATCATTAAATCAAACCATTTTCTGAGTATTTCTGATCTTTGACGTGCAGATTTTGCCCTCCATTCAGGCCAGGCATTATTTGCTGCTTCTATAGCATTTCTAGTTTCAGATGTTCCGCACTTAGGTACAGTGCCGATCTCTTTCAAGTTAGCTGGATTGTTAACAGATATTGTCTCACCTGAGTCGGCATTAACCCATTCACCGTTAATGTAGCACTTATCTCTATAAAATTTTGAGTCTTTAATTTCCATAAATATTTATAACAGTTTTAATTCTTATTCTACAGTGGCAATTTTGCCACCTACAGGGATCGTGTCTCCCTCTTGTGCAATTATCTCTGTTAATTTTCCATTAACTGTTGAAGGTATCTCAGCAGCTGTCTTATCAGTCTCAACTTCGCAGAGTATATCTCCTTCTTTAATTTCATCTCCGACTTTTTTAAGCCACTTTACTACTTTTCCCTCGTCAACAGTTTCTCCAAGGGATGGCATTATTATTTCCATAATTATTCTCCTTTTAGTTTTTTTATAACCTCATTTACAATTAGTTCCACTGAGGGAATTGTATTATCTTCGAGTATGTCAGCACTTGGTAAAGGTACATGTGGTGTAGTTACTCTAGTGACAGGGCCTTTTAAATTTTTAAAACAATGTTCTGAGATTAAAGATGATATTTCCGCTCCCCATCCACAAAGTCTTGGATTTTCTTCTACTGTCAAGACATGACCAGTCTCGATTACAGATTTTTTTATTGTTTGTAAATCTAGGGGCACTAGAGATCTTAGATCGATTACCTTTGCATTAATATCGTGTTTGTCTTTCAAAATTAATGCAGCCTCTTTTGCTCTTTGTGCCATTAAAGCTAAACCAATAATAGTAATATCTTTTCCCTCGTGAAGCGTATTAGCCTCCCCGATAGGAATGGATATATCAGTTTGTTCAATTTCTTCTTTAAATGCATAAAGTGATTTATGTTCATAAAATATAACGGGATCAGGGTCCTTTACAGCACTATCCATCAAACCCAACACGTCACTAGGGCAGCTTGGTGCGACTACTTTTAAACCTGGTATCATCATAGACCAATTCTCTAAACTTTGAGAATGTTGTGCACCAAATTTTGACCCTCCACCGTTTGCAGTCCTAATGACCAATGGAATGTTGATTTGGCCATCTGACATATATCTAGTTTTAGCAATTTGATTTGCCACAATATCCCAACAGACAGCTAAAAAATCTGAAAACATTATTTCTGCTATTGGTCTTAAGCCTGTCATTGCTGCACCCATAGCTGCACCTAAAATCGCCTGTTCTGAAATTGGTGCATCCATGACTCTCTCTTTACCAAACTCCTCTAAGAGACCGACGGTCGCTTTAAATACTCCACCCGCAGCACCTACGTCTTCACCAATAAAAAAAACTTTTTGATCTTTTCTCATGGATTGAGCTATAGCGAGTGAAACACTTGCTCTGTATGTTAATTGTGCCACTCAGAACCTCCATTAGCCCATACATCAGTATATATTTCTTTAATTTCTGGAATTGGAGAAGCCATGGAAATTTCAGTTGCTTTTTCAACTTGATCTTTAATTTTCTCCTCAATTTCAGAAATTATTTTTTCATTGATATTAAAATCTAATAACTTTGCTCTGTAATTTTTTATTGGGTCTTTGTTTTCCATCCAATCTTTTACTTCCTCATCAGGTCTGTACTTACCTGGGTCAGCTCTTGAATGCCCACTATGTCGATAGGTCTTGGCCTCAATTAAACTTGGACCTTTACCCCCTCTCGCTTTTGAAATAGCTTTTTCTGCTGTTCTGAGCATTTCATCAGCATCATTTCCGTCCACAATAATTTTATCTAAATCGTATGCACCTGCTCTATCAGCAGCTGGGTGCTCAACAGCAGTAACTTCATGAATTGGTGTATATTCCATATATAAATTATTTTCACAAACAAACACTATGGGTAAATTCCAAATTTTTGCCATGTTCAATGCCTCATGGAATGCTCCGATATTCGTAGTACCGTCTCCAAAAAAGCAAACGCTTACCTCATTTGTTTTATTATATTTTGATGCTAAAGCAGTTCCATTGGCTATAGTTAAATGAGCACCTATAATAGCATATGAACCCATAACTCCATTATCTACATCTGTAAGATGCATGGATCCTCCTTTACCTTTCATCAAGCCACACTGTCTACCCATTAATTCTCCTAAAACTCCTTCGATTGAGGATCCTCTTGCGAGTGTATGTGCGTGCCCACGGTATGTGCAAAATGTATAATCGCCTTGTTTCAAGGCGACTCCAAAGGCACCTGCAATAGCCTCCTGACCCAGAGCTAAATGGCTAGTACCTTTGATAAGATTTTGAAGAAAAAGATCATATGCTTTTTTTTCGACTAACCTTAATTTCAGCATCATTTCCCATAATTGAAGTCTTTTCTCTTCTCCTATATCGTCATTTAATTTATCTACCATTAATATTTATTAGCAATAGGTAGATCTTCAGCAGGGAACAAGGAAATTACTTGGCATCCTTTATCAGTAACAATCAATTCTTCTTCAATTCGCGCAGCAGAATAACCATCTTTTGCAGGACAATAGGTTTCAAGAGCAAAAACCATTCCTTCTTTAATTTCATCAGGTGAGTCCATTGAAACCAATCTACTGATTATTGGTCTTTCATGAATTGCCAAACCTAAACCATGTCCAAACTGTAATGCGAATGCTGACATTTCATTTGCAAAACCAAATTCCTCAGCCTTCGGCCATACTGATGCAATTTTATCTGTAGATACTCCAGGTTTTACAAGTTCAATGGCTTTGTCTAGCCACTCTCGACACTGCTTATAGGCATCATTTTGAGAGTCTGATGCTCTTCCAATATTGAAGGTTCTATAATAACAGGTCCTGTAGCCCATATAAGATTGAAGTATGTCAAAGAAAGCTTGATCACCAGGTCTAAAAATTCTATCTGTAAAATTATGTGGATGCGGATTACATCTTTCACCTGAAATGGCATTTATTGCCTCGACATCATCTGAACCAAGTTCGTATAAAAGCTTATTTGCATTAGCAACTATTTGAGCTTCACTAACGCCTGGCTTCATAGTCTCATAAATTTGATGATAAGTTGCATCAACCATCGATGCAGCCTGGTTTAATAACATTAGCTCATCTCTTGATTTTATTTCCCTGGCTTCAAGAAGAATTTGCTGTCCATCAATTATCTCTAAACCCTCTGCTTGAAGAGCAAACATCATTGCTGGTTCAACAAGATCCACACCAACGGGTTCATTTGCTAATCCCTTCTCATTTAACATTGATTTTATTTCTTTTGCGGCATTTTTCATTAATCCTGCATCAGGATGAAC
>LULI01002672.1_pt1 | contig 10152 bp, 3 predicted proteins | sample 728191 | NCBI WGS metagenome assembly LULI01 (sample SAMN03860293, study PRJNA289734) | marine metagenome | biome: seawater column; feature: ocean; material: water; isolation source: Red Sea water column Station 169 - depth 50m | place: Saudi Arabia: Red Sea | collected 2011-10-15 | depth 50 m | reverse complement strand
ATAAGCAGTTTGTAATACTCCTGAGTTATATCCATGCCCTCTATTTTGCTGAGGATGAAAGAATCCGATTGAATCTCCTACACTTAAGTCAGCTGCATTATATAGTTCAATTGAGCTGCCTCTTCCATTGAAATGGTATAAACCAGCTGCTAATATATAGTTTCTACTATTTTTACTAGTACCTCCTACATGTATTCTAACAAACTTAGCAGTTACTTCTGAGAATGTATATATTCTATAATCAGCTGCCATTTGTCCTAACCTTGTATCATCAGCTTTAGCTTTTGCTGTAGACCATGTTGCTCCATCGTTTGAGTACTCTACTCCTATATTACTCCAAGTAGCATTATTATTGTGTGAAGGCATTGAATAGTAATGAGCTAACCCAATAGCATCGAAAGTAGTTGCTTCTCCTAAATTTAAATCAAAGAATGCATTACCTGTATTTCTAACTCGATAGTAATAATCGTAATGCGTAATATGATGAAATATAGAACCCATTCTAGCTCTGTTATCCGTAGTTGATGAGTTACGATATAAATCAGTATCACCATCATTTGAAAGCTGTGTTGGAATTATACTACCTGTAATACCTGAAGCATATAGAGAAGGTAAGTTTTTATACCCTCTTAAATCTTTTATATGAGTTCCTAATTTAACTACTCTTTGATTTGAAGGGTGGAATACTTCAGTACCGGATAAGTAAACAGAAGATCCGGGTGAAATACTATCAGTTGTATCTAAGAGCAATTGCTGAACGTATTCTTCAACTACTAATTTCTTTATACTAGATCCCTCTTTTCTTAAATGTAAAGCAACACTACCTGCTTTTCTGTTTATAGTTGAATTATTTAATTCTTGACCTTGATAAGTAAATTTAACATTTTCTCTAACAGCTTCTATTTCTAATCTTACATCACCTTCACGAGAACCTGAAGTGATATTATTTACTCCGTTTAGGTTGTCAACATCAATTCTACCCCAATGATCAGTTCTACTTCCATAATAAACATCGTCATCGTATATACCTATATAAGATGCTCTAGAATAACCAGGTCTATTGTAAAATGCTAGTATCTTATCTCTATCATAAGGGTCGTCGCATATACTAACACCGAACATTCTACCACTATTATAATTCCCAGCACTACCGTAAGCATTAGCTTCTTGTCTTATAATAGAACCTGTAATAGTAACTTTTAAGTCTCTAAGGAAACAATCCTTTAGAAAAACTGATTTATAATGACTGCTTGTGCCTACTACACTTCCTGACATTTCTAATCTTGAACCAGTAATTAAATCAGCATGTATTTTAAATTCAGCAGAAGAACCTGATCCTATATCAGTATCTACATAGAAATCATTAAGATTAGCTCCGTTTTCAAAATCTAATGTCTTATACGGTACTAATTTATCTGCAACTTCTAAAATTGTATAAACTGAATTGCCTATTAATACTCTTTGACCTCGTTCATAACCGTTATTACCTGATCTGACTGTAATAGAAGTTTTAGTACCTGTAAACCTACTTCTTGCTCTACCAAATTCTTTTTGATATACTCTACGATTTACAGCACCATCGGTAGATAAAACTACTCCTTCAGGTGCATACATTTTACCTACATTAAGATTATTACCATTAGTACTATGAACATAAAAAATTTCGTCTTGATCTTTACGTTTTTCAGCTTTAGTATAAGGCCATATTGAACCCGAACGGGTAAAGTAGTAAGGTTCATATTCGTTGTTATTAGTATTAAAGCTACTTAAAGTATGAAGATCATCATCATCGTAAATAGAGACTACATCTCCTTCTCCAAAGTTAGTTGCACTTTGAACCGGAAATATACCGCTTCTTACAGCTACGTTAGATGTAGTACGTGTTCTAGTTCTATGATCGGTTGAACCTGAGACTATTACTTGACTATAATTATCATTATTATGATGTACTAAACTGCTATTCCTTTCAGTAGAACCAGTAAGTATAGCTGAGGTTTGATCTGTCATTTCAAATTTACCGTCTTTTACTGCTACATAAGCATCTCTACTTGTACTATCTAAAATTAAACGAGCTGTGTTTTTAATTTTAAAACATCCATGATCTCTGACATGTACTTGACTAATATGCCAAGAATCAGAACCTGATAAGTTTATAACCGTATGATCAGTTCTAAATACTGGAGTATCATTTCTTAATATTCCATAAGCTTTACCATCTCTTAAACTGCCAGAAAGATCAGCTGACCATGAAACAAAGCTATGATCAATAGAACATGAAACAAAATAATCGTCACCATCTCTTAAATCATAATCTATCTTTACATAATCCGAAGTAAGATAAGTGTAAGCATAAAATGATCCTGAAGTATCAGGAAAACCTGATGTTGAATCTACTCTAATATTTGGTAGTGAACCAGTCCAAGGTCTATATCCATTACTAAAATTTACTCTTGTAAATCCACTTTCTATATAAGCGACATCACCAGATCCAGTTGGTACTACTCCACCAACCCAAGCTGAGGGATCGTTCCAATTTTTTTCACCAGCAAATTTTTCGCTATATATAGTTGCCATTAGCTAAGTTTTTCTAATAATACTTTAAGAATATCTATGATCTCTCTTTTATCATCTATAGTAAGAGCTTTATATTCTGAGTTTATATCTTGATTTTCTTCCATATCAGTTATTTCGCTTTCTAACTGATCAATTTGTAATTGTACATCACTTATATTATATGCCATTTCTACATTAACAGTAACTGTACCGGCTGATTTATCTATGGTATATCCGTCAAAGTTATTTAAAATTCCATATAATGCTAACTGTTTTTCTGATAAATAATTTGTAATCATAATTTTAACCTAATATTTTAAACGTTAATACAGATGCTGATGGTATAGCTATTAATGATGTTATAGTAGTAGTATTAGTTTCAGAATAATCTATATCTCTTGCTAATCTTATACCATCTAAAAATACTTCTAAATATTCATAATTATTAGATGATAAAGTATACGATAAAGAACTTGGTATAGTCTTAGTACCGTCTACTGCTATAGCTGAGGATAAACTTTCATATACTACTTTAGGAGCTCCAACGTTGCCATCAGCACTAATATCTGCTAGTATTTGAGTTCCAGTTCTATATTCTACTTCATTTCCATTTAATACTAAAATTTTATCAGTATCAGAAGATGCATTATCTACAGTATCAATATGCAATCTACCACTACCGCTTATATCCCCCTCAACAGTTAATGTCTTAGAAGGAGATGCATTTCCGATACCTACGTTACCGGTTGATGTAATTCGAACTTTTTCTGCACCACTTGTTGAACCGATAACAGATGCAACATTAAATGCAATACCGCCACCTCTACCTATAATAGAAGAAGTTACATTATTACTAGCTAAAAATAATCTAGAACTATAATCTGTATTATTAGTCTGCTGTGCTAGAAGAAGTCCATGTACGTTATTTACTCCTCCTACTACCTATACCTACATTCCCTGAGCATCCTTGAATAAACATATCTGTTGCAGAGCCTGCATTGCTACAAACTTGGAAAGATATACTACTAGAAACTGAAGCTCTGTTTGCATAGTCTGTACCTCCTTGAGTTATCACAGCAGCTCCTGCTATTGAATTACCTGAACCTCCTCTTAGGTCTCCTCCTAAAGAAATATGAGCTCCATTACTAACTGATGTACCACCCATTAACCTTAAATCATAAGCTTCATTATTTCTTCTTATACCTCTTGTAGAACCTATATCTCTAATTACTATACTACCACTTATATCTAATACTTCACCGTAACTATCTGAATGTCCTATACCTACTCTACCTGTAGCTCTTTCTATTGATAAAGCAGTATTACCAGATGTTGAATTATTATGATTTTTTATTAATAAATTATTAGTACTATCTCCGTCTGCAGTAAATGAATAACCAAAATGCATATCAGCATTAGAGTTAGTAGTATTTTCAACTAATTCTAATCTAGATGTATTATTACCTGTTCCGTTAGAAGGACCACCAATTCTTAAAGTAGCTGCTGAACCGTCTGAATCAGTTCCTGCTACATGAAGTGTTGTTTGAGGACTATTAGCACCTATACCAATACCTACGTTATTATTATCATCTAAAGCATAAGTTACTGTTCTTGTACCTGATTCAGTTGATCTGTACCCCCATTGTAATCTACCTGAAGAATCAATTGCTTGATCCCATATTCTAACTCCTGCTCTAGATTGTCTAAAAGCAGAAGCAGTAGAAGTAGAACCGCTTAAGTGTAATCTAGCTTGTATATTTGTAGTACCTAAACCTACTTTTTCATCTAAGAAAAACATTTCTTTCTTAGAATCAGTTTCGTTAAAAATAGTTAAACCTCCATCTAAATGTCTTAATGAATAAGTATCTAAACCGGTTCTTTCTAATATTATACCTAAACTATCAGCAGCCGATCCTGAAACTTTTACAAAGCCGGTTACTTCTAACTTTTCAGTAGGAGCTGTATTTCCAATACCTATATTACCTGAACTAGATATTGCCATTTTAACATTACCGGAACCATCTTCGAAATCTAATCTTGCATCTCCTGATCCTCCGTTATGTAATCCTATACAGGTAGAGTTATCAGCATTTTTAAATAAAAATCTTTTACCTGCTAATAACTGCATGGTTGAGTTTGGAGTAAACTGGAATGAACCTCCTGCTAAAAATTGTAAGTTTTGAGCTGAGGTTAATTTAATTCTATTTGATGTATAATTAGAACCGTTATAGAATTGTACTCCTTCTTGGAAAGTTTCTATATTTACACTACCGCTGGTTAATGTTGTATCTCCTGAGAAGAAAGCATTTTGTGATGAATCTAATTTTAATACTTGTGTTATGTTACCTAAACCGTCATCAACGTTAAACATCAAATCGGGTGTGGAGTCATTATTAGCGGTTATACTAACTATATCAGTACCACTAGAGTTAAATACATTTAATAATTTAGTTGTACTGCTATTATCATTAGCTTGAATACCTATTACATCTTCACCTGAATCAGCTTGTATACTTAATTTAGCGCTATCTAATTGAGTAGTTCTGCCTATTGCTACATCACCACCATTAAAATATGAAAGTCCATTACTGTTTAATAAAATTCTTTCGGTACCGCTTGAGTTTAATACCTTGATTTGACCATGATCAGATGAAGCTAATAAATTCACTATCTGAACACCGCTTGAATTAAGTCTAGAGATCGTACCTTGTACTGATAAAGCATGAGGAGGAGTTGTTGTACCTATACCTACTTGCCCGGAACCGGTAACAAATAGTTTTGTTGAACCTCCTGCTCCTAATTCTAACGAAGAGTTGTTAGTACCTTCAATAAATTGATTACTATTGCCCCATTTTAATCTACAACCAGAATCTATAAATACGCTTCCTTGATTTGAGTAAATACTTCCTACTACGTGTAATTTATATAAAGGTGTAGTAGTACCTATACCTACTTTACCATCACTCTTAATACGGAATCTTTCAGTAGTAGTAACTAGATTACTACCTCCATCTACAGTATCATTAACTTCTATAGAAAAATATGGAGGTATACTATTATTATTTCTACCATATCCTATTAATTTAGCAACTGGTATATCATTTGTGCTTGTAGCAGAAGATTTATAAGTAAACTGTAATACTTTTGGAGATTCCCCATATGTATTAGCTATACTCATACTTGTACCTGCCACAGCTGCAGGACCTACCATTTCAAAAGTATGAGTAGGAGTATTAGTTCCTATACCTAATCTATTATTAGCTGTATTAAAAAATAATTCGTTTGAACCAGATAAATCAGTTCCTGAAGACCAAACTCCTACCTGACAAGCTGCTCCACCGGCATCTCCTACTTTATCAGCAGCTCCAATATCTGATAATACGTTTGCACCAGTTCTAAAATCAACATTTCCATCAGAATCTAATACTAAAAATTTATCAGTATCAGTACCAGCGTTTACTACTCCTTGTAAATTAAGAGTAGAACCAGTTATATCTCCTGATGCAGATATACTGCCTATCACTTTAATTCCGTCCGCTGTAGTTGCTAGTTTTTCAGTATTATTATGGTATAAGCTTACAACACCGCCGTTAGTTGCTACAATAGCATTATTTGTATTATTTGTTCCGCCGGCTCTTAAAAATAAATCTGATGCTTGTACTAGCAAACTACCTACACCAGTTTCATTTATATAACTATTTGAACCATCGTGATATATTGATAAATCTTCGCCTGAACCAAATTTAGCTCTAACGCCATCCATATGTCTAGATGCTGTAATATATAAATCACCAGTATTATTATCTATAACAGAATCTGTTCCGTTATGATAAAGTAACATATCAGTACCGTCATGGAAAAATCTACCATCTGTTGAACTACCTACATCTACTCTAAAATTATCTTGTACTCGTATATTTTTCGTAAATAAAGTAGCTTCATGAGCTCCACCTTGTATTCTAAAAAATTCATTACTGCCTGAATAAAATCTTAATTTTTCAGCATCTGATTGTATAATATTGTCGGTTCCATCATGATATATTTTTAAGTCATCTGAATTTCCTATAGTAAGCTCAACGTTATCTAAGAATCTTAATTTTTTATGAGCCTTCAACATGGTATCAGATCCATCTAGTCTTAAATATTCGGTAAATCCTCCGGAGCCGTCATCTGATCTAAATATAATGTCTTTATCATTAGCTTTATTAGTAATATATAAATCACCAGTATTATTATCTATAACTGAATCTGTTCCATTATGATGCAATAAGAAATCTGTACTATCGCCTAATACAACTTTTCTATTATCGCCTAAGAAAAGATCTCCTGTTAAACAAGTTGACCCAGTTACTAATACGCTACCGGTAATCGTTTGTACATGGCTAATTGCATTACCTAAAAATGCTTCATCAGCATATAATCCTCTATAGTATCTATTAGCGTTTCCTAAATCAATACTGCTATCTCCAGAAGGAATAGCATGATCCATAAACTGGATATTGCCTGCATTACCTCCTCCTAAAAATAAATTAGAATCAGCATCTATTTGAGGCCACCCTCCGGCACCTGTAGAACAGAAATATAAATTTCTACCGCCTATATCTATAGTTTGGCTACCAGATAATAATATACTACCTGTAAAGGTATGAGTATCATCTAAGCTATTACCAAATTGAGTAGAACCAGATTCAAATACTACTGAAGCAGATACGAGTTCTGTGTTAAATTCTTGAGCTGTTACAGTACCGTTAATTACTACGTTACTGCCAAAGCAAGCTGTACCTTGAACATATAAACCGTTAGTAGGAGCAGAGTTACTGAAGTCATTAGTTAAAGCTAAAGATTTTGCTTTGACGTCTTTAGCTGAACCACCTGCTGCAAATAAACCTAAGTATGTACTATAGTTTCTAATAATAGTTTGACCGCCACCTAATATCAAACAATCACCTTCTAATCTAACGTTATTAGAACCGGATATTTCACCTACTACATGTAATTCAGCTTTCGGATCAGTTGTTCCTATACCTAACCTATTATTGGCAGTATCGAAAAGTAAGCAATTAGAACCTGATATAGCAGTGCCTGAGGACCATACTGCTACTTGACAAACAGCTCCACCTTCATCACTTACTCCGCTACTACCTACAGCTCCAATATCAGTTTTAACTTCATCACCAGTTCTAAAGTCAACATTTCCATCTGCGTCTAATACTAAGAATTTATCTGTGTCAGAACCAGCATTAACTGCTCCTTGAATATTTAAAGTATTAGTTAAGACTTGAGCGCTTGAACTAAAATTACAGGATGCTGTTATAGGAGATATAATTTGACCGTTTACTCCTAATACAAATGCATTTGCTTTACCTTCAGTATCTATAATAAGACCTTGATTAGATGTAGGAACTTTTAAACAAGTATCATTACCCCCATTCCTAAATCTAAGAGCTGCTACTTTAGTAGATGATGAACTATCGTCTTGATGCAACTATAGCATTACCTCTTACATCTAAGTTTACTGTAGGAGAATCAGTTCCTATTCCTACACAACCTGCAGAAGTAATTCGCATTCTTTCAGAACCTCCTGTTTTGAATTGTAAATCACTACTTGTTTTTCTGACTTGTATATTATCGTCACTTCCAAACGAAATCGTTGCATCAGTTCCAATTTCTAATTGTCTAGTACCAGATGAGGAAAGTCTAATTTTACCCCCGTCAACGTCTAATAATGCGTTAGGTGAATTAGTCCCTATTCCAACATTACCATCTTTATCTATTCTTAATCTTTCTACACCGCTACTACCTAAAGTTAAGTAACCATTAAAACCGCTACCGCCTCTAAAAAAGCCTATATAACCATTTGAAGAAGTAACTGAGTTGTTATAATTTAAACCTAATTTAAATAATTCAGTATTTTGAGTAGTATTTGTTGAAGTTCTATCTATACTTATTCCCCAGGTTCCGTTACCATCTTCAAATTTAGCTATACCTGCAATAGTACTTGGATTCGATCTTACAGCTAAAGGTACTTTTCTGTTAAAATTAGCTGAACTACTACCACTGTATATATTAACGCCGCCTTCTAAAAAATGTCTTTCAGCATTTTGAGAAAATATTCCATAATTAGCACCTACATCAGCGCCACTACCTATGCTAGTAGAACCAAATATTTGAAAAGTACAGCATGTTTTAGAACCTGAGTTCATATCAACTACTCCTCTAAGTGCTTGAGCTGTTCCAACACATCTGTTATAATCATTTTCAACTTCACTACCTACACCTATTATACAACATATAGTTCCTTCGGTATTGTTATTAGTCGCAGGTAGATCAGCTTTAGCACTAACACCTTCTACTCTATTAATACAGCCTGAAAAATTATTGCTTACACATCCTAATGCACAAGTTCCAGTAACTGTTGACCCTGTTCCTGAATTAGTAAATGCACCAACTCCGTAAACTCCTCGTACATTAGCTACACATCCTGCAGTATTATGACCTACTCCTTGTAGATACCCTCCATATACTTGTGTTACTTTATCTAATGCTGCATCAGATTTTTTATTTCTAACAAAAGTACATACTCCATAACTATCATTTGCGTCTCCTGAATCGTCAATAGTTGCGGTAAATCCTTTTAGTATTAATTCATTCGAAGTATTACCTCCGGTAGCTGTAGAATCTATATCGGAATTAAAACTTGAGATAACTTTATCTCCCGTTAAAGCTGAGGTACCTTCTGCGTTTATATCTGAAAAATAAGAACTAAAAGAAGAATCAGTACAGGTATTAAAAGTATGTGTAAATCTTGCTTGATATATTGAATTTGGGGTACCTCCATAAGCTAAATAACCGCATTTATGCAATTTTAAATTACAGTTTGAACCTTCTGAAGAGTCAGGTCCTACTATAGAACAGCTAACATTAGCATGTAAAAAAGCTGTCCCTGAGTCATTACTCATAACTTTTATTCTTGCAGACGAATTACCGGTATTAAAAAAGGTAGCTACGGGTACATTAGTAGATTCATTTACAGCTAAAGCTCCATTAGGTGAAGTATTATTAATACCTAATCTATTATTAGTAGGATTAAAAAAGAGATTATTAGAACCTGATAAATCAGTTCCGGAAGTCCATAAAGCTACTTGGCATGCTGCTCCACCGGCATCTATAACATAGTTACCGCTACCTTGAGCTCCAATATCACTTAAGACGTTAGCTCCTGTTCTAAAATCAACGTTACCAGAACTGTCTAATACTAAAAATTTATCGGTATCGGTATCGGCATTAACTACTGCTTGTAAATTAAGAGTACAGGAAGCAGTTACAGGTAAAGCTAAATTAATACCTAAAGTATTAGAGTTTAAAGTACTACCTATATTTATTCGATTATCTTTTAAACTAATACTAGGTTTGTTATCAAGGCTACCTAAAGTAAAACCTGAATTACTAGTTCCAGGTGCGGCTACAAATTCATGTGCTATAATATTACAACTAGAACTTATATTAGCTGATGCAGTAACTGGTGCATATAGGTTAAATGAGTTTAAGCCTACTCTTGCAACTTCATCACTAGAACCCCCGAAAAATTTAGTAATATAG
>LULI01001437.1_pt1 | contig 10155 bp, 11 predicted proteins | sample 728191 | NCBI WGS metagenome assembly LULI01 (sample SAMN03860293, study PRJNA289734) | marine metagenome | biome: seawater column; feature: ocean; material: water; isolation source: Red Sea water column Station 169 - depth 50m | place: Saudi Arabia: Red Sea | collected 2011-10-15 | depth 50 m | reverse complement strand
AGCTTGTACTGCATCATTGCCATTACCTGATTGGTCATACCAAGTCTCAACAAATCCGTTTACTTGGTTATCCTCAGCAGGTACTCCAGATATGCCGTAGTGTTCAGCTATATTAGCTTCAAATGCACCTCGGTTAGCTGTTTGATCAGTTGTATAAAGAATAATCTCTTTTATTGAACCATTAAAAATATTGTTTCCTGACTGCGTAGAATTACCAACCTCAAACTTAGTTAAAGAGGTAGTGTCAGTGCCGATAGTTCCAGTAGTTTCAGTTCCATTTACACTTAGGCTTGAGTCACTTCCATCAAATATGTCAGTCCTTATAAAATCATTACCAGCAACAGGTGTAACTGAGGAGTCCAATCTGCTTCCTGCAAACATAGAAAATTTAGCTGAACTATGATAAAAACCTCCTGATTGACTTGATATGCCGTAAAGACCAATAATGGAATTAGTAACTGCTGGTGAAGATAAACTTATTACGCTTACAGGAAAGCTAGATGATGAGATGCTTACTGCATCAAATGAGTGATCAGTCCCATCAAACTTAATTGTTGCTTCTCCATTTTGTAATATCAAAGAGCCATTTTCAACAACTTTTGCCTGTTCAGCAGCAGTATCCTGCATAGCGTGATTACCAGTTGCTGTGCTTCCACCTTGGTCAGTTACACTTTGGTCGTACCAAGTACGAACGAATCCGTCACGGCTGAATGAAGCCAAGGTAACTCCGTAATTAGTAGCAATGCTTTCTTCGATTGCTCTGCGTTTTTCTGATTGGTCAGAGCCATAAACAATTAGTTCATTAATTGTTCCGTCCCAATGACCAGAAGCAGAAGTAAATGACCTTGCACCAATTCTAGGAGTTGCCGTTACAGACATGGTATTAGTGTTAGAACTAGTAGTACTAGCTCCATTTACTCCAACTGTTAAAACAGAACTACTGTGGTTTCCAAAGCCTACAAATTTAGTATCAGTGCTAAGAGTTCCATTAGCAATTGTTACAGCTTCCCAATTTATTTTTAACTGCGAACCACCCCTAAATAACCGAAAGCCATCACTAGAAGCATCTCTATTATCTATAATAAAATTATCTGTTCCTCCACCTGACTCAGCTACAGTAAATACTGCACCCTGATTTGTTATTCCTAGAGCAGAGGTTAAATCTAAAAAGTCATCAGTTCCATCAAATTTTACTTCACCAAGATAAGAACCAGCACTTACAATCTTAGGCTGACTTCCAGTAGTACTCTGCGTTGCGTGATTGTCGTTCCCTGATTGGTCGTACCAAGTAGTAACAAATCCGTCATTGCCTGAACCAACAAAAGCTACAAGATCACCATTAGTAATACTATCAGCAGTAAAGTCACTTGTGGTATCATCTGAAGAACGTCTTACGTTTACTACTGAACCACTGTAAGTAGAACTAAGGTTACGCAAGGAGTAAGCTGCTGCTGCTGAACTCTGTACGTCCAGAGGTAGGCTTGAGGTAAAGCTCTCGTTTACAAAGGATACTAGAGTACCATCCGTAACCTCGTCAGCTGTGAAGGACTTAATAGTACCATCTACATTCCTGCGTACCTGTATAACGTACTTACCACTAGCTGGCACAACAGTATCTGCATTCAAAGGAGCAGCATCATTAGGAATAGTAGCCTGACGATCTCCTAGACTACGCAAGGAATAAGCTGCCTTGGCTATTATAAAATTACCAGTACGTCCATCATCAGAACCTCCTGATACAAGCTCACGGACATCCAATGGCTTTGTAGCTGCAGCATTTACATAATCAACAAGAGCGCCAGAACTTACCTCTGATGCAGTAAAGTCCTGTTCATCGTTATCACTATCCCTACGAACACGAACAACCTTGGGATCACCGCCAGTTAGGCTACGGAGACTGTATGCAGCTGCAGGATCAGGAGCAATCTGCGTTATGGTTTCTCCTACCTGATTTTGCCGTCTCTGCCGACCAAGGGCTGCATCAAGGCTATTATGCATTTTTAAACCCTATGTAATGCTACTAAACTACCAGCGCCACTTACTGTTACACTAGTAAAGTTTCCATAAATAATTGTACCAGCACCAAATGAAGTCTCCAACTCTGCTGAGTTAGTTACATTATCGGCTGTTAGCGCAGATAGAGTTGAGTCCTTTAAGAACTGAATAGCACCAAAACTGCCAGCGGTTGCACCATCTGCTGCATTAATTATTATAGAACCAGCGGAGCTAAACTCCAATGCGTTATTTCGTGAACTTGCCATAATCGTATTATATCATGCGTGTCAGTCTAACGAGACTGACGACTTACATATGTAGTAAACCTTTTATTTACAGTATTATTGTTTGATCGAATATCAATTTTTTCTAGCTCTTGAGCCAAAAAGTTAAAACCAACTTGCTCTTCAGCAAGTGCTTGCTCGTTCTTATTTTGCATCCTTAAAAAGTCAGCATATGCAGTATGAGCAATAAAATTATAAAATTCTTGAGGCACTTCTAAGGAAGAATCATAGTACCCGGATGTAATAGTATAAGGAGTAAATTGTTTTTTGTAAGATACAAATGCTGTGCTATCTTCATCATTTTGTATGTTTAAAATATTAGCTCCATCAAAATCTACAAAAAACTCGTACTCAATAGCAGATTGATTTAAGAATGCTTTTTTTCTATGGATGCGGTTATAATCACCAATGTTTGCACTTGCATTAGTTAATACAGAGTATGATTGAACATAAGGAATTAATTGTTTTGAAGTAAAAATAGGTGATCCATCTGTTGATCCTATTGTTACCCAACTAATAACTTCTGTTGGGCTAGAAGCAGTTCCTCCAGTTGTTTCTTTTAATCTAATATTACCAGATGCAACCTCTGTTATATTAACATCTCCATCTGTTCCAATATCATACGATACAGTAGCTCCAGTTCTTACAATCCATCTAATGTCGTCACTAGAACCTTGCTTCATTTGCTGATATATAATTGTAGCATTTGTTATATCAGTATTTCCTATAGTTGGAACAGTAGCAGAATCTTTACTAAGATAAACTTTAGTAGATTTATTTAAAACTGATCCAGAATATGTACTTTCAACTGTTCCAAGAAAAGCATAGTTGCTATTTAAATTAGTATCATCTGTTCCAGACACCCCTGATAGTGAAATAGATATTATATCTCTTTCTTCAGAGGTAACTAAATACCTGGGCCAGATAGGGCTAGTGTCAAAAGCCTCTTGAAAACGTCTATTTATAAACTGCCTAAGTTGATCTTGTTCAGGAACAGTTAATTGTTGACCAGTTCCACAAAGTGCTGATATTAACTTAAATAACTCTCCGTATGTACGAGTTTGCATTATATCTTATTAGGGCTAAGTTCTGGAAACTTTTTATTATAGTATTTTAAAAATTCTTTAGAATGAACTTGATCGTGTCCATATTTTTTTGTTAGCCTAAAAAACTCTCTTGCAGGAATTGTAGCAACAGGCTTACCCAATGTTGGATGCGTTTTGCCTTTTAATTCTCTTGCTTCTTTTTGGGCTTGTTTGACTCTTTTATGCTCTGTTTGGCGCTCTAGTTTAAAACCAGTTTTAATCTCCTTCATAAAGGCACGATCAATTTCGCCATCCGAGTAGCGTTTTATATTTGGAACAATAATATCCATAAAAAAAGGCAGGGGGGCTTACGCCCCCCAACCAATATTTAATTAAGCAGTACCGCCAGCAACGTCACTAATGTCGAGCTTAATAAGCGCACGACCACTAGTTGCAGAGCCAAGACCAACTGTAGTTCCATTGGTAACAATTGCTAAAACAGAAGTATTTCCGCTTGCAGCAACAACTTTACCAAATGCATCATCAAGATCAGAACCAGTATTTGTGAACTCTAGTCCAACAGTGTTGTCAGTTGTGAAGCAATTTACTTCTTCAACAAGAGCATCACCATCAGAAGATGTTCCACCACCATCAGTTGTGCTACCATCACCTAATCCAACAGCAATAGTTGCGTCACTTAATGTGCCGCCTCCAAATGCTTCAAGTACAGTAATGCTTGCACGACGTATAGTTCCAGCAAATAATGCAGGAGCAGCGTATCCGCTACTTAATGTTAAATAAAGGAACTCTTCACCTGTAGCGGTAGATAGATCAGCAGGAGTTACTTCTACGAAGTGCGAGTAACCTCCACCGAAACCAAGTTCATTTACGTTTTTAATTTTTGAGATTGCTTTAGACATAATATTTTATCTCCTTATATTAGGTTACATCTTGGATAACACCATGAGCGCCTGGGTGGTAAACACCTAGTGTCAAAGCACAATCTACGAAGCCACGCTCACCACCACCAAGGTTAGGTAGACGAGTGCTTCCCATTGGGATAAGCTCGTGGATACCATAGTACTCAGGGTTGATAAGATAGCCAGAACCAGTTGTAGTATTGCCACCAAAATTAGGTGTGCAATCTGGGTTAGCATTAACAACAGAAACAATACCATGATCTGATTGATACAGATCTACGGACAATTTAATGCTTGCGCTGTCACCATTGTAGTTAACAGTACGAACACCAGCGTTTGTTCCGTCTTGCTTGTCTGCACCGAAACGAGCAAAGTCACTTACGACCCGGCGTAAACCAGTGTCAGCAATAAGCATTAGGTTGTTTGTGTTGCCAGTTACAGTGAAAATGCTAGTAATGATGTCATTAAGAGCGCTTTCATTGAACGGAGTAGCATTTGCTTCTGTAGTAGTGTAAATACTATCAAGAGGAGTTTGGAATGCAGAAGGAACATTTCCAGCAGCTCCGTCAAGCCAATCGCCTAAGCCACGAAGACCATTTGCAACACCTGCACCATTTTCTGTGGACTCATCTTGAGTACCAGAAAGTGTAGCTTCGATGTCACGCTTGATTTCACGAATAGCTTTTGCTTCAGCTTGTGCAATTTTTGCAGGACCTACGGAATCAACTGCTTCTTGCAGATCGGATACCATGTAGTCCCTACGGAACTTTTGAGTGTTGTTACCAAGTCTAGCACGACCAGCGAACTTGTCAGTTGCTTGCCAGCGGATGAAAGGATAGGTGTCTCTTCTGGAGCGAGAATTGTCAGAACATCTGTCAAGTCTTCCCTATTAGAAGCAGCCGATCCTGGGGATGTAGTATCAAATGTGTTTGAGAACGACATTGTATTTTTACTTTCTATTTAGGATTAACGATTTTTTAATTGTAAGGTTCTAAGATTGATAAAATCACCTTTTGAGCCAGTGTTCTTAAATCGTTGAGATATTTCTTTTATAGCCTTCATAGACTTACTTGCAGTTTTTTCTGGAGTTCCTGCTGAAGATATACCAGTGCTAGGAGGAGTTAACCTACCGGGAGCAGCTTTTTCTATCGGTTTTCTTGCATATAAACTATTAGCAGCATGAGCAATAATATAATTTAACTGTGATGCTACTTCTGGGTCTACGCTTTTCTCCATTTCTACAAATCGTGGATCTTTAATCATTGATTCATACTTACGTCTAGTGTCATTATCCTCACCCTTCATCCAAGGCAATTCAGATTCCGCTTGCTCTGCAAACGTCTGTTTCATCTTTGCGGCATTTTGTAATTTTTGAATGCGACGCAATTGGTCTGGCAGGAAACGATCTCTAGACTTTCGTGCATTTTGTAGACTATTTCTTACTTCTTTTTTAGTAATACTTTTACCATCTATTTCTGCTACTTGATCCTCTGGAGAAAAACCATCTGAATTAAATAATGTATCTTCAGCCCACTCAATAACATTGTTAACCTCTTCAGCCTTAGCTTTAAGCTCATCAATAGTTTTAAGATCAGCATATGGGTTATTTTGAACCTTAGCTGCGGTCTTTAATTCATTTTCAGATAGTTTATTTTCTAACTCAACAAGTCGCTCTTCAGCTTTTTTACGCTTTGCTGTAAGCTCACCAAAGCGAGACACAGCACGGCTGCTAAGTTTTTCCGATAACTCTTTTATTTGATCTTCAGACAAGTTGTCCAAATCTAACTGTGAAAGAACATTATCAGAAGATTCTTGTTCAGTTTCTTCTGACTCAACTTCTTCAAGGGAATCCTTGGATTCCACTGATTCAGGTTTTGGTTCTTCTTCAGAAACAGTTTCTGTTTCCGTAGGTTCACCAAGTCGGCTTTGGATAAAATCCTCTGGCGACATATTTGACTTATCCGCTGTTTGTTCTACGGATTCAGCGACTTCCGTTGTGATTTCATCTGACATAATTCCACTCCTTTACGCTTGAGCGATAGCGATGTTTATATTTTAACAGTAGTGTAAACTATCTGTTTAGAGATTGCTTGTGCATATCACGCACTTTATCAAAATCTACCATTTGCAAAATCTGGTCATAGCTAATAATCCTACCAGATAATTGCTGCACCTCTTCTGTAGATGCTTTGTGCATATCTTCTATGCATTCCTCACGAAACTGATGTATTAAATCCACAAACCTAGCAAAAAAATCATATTGTTGCAGAGCTTTTATATCATCTTGTATTTGCATTATCTCTTTGTAATTGGTCTTGGTGTTCCTTTTGGAACGCTTGCTGTATTAAAAACATGATTACCAAATTTAAATGTCCCTACATCTTGAGAAGGATCATAGAAAGAATCAAATCTTCTAAAGCCAGTAACGTTAAAAACTTCTTCCATTGGGAAGTCAATGCCACTATCAACTAATGTAGCAAAATATTTTTCATCATTTTGAGCTAACTCTAAAGCTGATTTTGCATTAAGACGATCTTCTTCAGTAAGTGGAAACTCCGTAGAGTATTTAAGGTTTCCATTCTTATCAACTACTTGATATTGGTTTTTTGCTCTAAGAATATCAACAATATTAGAACTGCCCTTAGTTAGATATTCATTGCCATACATCTTACGACCATGATAATCTTTTCTTTGTTTTATAAACTTACTTCTATTTAATATGCTTCTAGCCACCAAAGCCATCCCGGCTATTCCTTCTCCTCTACTTTCTAATGCAATAGCATCAATAAGAAAATTTTTTTCTCTTTGTTTTCTGCGCTCAAGAGTTCTTTGAGCTAATTCATTTGGTGTCATATTACTGAATAGAGTCTGGAGATTGCATTTCTGCTGGTGCTGTACCCAATCTTCCAATTTGTGCATTTTGCATTTGCTGTAGCTGGAATGTGTACTGACCAGAATACTTTTCAATGCGAGTAGCAAAAGCCTGATCTGTTTGTAATCTTTGCGTAATATCTGGCTGTTGAACATATTGTTGGATTAATTGCAATGCTACTTGTGCGCCATTTGGTCTAGCATTTACCTCAATACCAGAGTATATCTTAGCTAAATCATCTGTTACCAGTTTTATTACTTGTTCTTGAGCAACTTCTGTAGGCTGTAAAATACTATCCGCAAGCACTGGATCAATAGCGTTAGCAACTGTATCAAGGAGGCGATCAACATTAATCCTACCGCTACGATCCATTTGAGTAAGCGCTACAATCTGTTCAAGTTTCTTTTCTTGGGATTCTGCATCGGTATTAAGGACATCGTAACTTACAACAATATCAAAGTTTTCATCTGGGCTACCCTTGTCAAATACCTGCGGATCTGGCACACCAGTAACTCTAAAAAATATTGAATCAGGACCAAATCTTTGAAAACAGCGATAGCACATCCGTAAAACTTCTGCACTGTGCTGCAAAAATTTATCTACTAGAAATTGTTGACGGATTAAACTAATCTGTGATTTTTCATCTAATCCACATAATCTATCTGCTTGTGCTTCCATTGTTTGTTCTATTTCAATAGAACCCATGTTTACAGCAGGTGCAGGGGCAAAATCTAAATCTCCTTTTCTGCGATAAGGAATCATTCTGCCTGGTCCCCAATCCGTAGGCGCTTGACCTACTGGATGCAAAATTGGTGGCAATGTAGCTATGCTATTTCTATCTATTCTTGAGTCACGCTCCACCTTTACTTGATTTTGAATACCACGCAAAACGTCTGGAATAGTAGGAGTATCATACAATCTTTTGCTGTCTTCAGATAGTTTTGTAACTACTACAGGATAATCTTCATAGCCATTAAGTAGTTCAAATTTTGCAAAGCCAGGTGCTAAATCATTACCATTAAAGTCCTTATGAAACACTGTGCAATAAATACCTTCTGATCCATCTTCACGATCTATTAGTCTTTGATACCCATAAACTATTTCTATTAAGTCATTTGATTCATATGCACTATTATTTAAGGTAGAGTTCCTTGATAAATTTTCCTCACGATTAGTAACGTCAATACTAATGCCTCTATAATGGCTAATAATGTATTCTATGAAATCCTTGTTCCAACCATCTGTAACTACCTTGTTTTCAAGCTCTTGTGGGGTATAATAGGTTCTCCAAAAACAATATGGCGCTCTTTGCGGATCTGTTACATAGGAAGGAAAGAAAAAATCTCCATCTGGGGCTAATGTTTTTACTTCTGGGGCATCAATTTGCCTACGAACTACTGGTAATTCAGCAAATCCAGTATCTCTAAGGTTTTTTAATGCTTTTTTAGCTCTACTTTTACTAATTCCTTCAAATGCACTCTGCAAAAGATTAATAACAATATCTTGTTCTTCATTTGATACAATTAGTTCAGCGATTGCTGGGTTTAACTCCGCAATTTGTTCTAAAGATAGCTCTTGAAGAAATCTTCGGTCTTCACGATGCCAACCAACATAAGTTAAAAGCAGTCCACGCTCTAAAAGATAGTTAGCTCCTAACTCCATTTCTCTTTTGAAGCGAGGAATGTATCCGCTGGACACCATCCACTTTAAAAATCCAGAAACTACTACAGATCTAGCTATATCTCCTGCTTCAACCGGGAAGGCACGAACATTTGCACGATTAAGGGAGGACATAAACAAAGAAACAAGACGAGTAATACGCTCATCAATAACATGGGACTCCATATCTGCAGCACCCTCCCAAGGGAAAGCATCTGATCCATGTTTTCTGTGATCTCGGCTTTTTCCTGCCCACTCGTTTCGTCTATCGTCATAAGAATTTCGACAAAGATCAAAATAACCCTCTAGATCTATTACAGTTTCACTGTATGCGTTACGCAATGTTTCAATGCTTGGTGCATCACTTACATATGTAAGTCCTTCATAGTTTGATTCACTATCCATAGAATTTTAAGTTATGACTTCTGGGGGTTTTTATCCAAGTATACTTAGGCTCATGTCCAGTATTATCAGCCTGAATATAAATAATTTTGTTTGTTAGTTTTTCGTGAAATAGAATAGGAACTTTCACAGGTACTTTTCTGCTTAATTCCTTTATGTACGCTATAACATATCTTTTGTTTGGAGCTGGATGCAATACCCTGCCTCTATAAATTATATCAATAGGAACAAGGTCATCAAATAGTGCCTGACCCTCTTCATTAATCCAGGTATTTTTACCTTTTCCTGTAACCATTGATTCATCAAATTGGAACTCAACGATTTCTTTTGCTTCACTAAAAAGGATTCCGTATTCTTTGCACAAATCCGTTAATTTTTTCTTAGCCATTAGTAGCCTCCTTGTGTATTTCTTGTGGCAGATAAACTTGCATCTGTTATGTGATCTGGACCTTCGCCAGAATTAGACATCCTTAAATATCGAATTACGTCAAAAAAATCTTTTAGGGCTTCATCTGACTTACCTTTAGAATTATAATTAATTAAACTATCTATAAGGTTACCGCAATCTTCGTGAATGTAGCACAGAGGGCTATTAACTTCATCAATATCTACATTTGGATTATAGTTAAACCAATCATCTAAAGCACTTATACCCATTTCTTCTCCTCGACCATCTGATGGAACAAAGTGCATACCATAGTCATAGAAGGAAGTAAATAGATCATCATTGTTTTCGTTTTCTCTAGCAAAATATCTAGAGTCCCCTATGCGTTCTATTACATTTACATTTAAATCATGTTCTATTTCTGCAAATAGCTCTACATATCCTGCGACATTGTATCCAATTTTTTTAGAAGCTGGTCCATATTTCCACTTGGGGTCACCAAAATGCGCCCATTCACCATATGTAAGGCGGTCGGGCCATTCTCTCCGTATATAGACTTCACCTCTTTCATTAACTCCTGCCCATATTGCGACATAGTTTCTAGCCCCAGCTG
>LULI01001235.1_pt1 | contig 10216 bp, 17 predicted proteins | sample 728191 | NCBI WGS metagenome assembly LULI01 (sample SAMN03860293, study PRJNA289734) | marine metagenome | biome: seawater column; feature: ocean; material: water; isolation source: Red Sea water column Station 169 - depth 50m | place: Saudi Arabia: Red Sea | collected 2011-10-15 | depth 50 m | reverse complement strand
CACTATTACTATTATCCATACCTATAGCCCATTGTTTTAATGCAGGAGTTTCTCCAGCAGCTAAATAAGACATTAATATATAAGGGTCAGCACTAGCATTTTGTGTTTGTATATGCAAATAAGCTCTTCCTGTACCAGTATTTTTAATTAAAAAATCTGAAGTAGCTGCACTTCCACTATCTTTATTTCTAGATAAAATAAGCTCATCTGAATCTATTACTTTAGATGTATTTACAGATATTATTTGATTAGTTTTACTTCCAGATTTACCTACAGATACCTTGCCTTTATTTAATGACAAATCACCTTCTTTTATAGGTTTTACACCAACAGGCAATCTAACAGGCTCTTTATGTTCTGCTGTTTTAGGTCTATATTGATTAAGTCTAGAAGAGTACCATCTATTGTTCCATTTATAAAATAAAAAAATACCCTGTCCAGGTATTCTTCTTACCTGGAAATCACCGTCTCTTCCAGATGATACAGCTGGATAACCAGTAGCTCTACCAATTATCTTTTGTTTATTTTGTAATAATGATTTTAAATTTTTTTTATTCATCAAATCTCGCTACAGTAGTATCTCTATATCTTCTAAAAATTACACCTATATCATTTAATTTAAAGTCATTTTTAATATTAATGCCTTCTATTTTTAATTGAAAATTAATTACATTTTTTATAGGTATGGATAAATTTTTAACAATTTCTAAACTTTGATTAGGATTATTATTTTGATAACTATTATTTATTATAAACAATGGTTTAAAATCTTCATCTAAAGTTGTTCTGTAATTAAATCTTAATGCAAAAAATGCATGAGAACTTGCACTGTTAACAGAACCTTTATTTATATTGCATATAATACCTAAAATAGATTTACCAGAATCAGGTACTCCTAAATCAGTATACTTTGTAGTCATTTTAAAGTGACTTGTAGAAGTAGATGTATCATTCCATGATTTAAATTTTATTGCTTTTGCCATTAGAATATACTGCCTGATGTATCAGGACTGCCTCCTGCATTGTTTTCTTCAGATAAATAACATAGTTTACCTAAAGCACCTGTGTTTTGAAAATTAGTTATAGAATTGTTTTTGCCAGGATAAAATCTTTTAATTCCTTTAGTCCAAGAGTTTACTATTAAAGAATATATATAGCAATCAGAATCTCCTGATACAGTATATTTGTTTTTCTTTAATACAATAATTTCTCTAGTAAAAGCATCATAACCTATTAAAGTAGAGTCAGATATAAAAGAAGCCCATTCATCTCTATCTATTATTTGTTGGGAGCTTTTACCATCATCTCTTATAAATAAATCTCTTAGTTCTTCTCCATTATATATCCAAGCACCTCTATCATTAGCCCAAAATATACCATCATCTGTAATACAAAAATGATTTTTATTTTCTATACCTTTCCATTTATGTCTTTCTTCAATAAAAAATTCAGCAGCTATACCTGTAGATATATTAAGTATATAACATATTCTTTTTTTAAATTGCAATACCTTATCTCCATATGCAGTTAGTGCAATAATTTCATCACCATCTGATATATCTAAATCTAATATATTTGCAGGATATGGAAAAGAATCTAACGAATTAACTGGACTTACAACCATTCTATCATTATAATATTCATAAGCATAACCATTCCATACTCTTATATTGCCTACAAAAGCTCTTCTTCCTGCTATACAAGCTGCTTTAAAATCTACATGTAATGTATTATTTAATGGAGAAAAACCATTAATATCTTCATATGATTTTGTTTTAGGCATTTGAGTATATTCTATATCATAAGTAGTACCATCCCATAATGTAATATTATTATTATCACCTGCTGTATCAGTACCACCACCAGCATCTATACTAGCATTTGCTGCTGTTTCCCAACTATATTTACCTTCAAGCCCTAAGGTAGAATCTGTAGTATCAACAACAGAAGCTTTTATAAAACCTCTGTTAAAATCAAACTTACCTAAATTCCAAAAAGTAGAGTTGTTTTCTTCAGAATGAGTATAATATAATCGTATACCATTTATTCTAACGTCAGGAAAAGCTTTATCTCCTAATGAATTTGAAGGCTTAAACAAAACTCTAAATTTTAATGTTTTATCATTTTCGTCATCATCAAAATAACCAGCAGCAGAAGGGGGCGCACTATCAAAATAATGTGTAGGTAATGTTTCACTACCATCATCGTAACAAGCAACTGCATATATTTTAATACTACCAGTCCAATCTATACCGCCACTACTACCTTGATGAAAATGCACTTTCATTAATGCATCATTACCAGTTATTGCATGACTATCAGAAGTTAAATCATCAGTACTAGCTACCACTAAGCCTGTACTATTTCCATTTGAATTTACTGATTCAGTATAGTTCCATATCTTTGCTTGTTTACCTATAAAAAATCCTTTAGTCTCATTTGTATAAAAAAATGAATCTCCAAAATGAGTACTTATATCTTTATAACCTAACCATTGTGTAGGGTTTGCCCACATATAGCCTGATAAATCATTATAAACATTATCTTGTATGTTATCAGAACTAAAAGCTGATTCTAAATCTTGCTTTAAAGAAAAATTTGTTTCTGCAATTCTTAATATATTTCCTTCATCATAAAACAATGGGTCTGAAATTTTATTATTAATTGTATACCAATTTAAATATTGATTAACATTGTTATCATTTATATCAGTTATTGTATTAGCAAATCTAGAAATCCAACTATTAGAATGCGTACTAAATAATTTAAATATTAAGGCATTCAATGTATAATTAGTAGTAGTTATATTAGTTGTTGATTCAGATAAAAATGCAAATTGCTCATCATCAACTCCTATTGATGAAGCAAATTGATTGTTAGCATCTTTCCATTCAGCTCTTAAATTAAATTGATGAGCTTCTGAACCTGAGCTTGCTTTTATTTCTAAATAATATCCTGGATAAGGGTCTGTAGAACTATCAGAATCTGCAGTAACAGTACCAGAAGTGTAACCACTTAAAGCATCTACTAATAATTTTAATGCGTCTAAAGCTGCTTCATTTGTTGCATAATTCATTGTAAATCCAGTTATTTCTGCATCGGACATGCTAATACCTGTTCCTTCAAAATATAAATTTAAACTTGTTTGTGAATTAGGTTTACCTTTTAATATAAATTTCCAAGTTTCTACTTCAGTTCCATTAGTTCCAGATTGTAAAGTTGTATTTCCTCTTAAAACCATTGCTCCTCCATGTGGACCTAATGATGTAACATTAAAAGTTTCTAAACTATTTTCTTCGTAAGCATCTCCTTCGTTAGGATTAAATCCATAAGTATCTTTATCATCTAATAAATGTACTGATTCAGATATACCTGTACTTCCAGCTTCTCCTCCATTAGAAGATATAGAAGCACCTGACGTATTATAATAAGTCATTTTACAATTAATAGTACCTGTTACAGCTCCTGGAGTTCTTGGAAATATTCTAATCATATCTATAAGGTCATTAGATGTGTGCCAATCTTCTGTACCATCTCCACTTCCACTTGGAGGGGCTATTGTTACAGTATCATAATCCTCTAAGTTATTACCTCCATCAAAACTATTATCTAAATACATAGCATAAAATCTATCTGCTGCACTGCCACCACTATAATTGTTTATTTCATATATTAATTGAGATTGAAATGCATATTTCATTTTATGATATTCACCGTGTATACCAATTTGACCTGAGCCTATCCAAGCACCATCGCCAATAGTAGATGCATTTACTGGAATTGTAAAACCACTATGTTCATTAGTAAAGCCCATATCACCATAGTTATCTCTATACCCATCCCATTGATAATACCCCATCATATCATGAGTATCTATACTTAAATTACCATTAGGTACGTAGCTTCCACTATACGTTGCAGAAAATGGTAAATTTCTATCATTATAATCTGATGGATTAACTGTATGATATTGACCACCAGCCCAAGCTCTATCCCAAAAAGCATCTGATTTTAAAAATTCAATATTTTGAGATTGCGATACAGCAAATCCATTTGTATACCAATCTTTTACAGACCACCAACCACCATCACCAAGCCCCATGCTTAAATGACTCCAACTACTATTAAAATAAGTACCTTCTGTTGTATCTGAAGTATCGCTTGTATACCAACCATTGTCTAATATTTTTCCTATCATAGCACTATTTACAGGAGCTCCATCAGGAACATTTCCTAAAAGATTACTCCAGTTTCCAACATTACTACCAAACGATTCGCTAGTTCCATTATATATGTTTGTTTGAACAGAGCTATTTGGAGAAGTAGTCACATCTGTATAAAAACTAGGACTACCATCAGAATGTATTACAGTAAATTGGTCTGTTATAGCAGTAGTATCTAAATATAATTGAAATTTTAAATAACCATCTGTTATATTACTTGAGCTAGGAAAAACCCAAACTAAACTATCTATAGAAAAAATAGCTTCAGAAAAAGTACCACCTCCTCCATCCATTGTATTTGTTAATTCATGATAAGAGGCAGTACCTTGAGGAGCTAGGTATGAATTATCGCTTGTAAATCTATATAATCCATTTCCAGGAAGTAATGCCTATTGCTTTTGCTACGCCAACTTTAGATATATTTACATCATCAAGCTCAACCCATTCTCCATCCTTTATATCTTTAGGGTCAGAATGTGAGTTTATACCTTTATCAAATTTTCCTAGTTTCCATACCTGTCTAGACATAGTTTACTTCTTTATTTTATCTACGATAGGTTTTATAATCATATCCCATACTAAATCATCTTTTTTAGATGGACTTAACTTAATGCCTTTTTCAAGCACATATAATGCTAGTAAAAACCATTCCCAGTTTGATGTAATTAGTGATAACATATTATCTCCTTTTTATTTTATTTTAGCTATTCTACATCCACAATTTTTGCAACATACATATTCTTGTGGAGGATGAGAATCTTTTTTAAGTAAAGCTACTTCTTTTTCAAGCTCTTCAATATATTTACCATATTTATTAATTGATTTAAATGCTTGATTTAACTGAACTTGTAAATCTTCTAAACCCATTTTTTTAAATCCTTAAGAATAGGTTTTAATTTTTTAACTATTTTATCATCTTTTTTAGATTTAGTATTTTTAGATATTATTTCTAAAATTAATATTACTAAACTTATCCCACCTTTTAAACCTTTTTAGCAATCCATTTTGCTATTAATGCTTTTAACATAATTACTCCTTTATTTTAGCATACAAAGTCATTAAACCAACCGTTATACCAATAGCCAAAGATACAAATGTTAGAATAGGATTCAAAACCTTTAAAAAGCCTATTAGCGTTGAGAAAAAGCTTGTACCTATACCTAGCTCTGGGTAACTTGATAAAACTCTTAATGTGTCCTTCATTCGCACCATCCTTCATCTTCATCAAAATGTATATCAAATAATTCCCAATTACATAAATAAGTAAATATTCCTATAAGTATTAAAAATAATATTAATAAAAAATAAATCATTTTATATCTTTACAATCATCCCATTTTTTTAAATCTAACATTGGTAATGGTTTTTCTATCATATGGTCTTTCAATTTATCATTTTGTATTGCTACTTTATTTCCACCTTTAATAAAAGGTTTTCCATCTGTACATCCTACTTCGTACACAAATAATATTGTTTTCCAAAATCCTACTCTAACTACTCTTGCAGGTCTTCCATCAAATATTATCACATCATCTGTGTTAAGGTCATCACCAGCAAATACCTTAATAGCTTCTATTGCTGTTTCTATAGTGTTTCTACCTAAAATAAAAACAAATGCAATAGCTGCCATCCAGCCATATTCGCCAATCAATTTTTCTATTGCATCCTGTTCCATTTTTCTCCACTATTTATTTCCGTCTATTAACTGACCCCATACTCTAGCTTTACCATCTATTATTTGCACTACATCTACAGTAAATCTACCATTATCATAATAATCTACTATAGCAAAGGCATGAGCCCAATTAATTTTTCTATGACCAAGCCAAGCATTAGCTTCATCAGACATATCTTTTAAGCAACCTATACTCCAAGCTCCTATTGGTCCATCTTTATGTGTTGCAGACATATGTTGTAAATCATGCCAATGCCCATACATTATATTGCAACCTAATTTTCTTAAATGGTTAGCTGTATGATACTGCCCTCCATAATGATTACCATGATAAAAACTAAGTTTTCCAATATCTAAATATTCTCCATTAGGATAATATTTATAACCTCTATCTTTTAAATTTAATGCATTAGGCACTAAATACTGAGGCAAGTAAGGATGTTCAGCTACTGTAAAATTAAGCCATTGTTCATGGTTTCCTTCTACAAAATGTTTTTCTTTGCAGTTAACTTTATCTAATGCTTCATCTATTATATCCATACCAGAATTAACATTTTTTACATCTCTGTCAAAACCATCTATTAAATATTCTAATGGAGGTTTAGTTTTGCCTCTCCATTTATGCTTAGAAAAAGCTTCCCATTCTCCAGTATCTCCTAAATCAACATATATATTAGGTTTAACTAACTCTATCGCTTTGCAAACTGCTTTTATAGCTGGGATGTCTGCACAAGGAAAATGTTTGTCAGGAGTTACTATTGCTCTTTTATTTAACATTAATCTCTTATTTCAAAATGTGGAAAATCGTCAAATTGGTTATCATCAACTTCAAAGTTCATGTTCCAATCTCCTCCCCAGCGAAGAGTATAACCCATCCCACTAGCCACCCCAAGGACGAACCCAGCAAAAAGGTGGAAACGTTCTCTATCATCCCAGTCAATAGGGTAAGGCACGACATCAACAGCGTTACTAGGGCTAGCATTATGCCTACCTTTTGGGTAACGTACTTTAGTTCGTCCTTCTTCATAGAGTTTATTTTGTCTTTCTTTGCTTCTGTGTCCTTCAAGTACACTGCAATCTACAGTTTTAATTACTTCATTAAATATATCTTGTAATCTTTTATCACAAGTTGCAAGTCTTGCTTTACTACTTTTTCCAAATCTAGGCATTATTTTTTCTCCTTTTTCTTTGGTTCTTCTAATGAATTAGCAAATTCAATTGCTCCATCAACCTTATTAAGAAGTTCTTTTCTTGTTATTAAAGCTTCTTCTAATTCACTTATTTCTAGCTTAACTTGTTTTTTTTGAGCAATAAGATTACCCAATTTTTCTTTAATATCCATTGTTTCTCCTTTTACTTATTCAGGTGGTTTAAAATACCAAACACCTTCATTTTCATCACTCCAATAAATTTCGTATAATTCTTTTTCTGTAATTAAATCTATTCCATTAAAAGAACTAGGTTTATTATCTGCATCACAAGATAATATTGTTTTAGCTTTATCATAACTAACCATGCAACCAATGCTATCACTTTTCATTTCTTCAGTTACATTATCAGAGTCTATATGTATATATTTTAATTTCATAATTATGTTCTATTTAAAAAATAACCAACTTTTGCAAGTCCATGTATTGTTAAATTAATAGCAGTAGCACTTCCTGTATCTAATAACTGCAAATTATTACCTAACACAGGTATCCATTCATGAAGTGGTTGTGGATAATTACCTTCTGAATATGAAGGCATTGAAAAAACAGTTCCATCACCACCAACAGTATTTAATATTTGCTGGTCTGTTAAAACAGAGTCCCAAAGTTGAGCTCTTAGAAATCCGTGACCTTGGTCAAGATTTGCATTGCTAGTATCCATAGCTGCACCTGCTTGTCTATATGCACCAATATTAATATATCCATCTGTTCCTAATGCTCCCCAATTAGTAAATGTATAGCTATGAGTTGATTTTACATGAACATCAACATCGTTATCACCAGCTTGCATACCACTAGAAACTATAGTATGCCATACCACAGTATTTGAAGAAGCGTCTCCTGTCAAAGCATGTGTTATAATAGAATTACCTCGTCTTCCAACCGAACTAGTTATAGTAGCTCTTTGTCTTGCTACTGTAAGCATACTTTTTGAACTTCCCTTAGAAACGATTGCATAATTATTAAATCCATATGGTTGCATAGCTGCACCTGCAGTAGAGCCACTATCTAAAAAAATACTAGAATTGTCATTTTTTAAAATATTAAAAAAATGTGATGCACCTGAACCTGAGTATGTTGCATTAGTATGATTAAAACTATGCATCATAGTAAATGCTGTAAAATTATCTAAACTAGAATTAGTAGAAGCTTGAGCATATTTAGTAGCACCTAAAAACAATGCTGGAAATTTAGCACTATTTGTAATGTTTCTTGCAGATATTGTTTGGCCAATTGTTTGTTTAAACATACTTATCCTCCGCAATAAGCAATAACAATACCATTAGCTAAATCAAATTGTTTCCATCTACCATATATAACTGTTCCTGCTGGAAAAGTTGTACTAGCTTGTATTACATCACCAACTCCACCTGCATATCCACCTACAGCAGCATCAATACCATCAGTTCCAAAACATTGAGTGTTATCTACTGCTGATAATTCTGTAAATCTAACATCATTAATGCATTGTATTGCAATAAATACTGTTCCAGTTGGTGGTGTAACATCTTGGCCACTTGCATCTATATACATTGAACGAGTTTGTCCAATAGCTAAGTTATTTGATTCTTGTACTGTGTATTTGTTTGCCATATTTTCCTCCTACCCTAAGCACTGGCAAGTGCGTGAACGGGTTTGTTTATTATTGTTATCTTATTGCATGTGCTCCAGTAGCCATTATTCTAAGTCCACCGACTCTTGAATTATCATGCTTTTCTATCATTTTTCTAAACTCACGCATTGCATATTCACGTAGTTTAATTTCTCCAGCATCTTCTGCTAATTTTGCTCTTACATAATATACTAAAGCTTTTTGCAAATATACTGGTAAATCTAAATCAAATGATTCGTCTTCTAATACAGACACATCTATTGACATTGTACCAGCATCAGTTACGTCTGGACCATTATATTTAGTTTCTAATGTATAACCATCAGCAGTTAATGTTTTTACTTTATGCAAGCCATTAAACTTATCTAATCCTTCTATAACAATATGAGTTATAGATGCAGAAGTAGATAAACTACCTCCTATTACTTTTAATAAACCTGTTCCTTCTTCTTCATATCCAGTAATAGCTTGAGTATCACTTGCATCATTAATTCTATAAGTAGGAGCATATACATATTTAATTTTTAAACCACCTTCTACAGTAACTTTAGGTGAGTTCCATTTTTGCCTAGAAGCTCCTGGTCCATATTCTTTATTATTAATATCATTATCAAAACTAACATCTTTTTCAACGATAGCTATTTGATTTCCTTCTATGTAATATGCATATTCTTTACTTATAGCCATTATACTTCATCCGCATCTTTAATTATAGGTTGGTGTATCATTCTTGGTATACTTCTATATTCATCTTTAGAATTTAAATGATTTTTTACTCTAACATCAATCATTTTTACCATTTGATTTGGAAAAGTGTAAAATCTTTTATCTTTAGTAATATCAAAAGTTTCTACAGTACTATGAGTTTCTGTAAGCATATTTATTTCTTCTAAACCATCTTTAATATATGCTATAGCTTTTCCTGTTTCATTAGTCCCTGCTCTTTCCATTAATTCTTTTATTTTCATATTATCTCCTATGCTATATCCTCTAGTATTGCAGCTATTTCTATAAGTGCATTTTGTCCACTAGTTCCATCAGCACTAGGAACTCCATTTGTTAATGCACAAGTCATTGCACGTAAATTTGCTACTGTACAATTAGGAAGTTTTAAAGCTATAGTATCTCCAGGAGATATAACTATTAAATTACTATCATTGTAAGCTGGAGTATCGTCGTTTATAGAAAACATTACACCAAAAACAGAATCTATATTTTCATTTGAATCTGTATATCCAGTATGTTTAATTAATAAAAACTTATATTTATCTCCAGTTGCAACTGATGTTGTTGGAGCCATTAAATAGTCATCATCTGTACCTAATATAGCACCACTTGAATGAGTTACTTGTAATTTTTTATATACCCACTTATCATCAGCGTCAGCTCCATAACATGATAAACTTCCCTTAAATCTTTTTCTTATTTCTTCTGGTAATATTTTAAAAGATAAGCTACCTGTTGCATTTTCATATGCCATTATTTATCTTCCTTT
>LULI01005419.1_pt1 | contig 10257 bp, 15 predicted proteins | sample 728191 | NCBI WGS metagenome assembly LULI01 (sample SAMN03860293, study PRJNA289734) | marine metagenome | biome: seawater column; feature: ocean; material: water; isolation source: Red Sea water column Station 169 - depth 50m | place: Saudi Arabia: Red Sea | collected 2011-10-15 | depth 50 m | reverse complement strand
CCTAAATTTAAAGACATATACAAAGATAAAAAAAAATCAAAAATTACATTAGAAAAAAAAGATAAAATTTTGTGTGCTAAATTTAGAAAAGGTCATTTTGAGGGTGTTTTAGATGTAATGAATAAATTAAGTAAAATTGTGAAACCTAAAAAAATATTTATGGGAGAAAAAGATTTTCAACAGCTATATTTGGTAAGAAAAGAATTGGAAAAAAAATATAAAATTAAGGTTATTCCTTGCAAAACAGTTCGGGATAGCAATAATGTAGCACTTTCATCAAGAAACCTTCTTTTAAATAAATCTAATTTAATCATAGCAGCAAAAATTTATGAAAAACTAGTAAGTATTAAAAAAAATATTAAAAATAAGAAGAATTTTAGAAGCTTTTTAAATCTTCAAAAAAAAGAATTAAAAAATAATTATAAAATTAAAATCGATTATTTAGAGCTAAGAAATATAAAAAATTTAAAAATTTCAAGTGTAAATAAAAATTCAAGATTATTTATTGCTTATTATTTAAATAATGTAAGATTGATTGATAACCTGTAATTTTATAAAAAATATGCTCCAACCCCTAGAAAAGAAACAAAACCAATTACATCAGTAATTGTCGTCACAAAAACACTTGAAGCAATTGCTGGATCTATATTCATTTTTTTTAAGGTAAAAGGAACTAGTATACCAAATAATCCAGCTATGATCATAGTTAGTACCATTGATATTGCTATAATCAATGAAAGGATACTATCTTGAAACCATATCTGAACAATAAAAGCACTTATTGCTGCAAATATAATTCCATTTAGAATACCAATAGAAAATTCTTTAAATACATTTGATGAGAAATTATTTTGAGTTAAATCATTTGTAGCTATAGTTCTTACTGTAACTGCAAGTGTTTGCATTCCAGCATTTCCTCCCATTGAAGCTACAATAGGCATTAAAAAAGCTAATACTACCATTTGTTCAATGGTTGCTCCAAATAAACTAATACACCATGTTGCTAGAAAGGCAGTAAATAAATTAAGTAAAAGCCAATTGAATCTTCTCTTTGTTTTTTTTACAACTCCATCAGTAATTTCTTCATCTCCTACCCCTGCTAATCTTAAAGCATCTTCCTCAGCTTCCTCTTTCAAGACTGTTAAAACGTCATCGTTCATAATCATACCAACTAATTTATTATTTTTGTCTACAACAGCAGCTGAATTTAAATTGTAATTTTCAAATAAGTTAGCAACTTCCTCTTTATCCATTTCAACAGGAATTAATAATTGAGATTCTGACATAATTGTTGCCATTTTAGTATCTCGAGGCGTTGTTAAAACTTTAGATGAAGGAACAGTTCCTATTGGTTTGAAATCTTCATTAACAATAAAAATTTCTAAAAACTCTTCTGGTAAATCTTTGTTTTCTCTTAAATAGTCAATTGTTTGACCTACAGACCAATTACTTGGTATAGCTGTAAATTCACGCTGCATAAGTCTAGCAGCAGTATCCTCTGGATAGCTTAAACTTTCTAGTAGAGCAAATCTATCTTTAGGAGGTAAAGAGCTAAGGATTGCATTTTTATCCTCTTCAGGAACATTTTCCAATATAGATATAGCATCGTCTGACTCTAAACCTTTAAGAATACTTACTATAGATTCTGAAGATAAATAGGTAATAATTTCTGATTGAATAGACTCGTTTAATTCAACAAAAACCTCTGGATCAATATTGAAATTATTTAGTTTAATTAAGCTTTCTCTATCCCCTTCGCTAAGGTGTTCGATAATATCTGCAGCATCAGCAGGGTGCATTTCGTTAAATGAATTGGTAATATCAAAATTTACTTTTTTATCTTTAGTTTTTTTAGTTAAAGACATAAATCTACCTATAATTTAGATTTGCACTATTAATACATAATAAAGATAATACAAATTATAAATGAACATAGAGATCAAAAAGTCAATAAAACCAGTAAATTATTTTGATGCTATTAATATACTAGAGTCAAGATTAAAGGATTTATATGAAAATAATGAGCAAGAATTAATTTGGACTTTGGAGCATAATGAAGTTTTTACAGCAGGAACTTCTTATAAAGAGAATGAGATTATTGATAAATCCATTAAAATATTAGAAACGAATAGAGGTGGTAAAATTACTTACCATGGACCAGGTCAATTAATTTGTTATTTTGTTTTAGATTTGAGGAAAAAAAAAGATATCAGAAAATTTATAACAACTATTGAAAAAACAATAATTCAAACTTTAAAATTTTATAAAATAGAAACTTTTCCAGATAAAGATAATATCGGTATATGGCATAAATATAATAATGAAGTTAAAAAAATTGCTGCAATAGGTATCAGAGTTAGCAAATGGATTGCATATCATGGTTTTGCAATAAATATAAATAATGATCTAGAAAATTATAAAAAAATTATACCATGTGGTATTTCAGATAAAGGAGTAACTAATTTAAAAAATATTTTAGATCAGGATTACTCAAATCTAAGTGATATATTAATTAAAAATTTTATTTCAAATTTGAAAATCTAAGTCTTTTAGATTTTAAAAGTTTTTTAAAATAATCAGGTAACAATGCTGAATAAGTATGTTTTATGTCATTAATTTTAAATTTAATTTGATATGAATGTAACATTAAATTTTTATTAATTCCTTTATTAGAATTTGATAATTTATATTTTGTATCTCCAAATATAGGATTTCCAATTGCATATAATTGTTTTCTTAACTGATGTTTTCGTCCAGTAATAGGTTTTAATTCTAATAAACTTGCTTCAGAATTTTTATCAATAACTGTGAAAATTGTTTTTGCTTTTTCAATTATTTTTTTATCACCGTCGTACCTAATTAAATCATCATCCCATACACCAGATTTTTTATTAATTTCTCCTTGACATATAGCTAAAGTTTCTTTAAATTCAATGTTAAATATATTTATTTCATCTTTCGTTTTTACTTTAAAAGAGCTTTTAACTTTCTTTCTATTAAGTTTTATTTTTCCTGTTCTTAAATATTTTTCAACAAGTCCTTGTGGAATTTTACCAATTTTTAATCTTAACCATCTGTCCAAACGCATATCATTACACGTTGAATCAACGATGTAAGATTTTTTCATGATTTAAGATTTAAGCTGTAGCTTGTTTTTTCTCTTCCGTTTTAGGAGATTCTTTAGTTGTGTCTTTTTTTGGTTTATCAACTCTCTTAGCTTCAACGTCTCTATCAACAAATTCTATTATTGCCATTGGAGCATTATCTCCATATCTAAATCCAGCTTTAATTATTCTTGTGTAACCACCTTTTCTATTCTGATATCTTTTAGAAAGTGTTTTTTTAACTTTATTAGCTGATTTAATATCTTGTAGTTTAGAAACTAACATTTTAGTTGTCTGTAAAGTTTCTTTTTTACCTAATGTTATTATTTTATCCGCTTGAGGTTTTAAAAATTTAGCTTTTGGCAAAGTAGTTTTAATCTGCTCATACTTAATCAAAGAATTAAGCATATTCTTAAGTAAAGCTTTTCTGTGCTCTGATGTTCTATTTAACTTCTTATTTGCCAAACCATGTCTCATTAAATTGCTTCCTCCAATTTCTTAGACATTTCTGCAATATTGTCTGGTGGCCAGTTAGGAATTTCCATTCCTAAATATAGAGACATACCTGTTAAAACTTCTTTAATTTCATTTAATGATTTTCTTCCAAAATTAGGTGTTCTCAACATTTCACCTTCAGATTTTTGAACTAGGTCACCTATATAAATAATATTATCATTTTTTAAGCAGTTCATTGATCTAACTGATAACTCTAACTCATCTACTTTTCTTAGTAAGTTTTTGTTAAATTCAGGTTCAGTAGAAACTTCTTTTACAGGAGCTTCAACTGGCTCATCAAAGTTTACAAACATTTTAAGCTGATCTTGGAAAATTCTAGCTGAATAAGCTACAGCATCTTCAGCAGAAATTGATCCATTAGTTTCAACTTCCATTATTAATTTATCATAATCTAATGCTTTACCTTCTCTAGCAGTACTTACTGAATATGAAACTTTTTTAACTGGACTATAAAGTGAGTCTATAGCAATAAGGCCTAATGGTGGCTCTTCAGGTTTATTTAGCTCTGCAGGAACATATCCTTTACCTGTATTAACATTCATCTCCATATGAAAAGTAGTATTTTCATCTAGATTACAAATAACTAAATCAGGATTTAAAATCTCAACATCTGCAACTGGAGCTATATCTGAAGCTTTAATTTCTCCAGGTCCTTTTGCATCTAAAATTAATTTTTTTGTACCCTCAGAATTACTTTTTAATGCTAAAGATTTTACGTTTAAAACTATATCTGTCACATCTTCTCTAACACCTTTTATTGAAGTGAATTCATGTAAAACTCCATCAATTTGAATTGATGTTACAGCAGCACCTCTTATTGATGATAATAAAATTCTTCTTAAAGAATTTCCTAAAGTTAGTCCATAACCTTTTTCTAATGGCTCAGCTACAATTTTTGCATGAGTTAAGTCATCACTTATTTGAACATCTAATTTAGATGGCTTAATTAATGACTTCCAATTTTTTACATTAACATTTTCGACTTCCATTAAACTCTCCTTTTCTTTGGTGGTCTAGTTCCATTATGAGGCATAGGCGTAGTGTCTTTGATTGACAAAATCTTAAATCCTCTAGCTTGCAATGCTCTTAAAGCTGTTTCTCTTCCTGATCCAGGGCCTTTAACTTCAACAGATAAAGTTTTCATTCCATACTCAAGAGCTTTCGAAGCTGCAGAGTCGGCTGCTATCTGTGCGGCATAAGGAGTTGATTTTCTTGATCCCTTAAACCCTTTTTGTCCTGCAGATGCCCATGAAATTACGTTTCCATTTGTATCAGCAATAGAGATGATGGTATTATTAAATGTTGATTGCACATAAGCAATTCCATTTAAAATATTTTTCTTAACTTTCTTTTTTTTTGAATAAGAACTTTTTACACTTTTCTTAGTAGATTTTTCTACTTTCTGATCTTTATTCTCAACCTTATCAGTCTTAGCGCATTACATCTAGTTCTTTGTCCTCTAACAGGTAATTTTTTTCTATGTCTTGTTCCTCTGTAACAAGCTAGATCAATTAATCTTTTAATACTTAATGAATAATCTCTCCTTAAATCACCTTCTACTTTAAAGTTTTGATCGATGTACTCTCTAATTTTTAAAATCTCTTCATCTGTTAATTCATTTACTCTTTTAGCTCTTGGAATTTCTAAAGATGAACAAATTTGCTGAGAGAATTTATCACCAATTCCATAAATATAAGTTAAACCTATATGAACAAGTTTATTCTGTGGAATATTTATACCTGCGATACGAGCCATAATTTTTGTGATAAATTGTGCCTTTTATATAAGAAGATTAATCAAAGTCAACGTCTTATACATTGATAAAAGTGTCTATTTTCCTTGTTATTTCTTCAATTTCTAAGCTTCCATCAATCTCTTTAAAATTTTTCTCTTCTCAAGCCTTTTGAGAATTGTTTCTTTATCTACGTTTAGAAATAAAATTAAATCTATACTCTGATTTGATTTTTTTAGTAACACTTCTAAATTTTTAGCCTGACTTAATGATCGAGGATATCCATCAAAGATTAATTTATTTTTTTTTTGAGGATCAGATATTAAATTTTCTATAAGTTTATTAACAATATCATCACTTATAAATTTTCCATTCTTCATGTCATTGGTTATTGCTTTACCAATGTCTGAATTTTTTTTGATTTCTTCTCTTAAAAGATCACCTGTTGAAATTTGAAAAGCATTTAATTTGTTTACAAGATATTTAGACTGAGTACCTTTTCCAGCACCAGGAGGTCCAAATAAAATTATATTCACTTACTTACCAAATTTTGTTTTTTTAATCAGTTGTTCGTATTGTGAACTCATTAATCTTGTTTGTATTTGTGTTACAGTATCGATAGCTACTACAACAACAATTAATATAGATGCACCACCTAAATAAAAAGGTATTGGATAGTTTGCAATTAAAAATTCTGGCATCAAACAAACTAGAGTTAAATATAGAGCACCAATCGTAGTTAATTTTGTTGAAATATTTTCAATATACAACGCTGTACTTTCACCTGGTCTAATACCTGGTACAAATCCACCATACTTTCTAAGATTCTCAGCAGTTTCTGTTGGATTGAATGTTATAGAAGTATAAAAAAAAGTGAAAAATAGAATTACTCCAGCCTGATTTATTTTTAAAGGTAAATGTGATGACTCTCCTCCATACATTTTGTTTCCCATTTGTCTTTTTGGATAATTAATAAGAATTTTTCTTAATGCTCTTTCCATAAAAACTACAAAAAGAATTGTAACTATTAATAGAACAAATATAGCTAGGATCATAAATGTTGAAACCGCACCCGTTCTACCTAATTCAAAAGTTGTAACTAGAGCTCTTGGAATTTCTGCTACAATACCAGCAAAAATTATTAACGATATACCGTTACCGATACCTCTTTGAGTGATTTGTTCTCCCAACCACATTAAAAATATTGTTCCTGCAACAATAGTTGTAACAGTAGTTATTTTAAAAAAAGCCCCTGGATTAATAACTAAGTCAGCAGATGACTCTAAACCAACAGATAAACCATATCCTTGCACTGTTGCAAGTATCACTGTTCCATATCTAGTAATTTGTGTAATTTTAGCTCTGCCTGTCTCACCTTGAGCTTTTAGATTTTTAAAATAGTCAGAAACCCCAGTCAAAAGTTGAACTATAATTGCTGAAGAAATGTAAGGCATTATACCTAATGCAAATATTGCCATTCTACTAACTGCACCTCCTGCAAAAACATTAAACATGCCTAACAATCCTTTTTGATTGCCTTCCATCATTATTTTCAATTGTTCTGGATCTATACCTGGTAAAGGTACAAAAGTTCCAAATCTATAAACGGCTAAAATTAAAATAGTAAATATAATTCTATTTCTTAAATCATTTGTTGATGATGATGCGCTCATATAAACAAACTATTTTTTTAATTGAATAGATCCACCAATTTTTTCTAGTTTTTCTATTGCTGATTTAGAGGCTAGGTCAGCTTCAATATTAATTTTATCTTTTACTTCCCCAGAACCTAAAATTTTTAATTTTTTTGAGTTTTTATTTATTAATTTAAGTTTTTTTAATAGTTCTGAGTTTAATACTTCATTTGGATTAATATTTTTTTTGTCTATATAAGATTGAATTTTATCTAGATTTAAAATTGCAACATTATCTTTTGATATTGGATTAAAACCTCTTTTTGGAAGTCTTCTGTATAATGGCATTTGTCCACCTTCAAAACTTTTTATAGCTACACCAGATCTAGATTTTTGACCTTTAACACCTCTGCCTGATGTTTTTCCTTTACCCGAACCAATTCCTCTTCCAACTCTTATTTTAGATTTATTGATTTTTTCTCTATTATTTAAAGTAATCATTATCCTCTTTTTTCAATTATTTCAGAAATTTTTTTATTTCTAATTGCTGATATTTGTTTTGGTGAACTTTGTTTCATTAATGCTTTCATTGTAGCTCTAATAACATTGTGCGCATTAGAAGTTCCCATAGATTTTGCAACAATATCTTTTACTCCTAAAACTTCACATACTGCCCTAACAGGACCTCCAGCAATAATACCTGTTCCTTTCGAGGCTGCTCTTAAAACTATTCTGCCCGAACCATCTTTTGCCTTAACATCATGATGTATCGTTCTGCCTTCTCTTAATGGTATATGAGTAAGTTTTCTTCTTGCCATCTCATTTGCTTTTTTTATAGCATCAGGTACTTGTTTTGCTTTTGCGTGAGCTATACCGATTTTACCTGCTTGATTTCCAACAACTACAAGCGCTGAAAATCCAAATCTTCTTCCACCCTTAACAACTTTAGTAATACGATTTATGTGGACTAATTTTTCTAATATATCGCTGATTTAAGATCTTTTTCTATAGATGAAGCTGATAACAAAGTTATTTTTTTTGTATCATCTATTATTTGAGCTGAAATATTTTTTGATGATCTAGAAATACTTAATCTAAATCTATCTTTTGAAGCAACTTTTTTAACTTTATTGCTAACTCTAAATCTTTTTCTGATACTAGTGTTTAATTTCATTATTTTTTCTTACCCTCTTTTTTAAGAACATACTGTCCTTTTTCTCGAACACCTTTCCCTTTGTAAGGTTCGATTTTTCTTAATGTTTTAATTTTAGATGCTACTTCACCAACTAGCTGCTTATCAGATCCTGTGATTTTTAATGTTGTTTGTTTTTCAACAGCAATTTTAATGCCTTCTGGTATATCAAAATTGATATCATGGCTATAACCCAACTGTAAATTTAACTGATTTCCTTTTAACGCTGCTCTATAACCAACACCAACTAATTCTAAAGTTTTTTCATATCCTGTGCTAGATCCAATAACAGCATTATTGATTAAACTTCTATTCATACCCCAAAGTCTTTTTGAGTTTTGATCTACTTTTTTTGGTTTAATAGAAATTTCTTTTCCTTCAATAATGTCTAAATTAAACATATCTAAATCAACATTGATTGATTTTTTACCTAAGGGTCCTTCAATATTTATAATATTACCAGCTAAAGCAACTTTTACTTTTTCTGGGATCGATATGTTTATTTTACCTATTTTAGACATTAAAATACCTTACAAATTATTTCGCCACCAACTTTTTGTTTTCTAGCATCTATATCAGTCATTACTCCTTTTGGAGTTGAAACAATAGCAATTCCTAAACCATTATTTATTTTAGGTAAGCTATCAGCAGATGAAAAAATTCTTCTCCCAGGTTTTGATACTCTTTCAAAAGCACTAATTACTGGATTACCTGAATGGTACTTAAGTTCTAATGATAGCATTGGTTTCTTTTCTTCAGAACTTACTTTAAAATCTTTAATAAAACCTTCATTTTTAAGTATATCTGCAATTTTTGTTTTAAAATTAGAAGATGGTAATTCTACTTTTTTATGATTTCTAGCTTGAGCGTTCTTCACTCTTGCAATCATATCTCCTATTGGGTCACTTAAACTCATAATTTTCCTTTCTACCAGCTAGATTTAACTAAGCCAGGTATCTTTCCTTGTAATCCTAATTGTCTTAATGCAATTCTTGAAATCTTTAATTTTCTGTAAACACCGTGAGGTCTTCCAGTAATCTCACATCTATTCATAACTCTTGTTTTGGCCGAGTTTCTTGGCAGTTTAGATAATTTTTGTTGCGCTTTAAATCTTTCTTCTAATGGAATCTTTTTATCCATTACAATCTTCTTTAATGCTTGTCTTTTCTTATAAAGCCTATCTGAAAGCTTAATTCTTTTTTTATTTTTATTAACAGCGCTTAACTTTGCCATGTTTAATTATCTCCTTTTTTAATAAATGGAAAATTCATTTTTTCTAGTAATGCAAAACTATGCTCTTTATTAATTGCTTTAATAACTATTACTATATCTAAACCTCTAACTTTGTCTGCTCTATCAAAGCTTACTTCTGGAAAAATTATATGCTCTTTAATTCCAAATGTATAATTACCAAATTTATCAAAGCCTTTTGGTGACAAACCTCTAAAATCTTTAATTCTTGGTAATGCAATATTCACTAATCTGTCTAAGAATTCATACATTCTATTTTTTCTTAATGTTACTTTTAAACCAGCATTTGATCCTTTTCTGGTTTTAAAATTTGCTACTGATTTTTTAAATTTTGTTGTAACTGGTTTTTGTCCAGTAATTTTAGCCATATCTTCTTCACATGATTTTAAAATCTTAGAATCTGTAGCATCTAAACCAAGACCCATATTTAAAACAACTTTCTCAATTCTTGGAGCCATATAAATATTTTTAAAACCAAACTGATCTTTTAATGCAGGCTGAATTTCTTTATTGAATATTTCTTTTAATCTTGGTGTCATTATTTTTTAGCCTCTTTTTTCTTAGCCGCTTTTTCATCAATTAGTTTTAAGTTAGAAATATGAATAAAGCTTTCCTTTGGAAAAATTCCACCTTTTTTCTCTTTTGTTGTTTTAACGTGTTTTTTAACCATGTTTATTTCTTTAACTTTAGCTCTGTTATTAACTCTATCAATTTCAATAACTTCACCTTCTTTTTTTTTATCTTTTCCAGTTAAAACTCTTACTTTCAAACCTTTTTTAATCATTATAAAACCTCCGGTGCCAATGAAATAATTTTCATTTGACCTCT
>LULI01000999.1_pt1 | contig 10258 bp, 10 predicted proteins | sample 728191 | NCBI WGS metagenome assembly LULI01 (sample SAMN03860293, study PRJNA289734) | marine metagenome | biome: seawater column; feature: ocean; material: water; isolation source: Red Sea water column Station 169 - depth 50m | place: Saudi Arabia: Red Sea | collected 2011-10-15 | depth 50 m | reverse complement strand
ACGTGACGGCAACCGCTCCGGCCAACCGGAGCGTCAAGCCGGCGGCCATCGCCACCAGGGCCAGGCTTACCGCACTTCTTCTTCCGATCCGACCCGCCAGCCGGGGCACACCGAGCGCGAAGACACCCATGCCCAAGACCGGAACGGTCGTTAGTGCACCGATGAAGGCGTCGCTCCAGCCCGTCTCGTCCTGGATCAGCGTCGCGACCGCCGGAAGGCTCGAGAGGGCCAATCGAAGGTTGACGGCGACGAGGACCACTACCGCGAGGATCGCCGCGGTGGAGCGGGTGGCGGGGGCGGCACCCGTCGCAGGGTTCGAAGGCACCGACGGATTGTGCCGCTTAGGCTGCCGACGTGGAGCACGAGGATCGACTCGAGCCTCCGGCGACGACGAATCAGCCCGAGCCTCCGGCGACGATGAATGAGTCAGGTCACGGTCGACGTTTGGTCTCTCCCGGCCGGTTCACCGCCGACGACGGATCGACCGACCCAGACATCTGTGCTGCGCTGCGCGCACCCGTTGATCCCGAGCGGCTTCGGGATGCCATGCAAGCAGGGCGATTGATCGTTGCCATCGTGGCGAGCCCCGCGGACACCGGCGAATCTGGCGGATCGCAGATGTCTGTCGTGTCGATGGTTGCGGCCGACGGACGACGGGGCCTGTTGGCGTTCACAGGTCTGGACGCGATGCATCGATGGAATCCGCACGCCCGGCCAGTGCCCGTATCGGGCCCGGAGGTGGCCCAGGCGGCGTTGGATGACGGATGCGAAGCGGTGGTGATTGATGTTGCGGGACCGTCATCGGCGGTCGTGGCCGAACCGGATCTTGTGGAATTGGCGAACCGGGACCCGCTCGATCACGCGGCCGCACTACTCACGGAGGCATGGGCGTCAGCATCGGGGGAGGCGTCCATGCCGGATGTGTCCGTCGATGCGTCATCGGGGACCGTCCGCGTCACGCTTCCCGCGCAGAGAGCAGATGAGTACGCGAGGTCGATCCCGGCTCGGGTTCTCGCCCTGGTGCCGGCGGGCATTGAGATCATCACCGCGGATGAGTAGCGAGCGGTGATGCGGTTACGTGACCGGGCCCGTCCACCGTTCACCGGGACCTTCACCGGGAGGATCGGGAAGCGACGAAGCCTCACGGAAGGCCCGCTGCACGGCGGTGAGCCCGTCTCGCAGCGGCGCGGCGTGCATAGAACCGAGATCCGGTGCGCTCGCGGTGACCAATGCGGCCAAAGCATTGATCAGAACCCGTGCCTCGGCCAGATCTGCCTCCCGCGGGGAGCCGTCGTCGTTGGTTGCCAAACCGCAGGCGACGGCGGATGCGGTCAACAGGTGCATGGCAACCGTGAGCACGACCTCCACGGCGGGAACATCGGCGATATCCAGGCCGGCCGCCGACCCTGCGGACATCTCCTCAGGGGACGCCTGCTCGGGCGGCTCGTCATTCGAGGAGGCGGAGGCGCGATCGGGCACGGCTGATACTCTGTCACCTCCACGATTCGGGGCCTTGCCCAGGATCGCGCAAGCGGAGCCCGTCTCCCACCTGACGACTTCTGGTCGATCGGGTCCCACCATCGGTGGCTGTGTGCCCACCGACGGTTCACCGGGCCTCCGTCTGCGCTGCAGCGGAGGTTTCGTCGTCTCTGCGCGGTGGTGACGGCTTCGCCAACCGGCGCAGCAGCCCGACGAATGACGCAAGGAGGCGCTATCAGCGTCGAAACACGCATTAACGACCGGATCCGCGTACCCGAGGTTCGCCTCGTCGGACCCAACGGTGAGCAGGTGGGCATCGTTCGCATCGAAGACGCCCTCCGTCTCGCGGTGGAAGCCGATCTTGATCTCGTCGAAGTAGCACCCATGGCAAAGCCGCCGGTGTGCAAGTTGATGGACTTCGGCAAGTTCAAGTACGAGGCAGCACTGAAGGAACGCGAATCCCGCAAGAACCAGACGCACACCATCATCAAGGAGATGAAGCTTCGACCAAAGATCGACCAGCACGACTACGAGACCAAGAAGGGTCACGTAGAGCGCTTCCTCAAGGCAGGCGACAAGGTCAAGATCACCATCATGTTCCGCGGTCGGGAGCAGAGTCGACCGGAGTTGGGGCTTCGACTGCTCGCCCGTCTCGCCGAAGACGTGGAGGAGTTGGGGTACGTGGAGGCCAATCCCAAGCAGGATGGTCGAAACATGCTGATGGTTCTCGCGCCACACAGGCGGAAGTCGGATGCATCGCGCAAAGCGAAAGCAGAGTCGGAGGTCGATGACGACGTGGACGTAGACGCCTAGAGCGTCAACGGACTGACGAGCAAAGACCGACAAGAACAGACCTAAGTCAAGAAGAAGGCAACGAGTCACCAGCAGGCTCGCGAAGAAGGAGGAGGGCCTCATGCCCAAGCAGAAGACGCACAGCGGTGCCAAGAAGCGATTCAAGGTCACCGGATCAGGCAAGCTCACCCACGAGCAGGCCAACCGGCGACACCTTCTGGAGAGCAAGTCCAGCAAGCGCACCCGTCGGCTGATGGCTGACGATCCCGTCTCCAAGGCAGACACCAAGAAGGTCAACAAGCTCCTCGGTCGCTAAAGCGCACCGTTCAACCAGGATTAGGAGGACGCCATGGCACGCGTCAAGCGTTCGGTTAACGCACAAAAGAAGCGTCGCGAGGTTCTCGAGCGGGCTTCGGGGTATCGGGGTCAGCGCTCACGGCTGTACCGCAAGGCCAAGGAGCAGGTCACCCATTCGATGGTCTACGCCTACGCAGACCGTCGCACCCGCAAGGGTGATTTCCGGCGACTGTGGATCCAACGCATCAATGCGGCAGCTCGTGCCAACGGGATGACGTACAACCGATTCATTCAAGGTTTGAAGGCCGCGGATGTGGAAGTGGATCGTCGCATGCTCGCCGAAATGGCGGTGAATGATCCAGACGCGTTCGCAGCTCTCGTCGACGTCGCCAAGGGAGCCCTTCCCGCGACCGCGGCGTAACCAGCCACGTGTAACCAACCACATGTAATCAAGCACCTGCCGAAGCCGGGAGGACGTGTGCTGACCAGTACTAGGTCCGAGCACGTCGCCCGGCTTCGTCGTCTTCACGAACGCAAAGGTCGACTGCGGTCGGGATCTTTTCTGGCCGAGGGTCCGGATTGCGTAACGGCGGCCCTCGAGGCAGGTCTCGGGATTGAGGTCGTTGAGGTCGTCGGAGTCGAGGACCATTCCCTGATGGATCGAGTTCTCGATCTCGGTATTCCTTTCCACGCAGCGACCCAGCGGGTCGTGGCTGCGATCGGGGATGCAGCGACACCACAGGGAATCGTCGCGCAGTGCACGCTTCCCGCGACGACTGCCGACAGCATTGTCGCGCGGCGTGGCCCCATCGTTGCGTGTGATCGCATCTCCGACCCCGGAAACCTCGGCACCATCATTCGAACGGCGGAGGCGGTCGGGGCGGCCGGGGTCGCAACGACGGAGGGGTCGGTGGACGCCTGGAACCCCAAGGTGGTTCGCGCGAGTGCTGGGTCGATCTTTCGCCTGCCTGTGGTGACAGGCCTGGACGAACATGGGGTGATCGACGTTATTGCCCGCGGGCGGACGCCGATAGCACTCGATGGAGCAGCGCAGGTCGATGTGGTCGCGGCGGTGACGTCGGGCGCGGACCGTGGCATCACCCGAGACGATTGGGTGTGGATCGTCGGCTCGGAGGCTCACGGCGTTTCGACCGAACTTCTCCAGGCCGTCGAGTGGACGGCGCGGATTCCCATGGCTGCTTCGGTGGAGTCTCTGAACGCCGCCATCTCTGTCGCCATCGCCTTGTATGCAGGGGATGGTGTGATCTAGCCCGTTCTGACACACCCGGTTGCGTCCCCGAGTCCGTCGAGATCGGGTGCGAGGATGTAGCCGGCCTGGCGGACATGCTGTCGGATGGAAGGGAACGACGCGATGGATAAGGACGGATACCGAGTACTCCCCGTCATGGAGGAATCCGGATACGTGGTCGTGGACAGTTACGACCAGGCATCCGATCCGCGAGAGTGGGAAGACCTTGTCTACGTCGATTGGAAGTCCTCCGGCGATACGCGTTTCGCGCCCCTCGCCAGTGCCTACGGCGACATGGAGTGCAACGGATTCTGGAACCACACACCTCCGAAGACAGACAAGGACGGCGTATGGGTCACCGAGAACGTGGAGATCGCACCGATCCTCACCCGGCGTGCGCTCGAACCCGGAGCCAATGTCGGGCGCTGCCGCGTAATCGAGCTGCAGCCGAACACCTATGGCGAAGCCCTCTACAACCTGCACAGAGACGACAACAACCGTCTCAATCCCGAAGGAACGGGATGGATCGTGCGCGCCTTCTTCAATCTCACCGATGATGCCGAGTCCGTCATGATCTTGCGCTCAGACAAGGACGACCCGACGACGGAGGTGCGCATTCCGATGCCGGCCGGGCAGCAGGTCGTCATCGACACCCAAAGCTTCCACCACGCGGTGTGGCATCCGGGCAGCGAGCCGAGGTACTGCCTGATCACGTCCTATGAGTCGAGCCCTGAGCTTGATGAGTGGATCGCGGCGAGGCATCCCCGTACGAGCATCGATAACCATCCGATCGATGCGGATGTTGCGGCAGAAGGCGAGGCACTGGCGGAATCCAAGCGACAGGCTCGGGCTGCGGCGTTAGCTGCCAAGGGTGAGGACCCGCGCTTCGGTGATGGCAGCATGGCCGTCCAGGAAGAGAAGGAAGTCTTGTCCGAGGCCTGAGCCTGGTCGAAGAGTTCGGGATTACCATCGAGCCCCGCGCGTGCTGGCGTGGACGCGTGCACACAAGTGGGAGGAGTCGCAGTGGTCGCCTATAGCGCGGTTCTCGATGAATTGGAATCGGAGGCGATCCACATCTATCGAGAAACGGCGGCCGCATTTCGCAACCCCGTTCTCCTCTACAGCATCGGCAAAGACTCCTCGGTGCTCCTTCATCTAGCACTGAAGGCTTTTCACCCCGCTCCACTGCCTTTTCCCGTCATGCACATCGATACAACGTGGAAGTTTCGCGAGATGATCGAGTTTCGCGATCGACGTGCGCAAGAACTCAACCTCGATCTTCGCATCGCCACGAACGAGCAGGCGGTAGCGGATGGAGTGAGCCCCTTCAGTCATGGAACGCACGAGTACACGCGCATCATGAAGACGGTTGCCCTTCGTGAGGGGCTGGACCACTACGGATTCGATGCGGCCATCGGCGGAGCGCGGCGGGATGAAGAGCGCAGCCGAGCCAAAGAGAGAATCTTTAGCCTGCGGGAGCCGGGGCACCGGTGGGATCCGCGAAAGCAACGCCCCGAGTTCTGGAGGACCGCGAACACGGCTTTGGCCGAGGGTCAAACCATGCGCGCGTTCCCTCTTTCGAATTGGACGGAACTGGACGTGTGGCGATACATCGAGCGCGAAGGCATTGAGATTCCGGCTCTGTATTTCGCCAAAGAACGCCCCGTCGTGCAACGAGATGGCACCTGGATCATGGTCGACGACGATCGTTACCCGCTGGAGCAAGGCGAGACGCCAGAGATGAAATCGGTGCGTTTTCGCACCCTTGGCTGCTATCCGCTGACGGGAGCGGTCGAGTCCACCGCCGACGATCTGCCAACCCTGATCGCGGAGATGGAGGAGTCGAAAATCTCCGAGCGGGCCGGTCGACTCATCGACGGCGAAGGTGGCGGATCGATGGAATCCAAGAAGGCCGAGGGGTATTTCTAATGGAGGCGACTCCGGTCCTGCACCTGGTGACCTGCGGCTCCGTCGACGACGGGAAGTCGACGCTGATCGGCCGTCTGCTCGCCGAAACCGACTCTGTTCCGGTCGACCAACTCGAATACGCGCGCACGACTCGTCGGGGAGGTTCGACGATCCCGATCGGCGAGGTCGACTTCTCCTTATTGACCGATGGCCTGGAAGCCGAGCGTGAACAAGGCATCACCATCGACGTGGCCTACCGACACATGAATCTCCCCAACGGTCGGCGGGTGCTCATCGCCGATGCGCCGGGGCACGAGCAATACACCCGGAACATGGCGGTGGCTGCTTCCAACGGCGACGTCGCGATTCTGCTCGTCGACGCCGCTCGTGGTGTTCGCCCGCAAACACACCGGCACCTGACCGTCTGCGCCCTGATGGGAGTTACAACGGTCATCATCGCGGTGAACAAGATGGATTTGGTCGACTACGAACAGGCCGCTTTCGACGACATCGTCGCCACGGTGCAGGCGACCGCGAATCGACTGGGTGTTGCACACGTGGCCGCCATCCCGATGAGTGCGTTCGCCGGAGATAACGTCACCGGCGCGCAGGAGACGGCCGGCTTTCGCTTCCCCGTGCAATTCATCGTGCGCGCGGAGGGCAACTTCCGCGGCTACGCGGGAACGGTTGTCTCGGGCTCCATTTCCTCTGGCGATGAGGTCACCGTCGCTGATTCGGGGCGAACGGCGCGAGTGGACCGGATCGTCACCTACGACGGGGACCGCTCGGGCGGTGCGACATCAGCCGTCACCGGCCAGGCGGTGACGATCACCCTCGATCACGAGGTTGACGTCACCCGCGGAGATGTGCTCGCTGGAAAAGATCCCGATGGCGCGACCCTGCAACCGGCAGACCGTTACTCCGCCGACATGGTGTGGATTGGTGAAGAGCCTCTGGCCCATGGTCGGTCCTACCTGCTGGTGTCGGGCTCCCGCTCGGTTCCTGCCACGGTAACGAACGTTCGCCACCGGCTCGATGTCGTCTCCGGGCACGAGAGCGCCGCACGAGTACTTGAGATGAACGACATCGGTCGAGTTGAAGTTGCCACGGACCGTCCCATCCCGATGGATGCCTACGACAGGTGCCGGGACACCGGTGGCTTCCTGCTGGTGGATCGAGTGACGGCGGACACCGTGGCGGCTGGGCTGGTGCGGCACGCCATGCGTCGCGCCTTCAACGTGGTTCCCCATGAGTATGACGTCACGGATCAGGCCCGCACCGCCTTGATGGGACACCCCAGTCGCGTGGTCTGGCTGACCGGACTACCGGGCTCGGGCAAGTCGACGATTGCAGATTCGACCGTTCGACGATTGCATGCCCTGGGCGTCCATACATACGTTCTCGACGGCGACAACGTTCGTACGGGGCTCAACAAGGATCTCGGATTCACCGCCGAAGACCGGGCGGAGAATGTTCGCCGCGTCGCGGAAGTCGCCAAGTTGATGAGCGACGCTGGGCTCGTGGTGTTCGTCGCGCTGGTGTCGCCGTATCGAGCCGATCGTGAGGCCGCGGCTGCGTTGTTTGACGAGGGTGACTTCCTCGAAGTGTTCGTCGACACTCCGATGGAGGTGTGTGCTGAGCGCGACCCGAAGGGCCTGTACGCGAAGGCAGCGGCGGGGAATCTGCCGAACATGACGGGTATGGGTCAAAGCTACGAAGCTCCGGAGAACGCCGACGTCGTCCTGGACGGTGCTGGTGACCTCGACACCCAGGTGGACACGCTGGCGCGGGCCGTCCTCGGCGAATAGAGCGTTCCTGGGATACTGACCGTCCCATGTCTGGTCCCAACACGAATTTCGATCCCAAGCAGGTCGCGTCCCTCGACGTTGATGCGGTCGAAGCGATGGTGGCGGACGCTCGCGCGGCTTTCGCTGCAGCCGACGATCTGGATGCCCTGAAGGCGGCCCGCCTGGCGCATGCGGGGGACCGTTCGCCCTTAGCTCTGGCCAACCGGGAGATCGGAGCGCTGCCCCCGGCCGCGAAAGCCGACGCCGGAAAGCGGGTGGGGCAAGCCCGTGCTGCCGTGAAGAGCGCGCTAGAAGAACGCGAGGTGGTTCTCACGCGGGAGCGGGATGCGCGGGTGCTTGAGTCCGAAGCAGTCGACATCACCCTGCCGGTGGGTCGTGCCGCCATCGGAGGTCGACATCCGCTCACCACGCTCATGGAACGCATGGCCGATGTCTTCATCTCTATGGGGTACGACATCGCCGAAGGACCAGAGGCCGAGGCCGAGTGGGCGAACTTCGATGCGCTCAACGTCCCACCGGATCATCCGGCGCGCACGATGCAGGACACCTTCTACGTCGAGTCAGCCGACAGCGGTGTGGTGCTCCGAACGCAGACGTCACCCATTCAGATTCGCGCGATGCTCGAGCGTCCGCTGCCCATCTACGTCGTGGCGCCCGGACGGGTTTACCGGACGGACGAACTCGACGCGACCCACACCCCGGTGTTCCACCAGATCGAAGGCTTGGCGGTGGACGAAGGTCTGACCATGGGTGACCTCAAGGGAACGTTGGATCACCTGGCTCGGCAGATGTTCGGTGAGGGCATTGTGACCCGACTTCGCCCTTCGTACTTCCCGTTCACCGAGCCGAGCGCCGAGGTCGATCTCGAATGCTTCGTGTGTCGCGGTGCCTCCGCCGGTGACACCTCGCGGGCCTGCCGGACCTGCGGGAGCGAGGGGTGGATCGAGTGGGGCGGCTGCGGCATGGTCAATCCTCGAGTCTTGGCGGCGGTCGGAATCGACACCGACGTGTATCGGGGCTTTGCCTTCGGCATGGGAATCGAGCGCACCTTGATGTTCCGGAACTCCGTGACCGACATGCGCGACATGGTCGAAGGTGACGTGCGCTTCACGACCGCATTCGGGGTGGATGCCTGATGCGTATTCCCTTGTCGTGGATCCGGGAGGTCGCTGATGTTCCGGCCGACCAATCAGGACGCGATGTTGCCGAGCGCTTGATTTCTGCCGGACTCGAGGTCGAAACCGTCGACACCGTCGGTGCTGGCCTTCAGGGACCGATCGTCGTCGGTCACGTGCGGGAAATCGAGGAACTCACCGAGTTCAAGAAGCCAATCCGGTGGTGTCAGGTCGACATCGGGGCCAGTGAGCCGAGCGGGATCATCTGCGGAGCCCAGAACTTCACCGAGGGCGATCTCGTGGTGGTCGCTCCGCCCGGAACAACGCTGCCGGGTGACTTCACGATCACGGCTCGCGAGACCTACGGTCAGGTCTCGAACGGAATGATTTGCTCCGAACGCGAACTCCGTCTCGGTGATGATCACGCGGGCATCATCGTGCTGCCCGAGGGCACGGCGGAGGCCGGCGCCGACGCGTCGCAGATTCTCGGCGTGGGAGACGATGTTCTGGACATTGCCATCACTCCCGACCGCGGGTACGCGCTATCCCTGCGCGGAATCGGGCGCGAAGTCGCGATCGCCTACGGCGTGGACTTCCACGATCCCGTGGACCGCGCCGAAACCCTCCCGGGGCCTGCGGACGACCGCGCACCCGCGGCGTGCGCCTCTGATGATCTCGACGCGTGCCCGTTGTTCACCTTGCGCACCATCACAGGCATCGATCCGCACACACCCACGCCGCAATGGATGCGCAATCGCCTCCGGGATTGCGGCATGCGATCGGTGTCGCTTGCGGTCGACATCACCAACTACGTGATGCTCGAACTAGGGCAGCCGCTCCACGCTTTTGATCTCGACGCGTTGCAGGGGACGGTGCGTGCCGGTCGGGCGCAGCCGGGCGAGTCGCTGGAGACGATTGACCATGTCGAGCGCACGCTGTCGGTTGACGACCTGACGATCCGTGACGATCGTGGACCCATTGGTCTGGCAGGAACGATGGGTGGGGCCACGACAGAGATTGCCGACGACACCGTGAACATCGCACTCGAGGCGGCCTTCTTTGGCGCGGAGGTCGTGGCGAGGATGGGGCGCCGCCACCGACTCACGAGTGAAGCCAGTCGTCGGTTCGAACGAGGAATCGATCGTGTGCTCGCCCCTATTGCATCGGCCCGGGCCAGTGAGCTGCTGGTGGATCTCGCGGGCGGGACGTATCAGGGAATGACCGCGGTGGAAGCGCCCATGGAGGAGCGATTCATTCGCATCTCGGGTGACCTGCCCTCGCAGGTTGCAGGAATGGACATTCTGGTCGACGGCGTGATCGCCACACTGGAAGCTATCGGGTGCTCGATAACCGTCGACGGTGGCGAGTTGACCGTTGCCCCGCCCCCTTGGCGTCCGGACCTCACCGACCCCGCCGATCTCGTCGAGGAAGTTGTGCGCCTCGTGGGGTACGCGAAACTGCCGTCCACCCTTCCCACGGCTCCAGCCGGACATGGTCTGACGCACGCTCAGCGATTGCGGCGGCACATCGGCACGGTGCTCGCCGCCCGTGGTTTGGTGGAGGTGCTGACGTTCCCGTTCACATCGGATGCGAACGCCGATGCTCTGCGC
>LULI01000784.1_pt1 | contig 10290 bp, 8 predicted proteins | sample 728191 | NCBI WGS metagenome assembly LULI01 (sample SAMN03860293, study PRJNA289734) | marine metagenome | biome: seawater column; feature: ocean; material: water; isolation source: Red Sea water column Station 169 - depth 50m | place: Saudi Arabia: Red Sea | collected 2011-10-15 | depth 50 m | reverse complement strand
TTGGTCAATATGGTGGAAAGCTAGTTGCAATAGCTTTATTGCTATTTGCATTCTCAACATCAATAACCTGGTGCTATTATGGTGATAGATCAACAGCCTCTATATTTGGTGAAAAAGGCGTCATTTGGTATAGAAATTTTTATGTTTTATGCTTTATTTTAGCTGCTGTTATTGATACAACCGTTGTTTGGAACATTGCATATGTTGTTGTTGCTCTAGTTTCAATTCCAAATCTAATTGCAATGTTTTTCCTTAGAAAGGAAATGAAATTACTATCAGATGAATTTGAAGTAAGATAACTTTTCATTTTTCATTTAGTAATGCAATATCCAATAATATTTTTTTTATTTTTCTTAGTTTCATGTGGAGGAGGGAGTGGAGATCTTGAAGTCAACTCTAATAATTCAGATCCAATAAGTGGATATAAATATGTTCCACCATCTGGAACTTCTAATGATAATTGCGTTGCACGAACTTCAAATGTTATTTGGTCAGAAGATTTTGATAATAATAATTTAGATTCATCAAAGTGGGTTTATGATGAGGGCTGTAATGATAATGGTGGAGGATGTAATGGTAATAATGAACTGCAAAACTATACATCTAATGATACAGATAACTTATTTATAGAAAATGGGTATCTTAAAATCCAACCAATATTTGAAAATAATATTGGAAGTGACAATGTTCAACAGAACTTTACTTCTGCAAAAATAATGACGAAAGATAAGTTTCCAATTGATGTAAATAGTCGTATTTCTGTTTGTTTTCGTTTGCCAGAGGGAACTGGAATGTGGCCTGCAATATGGATGCTCCCATACGATGGAACACCATGGCCGAGTGGAGGAGAAATTGATTTACTTGAGGCTAAGGGTAGATCTTATCCAATTGATGGATCACCAGCACAAGACAATATCGTGAGTTCTGCAGTACATTTTGGAACACAATGGCCAGATAATAGATATATTGTTGGTGAATTCTATTCTTCAAATGAAAATACTTTCCAAAATAAGTTCCATTCCATTACATTAATTTTTCAGGAAAATAACATTAATTTTTATATCAATGACGAAGTAACTCCTCATTTGAGTATTAATCCAACCATTTTTCCTCTCAATCAATATCAGTACCCATTTAATAGACAATTTTATTTGATTTTAAATGTTGCTGTTGGTGGCAATTTTGATTCGGGGAGATTTAATCCTTCTGATTTTTGCATAGATTCAGTTTGTTCCAACTTTTCTGATAATCCTGATAAAAAAAGACTCTTGATAGATTGGATTGAATACGAAAAGATTAACTAGCTTCTAAAAGAGATACTATTTCTAAATGCTCTGTATTTGGAAACTGATCAAAAATTTCCACATTTTTTAATTTATGATTTTTTAATTTTTTAATATCTCGTAAATATGTTTCTGGGTTACATGAAATATAAATAATATTTTTAAAATTTTTGATAAGATCAATGACCTCATAAGTTAACCCTGATCTTGGCGGATCAACTAGAACGTGTGATATGTCTAAGTTATTAATATCAATTTCGTTTAATCTAAAGAATTTTTTGCCATGAAAAGCATCACAGACTTCTTCTGCTGATAATCGAGCATGCATAATATTATGTATTTGATTTTCATTCATTGCTTTTTTAAGACATTTAATAGCACTTCTATTATTTTCTGTTGCAAAAACTTTTGAAAAAATTTTGGATAGCGAAAGGGTAAAAGTTCCTACGCCACAATAAATTTCAAGCAAATCCTTAGGGTTTATAACCATTTTTGAAACTTTTTCTATCATCATTTCTAGTAAGAATTTATTGGGCTGATAAAAACAGTTATCTGTTTGATAATTTATATAACCATCAATTAAATTATCTAAATACATTTGATTAGTTGAATATACAAAATTTTTTGATCTTGCTATTAATAAAAGATCATATTTTTTTGAAAGGTTATTAATAAGAGCGATTAGACTTTCATTAATCTTCTTATGGTAAATAAGCGTTACCATTACTTTATTATCTTTATTAGATCTAAAATTGATTTGAAATAATCTTTCGTTTAACTCAGAAGAATTATTAATTTCTTTTATCAAACGAGGCATTACTTTTTTTATGCAACTCGCAGCCGAGGGAAAACTTTTAAGTAGTAATTTTTTATTAGGGCCATGCATAGCATAATGGTTATCGTAATATGAAAATTCACATCTACTTCTGTGAGAAGTTGATGGGCTTAAGTTTGTTACAACTTCAGATCTGAAATACGTTTTTATTTCGTTATTAAATTTTTCAAACTTATTCATAGAAATATTCTAGTTATTGTTAGGACAAATGATATAAAGAAAATATTTAGTGCAATAAACAGAATAATTAATTTTAATAAATTTACATTTTTAAGATCGTTTTCAAGATCATTTTTTTTTCTAATTCCAAAAAAAGAATTTATAATTCTTTTAAACCACATAAGTTATGAGTGAAATTATAAAAATAACCAAATCAGCTGAGGAATATTTAGCCAAGTTGATACAAGATAAAAATGAAACCGATCTTTCTATAAGAATTTTCATTTCTGATCCTGGTACTCCAAAGGCTGAAACATGTTTGGCTTATTGTAAACCAGATGAGGCAATGCCTGATGATTTGGTTTTAAATTTAGATTTAATTAATGTTAATCTTGAAAAAAGAAGTCTACCTTTTTTACAGGATGCTGAAGTGAATTTTGATAAAGATAATTTTGGTGGTCAACTAACAATAAAAGCACCTAATGCTAGACTTCCTAATATCTCTCCAGAAAGTCCTGTAGAAGATAGAATTAATTATGTTATTTATAATGAAATTAATCCTATGCTTGAATCTCACGGCGGTGAAGTATCCCTAGTCGAGTTTAATGACAAAGGTGAAGCAGTTCTTCAATTTGGCGGGGGTTGTCAAGGTTGTGGAATGGTAGATGTTACACTTAAAGATGGTATTGAAAAGACATTGGTTGAACAGATACCTGAAGTCACAGGCGTTAAAGATATGACCGATCACAGTATCGATGATAACGCATATTATTAAACTTTGATTATTGATACCAAGACCCCAAAGTATGGGTGGTCAAACAAATAAATTTCCTCATTAAAAACCCTTTGTTCTATATCGATAAATTTATCTAATCTTGAAGGTCTTTTTTTTACATTCGAACTCGTTTGATTATTTTTAATTTCAATTTTATCTGATTTGTTTGGTAAATATATTTGTAAATCAATTTCATTACTATCAACTATGTTCTTCTTAATCAATGGATCATATTCATTTCGATATTTTTTTGTAGATTCAAGCTGAAGATCGTTAACAATTCCAAGATATGCTTTAAGGTCTATATGCATAAATCTTTTTTTATAAAGCTTTAAAAAATAACCATATTCTTCATCACTATTTTCTAGAAAAACAAATTTACTGCTATCTAATTCATCAATGCCTTGAACCCATGAGAATGATCCTAAAAGCTGAACATCATTACTTTTAATTATTTTTTTTTGATAATCATCAAGATATATAACTTTATTATTTTTTCTAAACCAATTTTTTGGGTTTACTACATTCTTATTTTTGTCAGATAAATTTTCAGAAGAATTATTATTAATTGGCTTTAGATTTTTTAGTAAATTTTGAAAAAAAGAATCATTTTTGGGAAAGCTATTTAATGCTGTCTCGTTTAAATATAGCTTTGGCTCAATTAGAGTTATAACTGATTTTGAAGGTATGGTCAGTTCTTCAACAAAATTTTCACTTGTTGATACTTCTTTAAATTTAAAAATAACGATTTCAACTCTATACTCATCAATAACACTATTTTCTTCATTAGCATTAATAATAAAGCTACTAAATGCTATGAGTAAAAAAAATATTTTATAAAAGGGCATTAAGAAAATCTGTAACTTTTTGTCTCCTAGTTATAGATTCTAATTCATTCAATTTATAAATAAACTTATTTTCTTGATCAATAGCGAATTTTTGAGGATCAGATTTAACTAGGTTAATTAACTTGTCAAACTTGCTCTCGCTAAAATCAGAAGTGATGAGGAAAGATGTATTTAATTTATTAGATTTTATACTTTTGATACCGATACTTCTTGCAATAATTTCAAGCTTTTTGTTTTCAATGATATTTTTTGTTTCTCGCGGCATTTTACCGCATCTATCAATAAGGCTATTTTTAATATCAATTAAATCGGTTGAGGATTTAATTTTATTAATTTTTCTATAAATCTTTAATCTTTCAATGGCTGATGGCAAATAATTATTATCAATATAAGCTGAATCATAAAAATTAATTTCTATATCATTGATTGTGGTGCTTTCTTGTGTGTTATCTAATGCGGATTTAAGCATTGATAAATACAAGCTCATACCAACATTTTCAACATGTCCACTTTGCTTATCTCCTAGCATTTCTCCTCCACCTCTTATTTCTAGGTCCTCTTGAGCTATTAAGAAACCCTCACCAAGTTTTGAATTTTTAATTACAGAAGCTAATCTATCTTTTGATAACTTAGGTATATCCATGTTTGGTACCAAATAATAACAGTATCCTTGTCTTTCAGATCTTCCAACTCTACCTCTAAGTTGATGTAGTTGAGCTAAACCAAAATTTTGTGAATTAATTACAATCATTGTATTTGCATTAGGTATATCTAAACCCATTTCTACTATTGTTGTACAAATTAATCCATCAAGATTACCGGCATGAAAAGATGACATAACTTTCTGAATATCTGCTTTTTTTAATTTCCCATGTGCAATACCGATTCTAAATTCTGGTAGCAATTGGTTAATTTCATTTTTTAAGTTTTCCATTTTATTTATATCATTTTGAACAATAAAACATTGTCCATTACGTGACTTTTCTCTCACCAATGCTTCTTTTAATAGTTGACTTGTATGAGTTTTTAAAAAAGATTTAATGTTTAATCTATTTGATGGAGGAGTTTGAAGAAAAGAAAAATCTTTTAAACCAGCATATACCATATTCATAGTTCTTGGAATTGGGGTCGCAGATAAATAGAGGATATGGATATTACTTTGTTTATCTTTAATAAAGTTTTTTTGTTTTATGCCAAATTTATGTTCTTCATCGATTATTAAAAGACCCGTTTGTTGAAACTCCACTTCATTATTAAAAATAATATGTGTTGTTATAAGAATATCTATTTTATGGTTATTGAAATCATTAATAATTTCTTTTTTATTTTTAAGAGTAGTATGTCTGTTAAGTTTTTTTATTGATACTGGAAAATTCATAAATCTTTTAACAAAAGAATTAAAGTGTTGATCACACAAGATTGTGCTTGGCACAATTAAAACAACTTGTTTTCCTGAAAAAGCACTAATATATGCAGCTCTCATTGCTACTTCGGTTTTACCAAAACCTACATCTCCACAAAGGACTCTATTCATTGGTTTAACTAAACTTAAATCTTTTTGAATAGAATTAAATGAAACAACTTGATCATGTGTTTCAGTAAAGGGAAATTCGTCATTAAACTCCCGTAGAGATTTTTCATCAATTCTAAGTGAAAAAGATGATGATTTTTGTCTTCTTGATTCGATATCTAAAATTTCGGCTGCATGATCAATAGACCTCTTAATAGCTCGATCTTTTTTTTGTTTCCATTTAGTTGAAGAAAGTGAATCTAAAGCAATATCCTTATCAATATTTTTTTTATGATACGAAGTAATTTTATTTATATTTGAGAGAGGAACGTATAGATTTTCATTATCTGCATAAATAATTTTAATGTATTCATTGTTAGTATTATTAGCATCAACAGTTTCTAGGCCACTATAAATTCCTAATCCATAATTTTCATGAATTACATAATCATTTTCTTTAAAAAGAGAGAAATCATTATTTTTAACTATATTCATATCTTCTTTTTTCACTGATGATGTAAATGAATAATCTTTATCAATAACTTCTTTATGAAAGATATAGGTATTATTTCTCTCATCAAAAAATGGGATTACTGGTTGGCCATACATTAATGAGATTCCATTCTTATGTTCTGAGTAATCGGAAATTATTTGCGTTTTTTGGTGAATTTTTTTACATAATTCCTCTATCTGATCTGCAAAAGATGAAACGATAAGGAGATTTTCTTTAAAACTATTTTTGTTAATCAGATTAATTAAATCATTAAAATTCTCGGGCTGAAAATTAATTTCTTTTATATTAAGATTTTTAATATTCTTCAGTATTTGTTGTAATTCGTCTTTTTTTATATAAAGTTTATCTGGTTTTAATAAGGGTCTTTTATGATCAATATTTTCATCATTGAATCGTTGCTTAATAAACTCATCATATATGTCGATCTCATGTAATAAATTCAATGATGAATATATGTCATGATGATTAAATAATTCAAAAAAATTGACTGTATTTTTAAATAAAAGTGGTAAATAAATTTCAATACCTTCCGGAATATTGCCATTTTTTATTTTTTGAAAAATATCACAATATCTTTCATCATCATTTACAAAATAATTTCTCCATCTGGATATAAACGTTAATATTTTTTGTTCATTTAAACTAAATAAAGATCCTTTTGATAGAAAAAATTTATCAATGTTTTCAATTGAAAGTTGTGTTTCCGAATCAAAGAATCTTATAGATTCAATAGTATCGTCAAAAATTTCAATTCTTAATGGATTTTCATACATTGGTGAAAATATATCTACAATTCCACCTCTTACTGCATAATCATTAATAACCTCAACATTAGTTTTCTTAACATAATCTAAAGATTCTATTACTTTAACTAAATTTAAAACTGAAATTTTATGTCCCAACTTAAAGGTTTCAAATGATTTGAAATACTCAATTTCGGGATATCTTTCAAAAATATTCTTTATAGAAGTAATTAAGATATTCTTTGATGAATATGCTTCATTAATAATTTGAAATCTATTTTGAATAACCCTTTCTGGACTAGAGAAATGATCATATGGTAGAACTTCAGTCTCAGGAAAGAGTTTTAATCTATCTTCATCAAAAAAATATTTAAGTCCATTGTAAATATAGATCGATTCCTGATTATTTTTTGTAATTAAACATATAGATTGATCAGAAATTTGAAATTGTTCGAATATTTCATATATCAAATTTTGATACTTATTGTATTTATTTTTGAACATATTGTTGTGTATAATGAGGCACTTATTCTATCAATCAAATTATATTTTAAAAGAAAATTATGGATATAAACTTTACAAAAGAAGATATTGCTTTTAGAGATGAGGTTAGAGAATGGCTTGCTAATGATTATCCTAAGCATGTTAAAGAAAAAACTGATAATGGTATTGCCTTAACTAGTGGAACAGGGTGGTCATCTACTCAACTATATATTTTTAATAAAGAGTTTGGCTTAGCTGGTTGCCCACCTTTACTTGCATTTGGAGTTAGCATGGTTGCTCCAGTAATCTGGACTTTCGGAAATGAAGAACAAAAGAAAAAGTTTTTGCCAGATATTCTTAATTTTGATACATGGTGGTGTCAGGGTTATTCCGAACCTGGATCAGGCTCTGATCTAGCATCATTAAAAACGAAAGCTGTATTAGAGGGTGATCATTACATAGTTAATGGCGCTAAAACATGGACAACTCTTGCTCAAAATGCAGATTGGATATTTTGTCTTGTCAGAACTGATAACAGCGGAATTAAACAAGAGGGTATTTCATTCCTATTAATAGACATGAAAACTCCTGGTATAGAGGTTAAACCTATCATAACGATTGATGGAGAACATGAAGTTAACTCCGTTTTCTTTACTGATGTTAAGGTGCCTGTAGAAAATCTTGTTGGTGAAGAAGGTAAAGGATGGACATACGCTAAATTTTTGTTAGCTCATGAAAGATTTGGTATCGCAGGCGTTGGCGCCTCAATGAGACAGTTAAATAGACTTAAAGGAATTATCTCAAAATTAGATAATTCTGAATTGCAGAAAAAAGTAAATGAACTAGAGGTTGCATTATCTGCAATTGAAATAACGGAACTAAGGCTTTTATCAGCACTAGAAAACGGAGGACACCCCGGTGCAGAATCTTCAATTCTTAAAATAAAAGGCACTGAGATGCAACAAAACTTATCTGAGTTATTTGTAGAAGCTGCTGGAGAGTATGCATTAATGTATCCAGGGCCTCATGGATATGAGAGTAATGATAAGCCAGCTGGACCAGAATATGCTGCTGAGGGTTTATCTGGATTTCTCAATTTAAGAAAAACATCAATATACGGCGGAAGTAACGAAATACAAAAAAATATATTATCTAAATTTGTACTAGGCGTATAAAAAATGAATCTAAATTATAGCGAAGAACAAACAATGCTTCGCGAGCAAATCCAAAAGTTTTGCGAATCTGAATATGACTTCTATAAAAGAGAAGATATAGTCAAATCTGATAGTGATTTTGATCCAAATGTATGGAAACTTTTTGCTGAACAAGGCTGGTTATCTATGCCTTTTTCAGAAGATGCTGGTGGACTTGGCTTTGGTGCAATTGAACTATCAATATTATTTGAAGAATTTGGTAAGTCACTAGTAATAGAGCCGTATCTAGCTACTGTGGTTCTTTCTGGATCAATTTTGGATAAATCATCCTATGAATCTAAAAATCAAATAATTGAACAGATATGCTCTGGAGAAATGCATGTCTCATTTGCATATGCAGAAGTTAATAAAAGCTATGATTATTCATCACCGAATACAACACTTGATTCTGGTAACTGTTTAAATGGAACAAAAACCCTCGTTTTAAATGGTGCTAATGCACAAAAATTAATAGTTTCATGTTCAAAAGGGGATGAACTAACTTTAGTTATAGTTGATTCAAATAAAAAAGGGGTATCTATTAATTCTTTTTCAACAATCGACGGCCAGTCATGCTCAGAAATATCATTTGAAAATGTTCAACTAGATTCATTAAATATAATTGCAACCGCAGATGAAGCAAAAAGACTTATAGATGAATCAATTAATCTTGCGACTTTATGTGTAAGTGCTGAAGCTGTGGGTTGTATGGAATCTTGTTACTTAAAAACATTAGAATACACAAAAGGAAGAGAACAGTTTGGACAACCTATATCTAATTTTCAAGTATTACAACATAGAATGGTAGATATGTTTATTGAGTCCGAGTTAGCAAAATCACTTCTAATTAAAGCTATGCTTGAAGTTAACAACAATTCAGATGATATGTTTAAACATGTATCTGCACTCAAGTCATATATTGGTAAATCTGGTAAGCTTTCAGCAAAAGAAGCAGTCCAACTTCATGGCGGCATGGGTGTAAGTGAAGAAATGATGATAGGTCATTACCTCAAAAAAATGATATCCATTGATGCCCTTTTTGGAAATGCTGATTATCATCTTAAGAAAATGTCCTGATTACTCTTTTAGGTATTTAATAAAAACATTTATAATTAAAATATGGGAGACGAGAGGGATATAAATTTTCAATCCACAGAGCGTCAGAAAAGAATCTTACCCGAAGATTCATTTGGTGATTGGAAATGGAGAGAAGCGCTTGCAGAATTAATGGTTCCATTAATTGGTTCATTGTATAGAGATGGAGTTAATCTCATGATTTATGGAAAATCTCTAGTGAATGAGTCTCCAGTTGCAATAATGAAAGCACATAGGTTTGCAAGACAGTCTGATAATAATGAATTAAGTGAATTTGAAACTTATCCAATGATAGAGTACATAAGTACACTAAATCTTCATGATTGTGAAATTGATATAGGCGAAATTGCAGTTAAGTGTCCTTTTTTTGATGAGATTAAAGAAGATCAATCAAAAATTAAAGATTATTTGAATAAAGAGCTTGAATCTGTAATAGATGTAGAAACTGTTAGACCAGATGAACCAAAGTCAATAGTTCTTTATGGTTTTGGAAGGATTGGAAGACTTTTGGCAAGAATGATGACGCAAACTACTGGTCCAGGTAACTACTTTAGAATTAAAGCTATTGTAATTAGAAAAGCTTCTGATGATGTTATTTTCAAAAGAGCAAGCCTACTTTCTCGAGATTCTGTTCATGGACCTTTTGACGGAACAGTTAGGGTTGATGAAGAAAATACATCATTAGTTGTAAATGGAAACGCAATAAAAGTAATTTATGCTTCAAGCCCAGATGAAGTTAAATATGCAGATCACAACATTATTGACCCAATTGTTATTGATAACACAGGTGTATGGAGAGATGAGGACAGTCTTTCAAAACACTTAAAATCTGGAGCTAGCAAAGTTATATTA
>LULI01002827.1_pt1 | contig 10300 bp, 10 predicted proteins | sample 728191 | NCBI WGS metagenome assembly LULI01 (sample SAMN03860293, study PRJNA289734) | marine metagenome | biome: seawater column; feature: ocean; material: water; isolation source: Red Sea water column Station 169 - depth 50m | place: Saudi Arabia: Red Sea | collected 2011-10-15 | depth 50 m | reverse complement strand
CGACCCAGCTCTCCGGCGCCCAGGTCGGCATCACGCTGACCAACCTCGGCATCGGCTACCTCGCCGAGCCCGCGATCTCCTCCCTCATCGAGGACCCGCTCGGCGCCGCCGGGGTGCCCGACGGCGCGGTGACGCCGATCGCGCTGGCCCTGGGCCTGATCATCAGCACGATCCTGACCATGCTCTTCGGCGAGCTGGTGCCCAAGAACTTCGCGATCGCGCTGCCGCTGGCCACCGCCCGCGCGACCCAGCGCCCGATGCGGCTGTTCACCGCCGTGAACACCTACCCCATCCGGTTCCTCAACGGCGCCGCCAACGCGCTCGTACGCCGGCTCGGGATCGAGCCCCAGGAGGAGCTGCGCTCCGCGCGCAGCTCGACCGAGCTCGCCTCACTGATCGCGCGCTCCGCCGACGAGGGCACCCTCGACGCGGACACCGCCGAGCTGATGGAGCGCTCGGTGGAGTTCGGCACCCGCACGGCGGGCGAGATCATGACCCCGCGGATGCGCACGCTGTCGCTGGAGCTCAACGACCGTGCGCAGGCGATCATCGACCTCACCCGCTCCAGCGGGCACTCGCGGTTCCCCGTGCTCGACGAGGAGCACAACGTCGCCGGCACGGTCCACGTCAAGCACGCCGTGGCGCTGCCGGTCCACGAGCGCTCGACCACCAAGGTCAAGCACCTGATGGCCAAGCCGATCGTCGTGCCGGACTCCCTGCGCCTCGACCCGCTGCTGCAGCTGCTGCGCGAGGACGGGTTCCAGATGGCCGTGGTCCTCGACGAGTACGGCGGCCACGCCGGCATCGTCACCCTCGAGGACGTCATCGAGGAGATCGTCGGTGACATCTCCGACGAGCACGACCGGCTCGGCTCCCGCGGCCGACAGCGCCGCGACGGCAGCTGGGTGCTCTCCGGGATGCTGCGACCCGACGAGGTCGAGGACCTGACCGGGATCGAGCTGCCCGAGGACGAGTCCTACGACACCGTCGGAGGCCTGGTGATGCGCTCGCTCGGCAAGGTGCCGGAGACCGGCGACATCGCGGAGGTGCCCGTGCCCGACCGCACCGACCCCGACGAGCCCCGCGAGCAGCTCGCGGTGCTGGCCGTGGAGCACATGGACGGCCTGCGGGTCGACCGCGTCTCGCTGCGGCTGCTCGACACCCCGACGGCAGGTGAGGAGGCATGAGCGACGCCACCGCCCTGGTCATCGCGGTCCTGCTGCTGGCCGCCAACGCGTTCTTCGTCGGCGCGGAGTTCGCCCTGGTCTCCGCCCGCCGCTCCCAGATCGAGCCGCTCGCGCAGTCCGGCTCGAGGATGGCGCGGAGCACCCTGCGGGCCATGGAGAACGTGTCGTTGATGATGGCCGGCGCCCAGCTGGGCATCACCATCTGCTCGGTCGGCCTCGGTGCCGTCGGCGAGCCGGCCGTCGCCCACCTGATCGAGCCGCTCTTCGAGCGGGCCGGGGTCACCGAGGCGCTGGTCCACCCCGTGGCGTTCGTGGTCGCCCTGGCGATCGTGGTCTGCCTGCACGTCGTCCTCGGCGAGATGGTGCCGAAGAACATCGCGATCGCGGGCCCCGACCGGGCCGCGCTCGTCCTCGGCCCGCCGATGCTGGGCGTCGTGACCGTGCTGCGGCCGATCATCGTCTCGCTCAACGCCATCGCCAACGGCACCCTGCGCCTGCTCAAGGTCGAGCCCAAGGACGAGCTGTCCTCGGCGTTCACGCGCGAGGAGGTCGCGGCCCTCGTGGAGGAGTCGCGCGGCGAGGGCCTGCTCGAGGACGACGAGTACGACCGGTTGGCCGGTGCCCTCGGTTTCACCGAGAAGACCGTCGCGGCCGTCCTGCTCGAGCCGTCGTCGCTGACCACGGTCTCGCGCGGGTCCAGCGCCGCGGACGTCGAGTCGCTGTGCGCCGCCACCGGCTACAGCCGCTTCCCGGTCGCCGGCGAGGACGGTGAGCTGGTCGGCTACCTGCACATCAAGGACGTGCTCGAGCCCGACGAGGAGCGCCGCAACCGGCCGGTCGAGGACAAGTGGGTGCGCCCGTTCGCCCCCGTGGGCCCCGACGACCTGCTGCACGACGTGCTGGAGCAGCTCCAGCGCCGGGGGGCGCACATGGCGCGGGTCGTGACCGCCGACGGCACCACCGTCGGGCTGGCCACTCTCGAGGACGTCATCGAGGAGCTGGTCGGCGAGATCCGCGACGCGGCGCACCACGACGAGCCGTCCGACGTCGTACCCCCCGTCATTGGCTAGGGTCCTGCGGGTGACCGAGCGAGCGACGGCGGGGACGGACGCAGGGGTGTGGACCCTGCCCAACCTGCTCAGCGCCATCCGGCTGGCCGGGGTCCCGGTCTTCCTCTGGCTGGTGCTCGGTCCCGAGGCCGACGCCTGGGCGCTGGGGCTGCTGGTCCTGTCGGGGGTCACCGACTGGCTCGACGGCTGGCTGGCTCGACGGCTCGGGCAGACCTCCGTCCTGGGGCAGGTCCTCGACCCGGTCGCCGACCGGCTCTACATCCTGGCCGTGGTCGTGGGCCTGGCCATGCGTGACGTCATCCCGTGGTGGCTGGCGGTGTCGCTGCCGCTGCGCGACGCACTGATGTGGCTGCTGGTGCCGCTGCTGCGCACCCGTGGGTACAGCGCGCTCCCGGTCCACTTCCTCGGGAAGGCCGCCACCTTCAACCTGCTCTACGCGTTCCCGCTGCTGCTGCTCGGCGACGGTGAGGGCACCGTGGCCGAGCTCGCCCAGGTCTTCGGCTGGGCCTTCGCCTTCTGGGGCGTCGGGCTCTACTGGTGGGCCGGGCTGCTCTACGCCTGGCAGGTCCGCAAGCTGCTGCGCACCACCGAGCGCCGCCCTGACCGGTGGTCGACCTCGAGCCGCCCGTCACCGCGGACCCGCGCGCGCGGGCCGCGACGCCGCTGCTGTCGCTCATCACCGCGCAGTCCATGGACGAGGACTACGCGCACGTCGCCCGTCGTCGCGCGGCGGCGGGGGAGACCACCCAGCGCCGTGGCACGCCGCACCGGACCGCGGCCATCGTCGTCGCCGCCTTCGGCGTGCTCGCGACCACCGCGGCCGTGCAGACCGCCCAGGGCGCCGACGAGGCGCAGTCGAGCCGGACGGTGCTCGTGGCCCGCGTGGTGGAGCGTCGCGAGACCGTCGAGCAGCTCCAGGACCGCATCCTCGCGCTGCGTTCGGAGGTCGAGGAGTCCGAGCAGCTGCTGGCCGCGACGACCGCCAACCAGGTGACGGCGCAGAGCCGGCTGCGCCGGCTGCAGATCCGCACCGGGTTCATCGCCGTGCGCGGCGAAGGGGTGCGGATCACCATGAGCGACGCCCCGCCGGGTGGTGAGCTGATCCGTGACACCGACCTGCAGCTGCTCGTCAACGGGCTGTGGCAGGCGGGGGCCGAGGCGATCAGCATCAACGGTCAGCGACTCACGGTCCGCAGTGCGATCGAGAACTCCGGGTCGGTCGTCAACATCAACAGCCAGCCGCTGCGCTCGCCCTACGTCGTGAACGCGGTGGGGGACCGGCGTACCCTCCAGGCAGACCTGCTGGCCAGCGACAGCGGCATCGGGGTCGCGGACCTGGTGACACGGTTCGGGTTCGGCTTCGAGATGGTCAACGTCGAGGAGCTCGGCCTCCCGGCCGCCGCCCCCAGGACGCTGCGCCACGCCGAGCCGCTGCCCGCTGACGACGGACCCCGAGACCCCGAGGAGGGCACCCCGTGATCGCCGCCCTGGGCCTGCTGGTCGGGATCGTGCTCGGTCTCGTGCTCCAGCCCGACGTGCCGCTCTCCCTGGAGCCCTACCTCCCGATCGCCGTCGTCGCCGCGCTCGACGCCGTCTTCGGCGGCCTGCGTGCCTACCTCGACGGCATCTTCGACGACAAGGTCTTCGTCGTCTCCTTCGTCTCCAACGTCGTCATCGCCGCGGCGATCGTGTGGCTCGGCGACCAGCTCGGCGTCGGAGGCCAGCTCTCGACCGGCGTCATCGTCGTGCTCGGCATCCGCATCTTCTCCAACGTGGCCGCCATCCGGCGGCACCTGTTCCACGCGTGAGCCCGGCGCCCATGTCCGACCCGCAGCAGTCCGCCGAGCAGCCCCCGGAGATGCACGCCGTCCCGTCGGGTCCCGACGAGGACTCCGGCCGCCGGCGGCTGCGCCAAGCGCTCCTGCACCCCGGTCGCAGCCAGGTCGTGGTCGCGGTGCTGCTGGCCGTGGTCGCCTTCGCCGCGATCGTCCAGGTGCAGACCGCCGAGGACGACGACACCTACGCCGGCTACCGCGAGCAGGACCTCGTCAACGTGCTCTCCGGCCTCGCCGGCGCCTCGCGTCGCGCCCGCGCCGAGATCACGCGGCTGGAGGAGGCCCGCGACGAGCTGGTCTCCGACACCGACGCCGAGCGGGTCGCCCTGCAGCAGGCGACCAACGAGGCCGACACCCTCAGCGTCCTCGCGGGCCTGGTGCCGGTGACCGGTCCCGGCATCCGCATCACCATCACCGAGGTGACCGGACGGGTGCGCGCCGACACCATCCTCAACATGGTGCAGGGCCTGCGGATCGCCTCGGCCGAGGCGATGCAGTTCAACGGCCAGGTGCGGCTGGTCGCGCAGAGCTCGTTCACCAGCGCCGAGGGCGGGCTGGTCGTCGACGGCCAGCTGCTCAGCTCGCCGTACGTCGTCGACGTGATCGGCGACCCCAGCGCGCTCGCCGGGGCGATGTCGATCCTCGAGGGCCCGCGCGTGGACCTGGCCGAGGACGGGGCCGAGGTCGAGGTCGAGGTCCTGGCCTCGCTGGACATCGAGTCGGTCCGACCCGCCGTCGAGCCCGAGTACGCACAGCCCCAGGACGCGCAGTAGCCTGCCGACACCCGACCCCCAGGAGAGACACCTTGTACCCCGACGACCTGCAGTACACCGCGGAGCACGAGTGGGTCCGCACCCCGGGCGAGCACGAGGGCGCGGTGCGCATCGGCATCACCCACTACGCCCAGGACGCCCTCGGTGACATCGTCTACGTCTCCCTGCCCGAGGTGGGCGAGAGCGTCGAGGCCGGCAGCACCTGCGGTGAGCTGGAGTCGACCAAGTCCGTCTCCGACGTCTACGCGCCGGTCACCGGCGAGGTCGTCGCCCGCAACGAGGCGCTCGACGCCACCCCCGAGCTGGTCAACAACGACCCGTACGGCGGCGGCTGGCTCTTCGAGGTCAAGCCGGCCGGCGAGGTCGGCGACGGCCTGATGGACGCCGCGACGTACGAGGCCTCGCTCGAGGGCTGAGCCGGTCCGGTCAGCCCCTCCCGACGGCCCCTCCCGGACCTCGTCGGTTCGGAGTTGAACCACGCTGCACGGCTGATAGGTTCTCCCACGCCATCACCCTCCACCCGGGGGTGAGGGTTGGGAGCGTCAGCGACGCGAGTCCACCACCCGAGGAGACCCCGATGCCGTTCTGCACCGCCTGTGGTCGGCAGAACCCCGACGACGCCCGCTTCTGCTCGCAGTGCGGGACCCGTCTGGTGACGCCGGACGCCCCCGCGGAGCCCTCGCGCGGCGAGACCACCGCGACCATCTCCATCGGCGCCGGCGACTCGCGGGTGGAGACCTCGGACCGCCAGCTTAACCCGGTCGACGCCGCCGCCGTGGACGCCCTGCCGGTGGGCCACGCGCTCCTGGTCGTGCAGCGTGGCCCGGGCTCGGGCAACCGCTTCCTGCTCGACACCGACAAGGTCACCGCCGGTCGTCACCCCGACAGCGAGATCTTCCTCGACGACGTGACCGTCTCGCGCCGGCACGCGGTCTTCGACCGGGACGGCTCGACCTTCACGGTCTCGGACGTGGGGAGCCTCAACGGCACCTACGTCAACCGCGACCGCATCGACACCGTCCGTCTCAAGGACGGCGACGAGGTCCAGGTCGGCAAGTACCGCCTGGTCTTCTTCTCCGGCCACGAGGGCGCCTGAGTCGTGTCCACCGGCTCCGTCTCGTCCTCGGGAGCCTCCTCGGGAGCACGTCCCTCCGGCTCGGCCCGGATGAACATCGGGCAGGTGCTCGAGCAGCTGCGTCCCGACTTCCCGGGGGTCACGATCCCCAAGATCCGCTTCCTGGAGGACAAGGGCCTGATCAAGCCCGAGCGGACCCCCGCGGGCTACCGCAAGTTCTCCCCGCCGCCGATCGAGCCGGTGGTCCCCACGGTGCCGACCGTGGCGCTGGCGGCCGACGGGATGCCGAGTCCCGAGTCCTTCCGTCGACGTGACGACCTGCGACTCTCACGCAAGGAGCTGCTGAAGGTGGCCGAGGTCTCCGAGGAGCTGCTCGAGCAGCTCGAGCAGTTCGGCCTGGTGTCGCCGCGTCCCGGGACCGGGCACTACGACACCGACGCCCTCGTCGTCGTCCGCACCGCCCGTGAGCTCGCTGACTTCGGGATCGAGCCGCGTCACCTGCGCGCGTTCAAGGCGGCGGCCGATCGCGAGGTCGGGCTCGTGCAGCAGGTCGTGGCTCCCCTGGAGCGCGGCCGCGACGCCGCCGCCAGCGCCCGTGCCGCCGACGCCGCCTCCGAGATCGCGGCCCTGTCGGTGCGTCTGCACGCGACCCTGGTCAAGACCGGCCTGTCGCGCTGACCTGCCCGCCGCCTCTCCCCACCGGCGCGTAGGGTGGGAGACATGCGTGAGGTGGACGTCATGGGAGTCCGGGTCGAGATGCCCTCGAACCAGCCGATCGTCCTGCTGCGCGAGGTCGCGGGGGACCGCTACCTGCCGATCTGGATCGGTGCGGTCGAGGCCACGGCCATCGCGTTCGCCCAGCAGGGCGTGACCCCGCCGCGACCGCTGACCCACGACCTGCTCAAGGACGTGCTCGAGGCGACCGGCAACGCGTTGGAGGAGGTCCGCATCACCGACGTCAAGGACGGGGTGTTCTTCGCGACGCTCGTCCTGACCTCGGGCACCGAGGTCTCCGCACGTCCCTCCGACTCCATCGCCCTGGCCCTGCGCACCGGTTCGCGCATCGTGTGCTCCGAGGACGTCCTCGACGAAGCCGGCCTGGCCGTGCCCGCCGAGCAGGAGGACGAGGTCGAGAAGTTCCGCGAGTTCCTCGACCACGTCACCCCCGAGGACTTCGAGGCCCCCTCCGACTGAGGCCCTGATCCTGCCGAGCCGGCGTATCAATACGCCGGTTCGACCCACGCGCCCCGCCGAGCCGGCGTATCAATACGCCGGTTCGGCGCGAAGTCTCACTCTCAGGTTGAGGGTTCGACACGCCGCGAGAGTCTTTGACCCTGTCGGTGGCCGGGCTTACGGTGAGCCGTCTCTGTTGTAACTCCACCGTTGTGGTCCTCCCGCCCGGGAACGCCTGCGACGTCTTCCCCCTCGGAGTTACGGTGAACGGAGTAGACACCGGAGGACCCGCGTGAACGAGCACGAGCAGGAGCTGCGCGAGAGCGTCGACGCCGCACGCGCGGCCGAGGCCGCCGACGAGCAGGGACTCCTCTTCACCGACGACGTCTCACCCCTGCCCAGCGACCTCGGCTACCGCGGGCCCACGGCCTGCAACGCTGCCGGGATCACCTACCGCCAGCTCGACTACTGGGCCCGCACCGGCCTGGTCGAGCCGACGGTGCGGGGTGCGAAGGGGTCGGGCTCCCAGCGCCTCTACTCCTTCCGCGACATCCTCATCCTCAAGGTCATCAAGCGGCTGCTCGACGCCGGCATCTCGCTGCAGCAGATCCGCACCGCGGTCTCGCACCTGCGCGAGCGCGGCACCGACGACCTGACCCGCGTGACGCTGATGAGCGACGGTGCCTCGGTCTACGAGTGCACCTCCAACGACGAGGTCATCGACCTGCTCCAGGGCGGGCAGGGTGTCTTCGGCATCGCCATCGGTGGCGTGTGGCGCGAGATCGAGGGCACGCTCGCCGAGCTGCCCTCCGAGCGCACGGCCGACGAGGCCGCCGCCGAGGCCCCGGTGGTCGGCGACGAGCTCGCGGCGCGCCGCGCGGCCCGCTCCGCCGGCTGAGGTGGCGCCGGCCCTGCGCCGGCACTGGTAGATTCGCTCCCGCTGACCATCCCGCGCGGGAGAGTCTCCTCGTCTCAGGCGGGGGGCGCCGAAGGGGCAATTCCTCCCCGGAACCTCTCAGGCACCCGGACCGCGCAGGCCAGGCGACTCTGGAGCACCCCGGCACCCGCCGGTGACGTGACAGAGGGGGAGGGCCCGGACCCCGACGCCCCAGGAGCCCTACCCGCATGTCCTCCCAGCCCCACAGCAGCCCGACCGGCATCGCCATCTTCGCCGACCGACACATCGGCCCGCGGCCCCAGGACGTCGAGGCGATGCTCGCCCGGCTCGGGTTCGACTCCCTCGAGGCGCTGATGGCCGCGGCCGTCCCGGGCGGGATCCGCTCCGCGGCCGAGCTCTCGCTGCCGGAGGCGGCCACGGAGACCCAGGTCGCGCAGGAGCTGCGCGACCTCGCCGCGCGCAACCGGCCCGCCGAGCCGATGATCGGGCTGGGCTACCACGGCACCACCACGCCGCCGGTGATCCGGCGCAACGTGCTCGAGGACCCCTCCTGGTACACCGCCTACACGCCGTACCAGCCGGAGATCTCCCAGGGGCGCCTCGAGGCCCTCATCAACTTCCAGACCGTGATCGGCGACCTGACCGGACTGCCCACGGCGAACGCCTCGCTCTTCGACGAGGGCACCGCCGCCGCGGAGGCGATGACCCTGGTGCGTCGCGCCCAGCGCAAGGCGTCCGGGCCCTTCGTGGTGGACGCCGACGCGCTGCCCCAGACGATCGAGGTCGTGCGCACCCGCGCGGAGGCCATGGGCATCGACGTGGTCGTCGCGGACGTCTCCGCGGGCCTGCCGGACGAGCTCGAGCAGGTCTGCGGCGTGCTCGTGCAGTACCCCGGCGCCTCGGGTGAGGTGCGCGACCCGCGTCCGGCCATCGAGGCCGCCCACGAGCGCGGTGGCCTGGCCGTGGTGGCCTGCGACCTGCTCGCGCTGACGCTGCTGGAGTCTCCCGGCGAGCTCGGGGCCGACGTCGCGGTCGGCTCCTCCCAGCGCTTCGGCGTCCCGCTCTTCCACGGCGGGCCGCACGCCGGGTTCATGTCGGTCAAGGCCGGCCTGGAGCGCCACCTGCCCGGTCGCCTGGTGGGCGTGTCCGTCGACGCGGAGGGCCGGCCGGCCTACCGCCTGGCGCTGCAGACCCGCGAGCAGCACATCCGTCGCGACAAGGCGACCTCCAACATCTGCACCGCGCAGGTGCTGCTGGCCGTCGTCGCCGGGATGTACGCCGTCTACCACGGTCCCGAGGGCCTGCGCGGCATCGCCCGGGGTGCCCACGACCTCGCAGCGCGCGCCGCGGCGTCCCTGTCAGCGGCTGGCCTGGAGGTCCTCACGACCCGCTTCTTCGACACCGTCCGGGTCGCGGTGCCGGGTCGTGCGGACGAGGTCGTGGCCGCCGCTCGCGCCGAGGGGCTGCACCTGCTCCGGGTGGACGCCGCACCGAGGTCGAGCAGGTGGCCGCGCTGCCCGAGGAGCTCTCGCGCACCACCGACTACCTCACCCACGAGACCTTCCACGCCCACCGCAGCGAGACCCAGATGCTGCGCTACCTGCGCCGGCTCTCGGCCCGCGACTACGCGCTGGACCGCGGCATGATCCCGCTGGGCTCGTGCACGATGAAGCTCAACGCCACCACCGAGATGGAGCCGGTCTCGCTGCCGGGCTTCGCCGACCTGCACCCGTTCGTGCCGGCCGAGGACGCCGAGGGTTACCACGAGCTGGTGTCCACGCTCGAGGGCTGGCTGGCCGAGGTCACCGGCTACGACCGGGTCTCGATCCAGCCCAACGCCGGCTCCCAGGGCGAGCTCGCCGGGCTGCTCGCCATCCGCGGCTACCACCTCGGCAACGGCGACACCCAGCGCGACGTCTGCCTGATCCCCAGCTCGGCCCACGGCACCAACGCCGCCTCCGCGGTGATGGCCGGCATGCGCGTGGTGGTCGTGAAGTCCACCGACGACGGGTCGGTCGACCTCGACGACCTGCGGGCCCAGTGCGACAAGCACGCCGACACCCTGGCGGCGATCATGGTGACCTACCCCTCGACGCACGGCGCCTACGAGGAGGGGATCACCGAGCTGTGCAAGGTGGTCCATGACCACGGCGGGCAGGTCTACGTCGACGGCGCCAACCTCAACGCGCTGCTGGGCTACGCGCGGCCCGGCGAGTTCGGGGGAGACGTCTCCCACCTCAACCTGCACAAGACCTTCTGCATCCCCCACGGCGGCGGTGGCCCGGGGGT
>LULI01002507.1_pt1 | contig 10308 bp, 9 predicted proteins | sample 728191 | NCBI WGS metagenome assembly LULI01 (sample SAMN03860293, study PRJNA289734) | marine metagenome | biome: seawater column; feature: ocean; material: water; isolation source: Red Sea water column Station 169 - depth 50m | place: Saudi Arabia: Red Sea | collected 2011-10-15 | depth 50 m | reverse complement strand
TGATGGGCAATCAGGATCCCAACTTGCTTCTTTTTCAGTTAGATCAGCTCCTGCTGAAAATCCTTTGCCTGAGCCGGTGAGAATAATTACCCTCACTGACTCATCTTTAGTTAAATTTTTAAATGCTTGTTGGAGGTCTAGAACTAACTGCTCATTAAATGCATTTAAAACATTGGGTCTATTTAATGTAACTGTTGCTATAGGTGATTCAATATTTATTTGAAGTGTTTCAGTATTCATAATTAAATTATAGGTTATTTTTTTTTCAAAATTATATCATTATGCTCGGAGAAGACTTTTCCTCCAATTTGCTCGCCATCTTTCCTTGACCACTCAACATATGATTCGTTTGAAGGTTTCTTATGAAAAAATACATTCATAATTTCAGATAGAACTTTTTGACTAGGTAGAGCAATTCCCTTCTTTCTTAAAATTAATCTTATTAACTCTTCTATTAAGAAAGAAGGTGTCTCAATAAATTTTACTCTTTCGATGATGCCTGTAGAAATTTCTTTTTTAAAGTTCTTTTCAAGCATGAAATCTAATGAAAGTTTTTTCTTTTTTGCTGTTAATGAGGTAAGTGCAGCCCTTTCAGGAAGTTTGCTCCATCTTTTTCCAAGGGATGGTATGATCTCATTTCTCAAAAAATTCCTATCAAAATCATTATCTAAATTTGTATCATCTTCAACGTATGGCAAATCATTTTTATGAATGAAAATTTCCAAATCAGATTTAGATAAGTTTAAAAATGGTCTTATTATTTCTCCTTTACCTAATGATCTTTTTTCATTTAAACCACTGAGACCATCAACTCCTGTTCCTCTGAATAGCCTAAGAAGAATTGTTTCAAAAACATCATCTCTATGATGAGCTAATAAAATCTGATCATTTTCATCTAGCAGGCTTTCAAAAATTTTATATCTTGCCTGCCTTGCCTGCGACTCAATACTAGATCTATTTTTTGAAACTTCTACCATGAAAGATTCAAATTTAATATTATTACTCCTGCAAAAACTCTCACAATGCTGCTGCCAGTTGTAACTATTTTTTGAAAGATTATGATTTATATGAATTGCTTTTAGATTCCTTATTTTTTTTTGTTTTAAGGCTTTGTTACATAAAAATAAAAGTGCTGTTGAATCCAATCCTCCACTAAAAGCTACAAAAATTCTATTCTTTGGAGACAATGCATCTAAGAGATTTATAGAGAGTGACAAGCTATTTTCCTACTTCCGTAAGCCTTAAGTAACGTCTCTCTAAAAGTCTATTAAGAGGAATTTTATTAAGATTTTCAATATTTGATAACAACGACTGCCTAACATGTTGAGAGATAGTTTTGTAATTTCTGTGTGCGCCGCCTATTGGCTCTTCAATAATTTCATCAATAATATTGAGCTTAATCAAATCTTTTGCAGTTAATTTCATTGCTTCTGCTGCTTCTTCTGCTTTCTCAGATGATCTCCATACAATTGAAGCACATGCCTCAGGAGAGGCCACAGAATAAATTGCATGCTCAAGCATACTCACGTGATCACCAATGCCTAAAGCCAGAGCTCCACCTGATCCACCCTCGCCAGTTACAACTATAATAATTCTTGTATTTAGTTGAGACATAAGAGCTAAGTTAGAAGCAATTGCTTCACTTTGGCCTCTTTCCTCTCCCTCTATTCCTGGATAAGCTCCAGATGTATCTACAAAAGTTATGATAGGTATCTCAAACTGCTCTGCCATTTTCATTAATCTTTTTGCTTTACGATATCCCTCTGGTTGAGGCATCCCAAAATTTCTCCTAACCTTCTCCTCTGTACCCTTTCCCTTTTCATGGCCAATGATCATTACAGGTATATCATCTATTTTTGCAAGGCCGCCAATTATTGATGGATCATCACCAAACTGCCTATCTCCATGGAGCTCATCAAAATCAGAAAAAATATTTTCAATATAATCAGAGGTATGGGGTCTTTGTGGATGTCTTGAAATCAATACTTTGTTCCATCGAGAAAGATTTGAATATATTTTTTTAGTTCTATCTTCAAACTCCAATTGGAGCTTATCTATCTGAGATCTTAATTCAGGATTATCTTTTGAAACAATCTCTAGCGCATCAATTTTGTCTGAAATTTCTTCCAATGGTTTTTCAAATTCTAAAAAGTGACGTTTAATCATAATTAGCTCAATTTAATCTTATTATCTCCAAAGATGCTTCTTAAATTATCTAAATTTTCTGAATTTAGATCAATCATAAAGTTATCATTTAAAGAAATAAGTGCTTCTGTGCTGTCTTTAAGTATTTTTAGCTTTACTTTGCTCTCACCACCCCAAAAATCTGGATCAATCTTGTTTAGTTTTAGTTTAATTTCTCGAAGAGAGTCACCACTGACAGTGTCACAAATAATTAAGAGATCTTTTTTGCTATCAACTAAGTCGCTTTCAACTGCATTTATATTCTTTACTCTCATTCTATACATTGTTGAATTAGTTTCTCTAGATCTGTAATCATCTACCTCAACTGATCCATAAAATCTTAAGATTGTATCTTCCTGAATGATTCCATATTTCTCTTCATACAAATCAGAAAGAATTATTCCATCCATAGATCCACTTTCATCATCAAAATTTACAAAAGTAATCGGTTTATTTTTAGAATCTTTTATCTGTCTAGTTGAATTAACAAGACCAACAATTGTTGCAGAAGAAGTATTTGCATCAAGATCTGATATTTTATGAGACCTTAAATCTTTAATATCATCTTTTATTGCTTCTACTGGATGGCCAGAAATATAAAAACCAAGGGCTTCTTTTTCATACTTCAGTTTCTGAGAAAAATTAAGAGGATTCACATCTTTATACTGGTCATAAGGATTAAAATCTTCCTCTACATTTGAAAATAGATCCCCTGCAAACAATGCATCAGATGCTTTTTTGTCACCTTCTTTTAGGATATCTGGTATACATGCTAAGGCAATTGATCTTGAATCACATATCGAATCAAAAGCTCCTGCTTTTGATAAAGATTCAAGTGATTTCTTTCCGCCTAATTTAACATTAACTTTTTTTGAGAAATCTAATAAGTTATTAAATGTATGTTTTTCTCTAATGTCGGATAGGTGATAGATAAAAGATTCTGCTACGCCCTTGAGAGAGGTTAGTCCATATTCAATTTGTTTTTTTGGATTAACAAAGAAGTTTGTTCCGCTTGTAAGAATATTTGGACTTAAGACACTTATATTCATGTCTTTACATTCTTTAATTATTGAGCTTATTTTATCAGTATTTCCTTGAGCCGAAGAAAGAACAGCTGCCATAAAATACTCAGGATAATATGTTTTTAGATACGCCGTTTGAAATGATAGCAAAGCATAAGCCGCTGAATGAGATTTATTAAAGCCATAACCAGCAAAAGTCTCAATTAAATTAAATATTTTATTTGCGAGATCTTCTTTATTATTATCTTTACAGCCATTAACAAAAATAGTCCTTTGCTTATCCATTTCTTCCACTTGTTTTTTTCCCATTGCTCTTCGGAGAATATCAGCTTGCCCAAGCGAGTATCCTGCTAGAACCCTTGCAGACTCCATAACTTGCTCTTGGTAAAGGATTACGCCATAAGTTTCAGATAAAACAGGTTCAAGCAACTTGTGAGGATACGTAACAGGGACCTTACCATTTTTTCTATTTACAAATTCATCATGCATCCCTGAATCCAATGGCCCAGGTCTAAATAATGCCAAGAGAGCAACTATTTCCTCAAATTTTGTCGGTTTAAGTCTTTTAATAAGATCCTTCATACCTGGGGATTCAAGCTGGAAAACTGCGGTAGTTTTTCCAGCGGATAACAGCTCAAAAACTTTTGAGTCATTAAGATCTATATTTGATATATCTAGCTGATCCTTATTTTGTGAAGCAAGATCATCATTAATTGATTTTATTGCCTTATCTATAATAGTAAGTGTTCTTAGCCCTAAAAAATCAAATTTAACTAGTCCAATTTTTTCAACATCATCTTTATCAAATTGTGTAAGCACTGAAGAAGTATCACTATCAAAATATATTGGAGAAAAGTCTGAAAGTGACCCAGGCGCAATGACAACTCCTCCAGCATGTTTTCCAATGTTTCTAATACCACCTTCTAATTTGAAAGATAAATTCATAATTTCTTGGACTTCGTCATCATCCTTAATGGCCTTTTCAAGAGTCATTCCAATCTCAAAAGGAATCATTTTAGAGATTCTATCTCCAAGACTATACGGTTTTCCAAGCGCTCTGGTAACATCTCTAACAACTCCTCTTGCAGCCATTGTCCCAAAAGTTACAATTTGGGATACGGCATCTTTACCATACTTTGAACTAACGTATTCAATAACTTTATCTCTCTTCTCCATGCAAAAATCTATGTCAAAGTCTGGCATTGATATTCTCTCTGGATTGAGAAATCTTTCAAAAAGAAGACCATGTTTGATCGGATCAAGAGCCGTAATACCAAGACAAAATGCAACTAAAGAGCCTGCTCCTGAACCTCTACCTGGACCAACAGGGACATCATTATTTTTGGACCATTTTATAAAATCATAAACAATAAGAAAATAACTGGAAAATCCCATAGTTTTTATTTGGTCTAGCTCATATTTAACTCTTGTTTTGTATTCCTCTACCTTATCATTATCAAATTTAGCAATTAGTTTATCTAGACTTTCTTCAACCAAACTCTTTAAGTGAGTATCAAAATCTTGCCCATCAGGAACAGGATACTCCGGTAGAAAATACCCATCAGGCTCTATACTTAAATTGCATTGTTTAGCAATTTCAAGAGTATTTGAAAGAACATCCGGAAAATCTCCAAATAAATCCTGCATCTCATCCTGGGATTTGAAGTACTGTTCCTCAGAATATATTTTTTCTCTGTTAGGATCATTCAGTGTTTTGCCACTATTAATACATACCTTGGTTTCATGAATTTCAAAGTCTTCTCTGTCTCCAAATAGAACATCATTTGTTGCTATTACAGGAATACTAAGTCTTGAGGCAATAGGTAGAATGGAAGCGATAAAAATTTTGTGATTTTCTTTACCAGTATTTTGAATCTCAATTACAAAATTATTTTTAAAATCTGCTTTATATTTCTCAATAAGCTCAACTGCTTCATTCTCCTTATCATTAAGAATGAGTGAAAAGATTTCGGAATTTTCACATCCAGTTATTACAAAAATATCATTGCAAATATTTAAAAAATCATCATACAAGATACTTTTTGATTGGTTTCTACTAGCTTTTGAAAGTCCATGCATGAGGTTCTTGTGTCCATCAATATTTTTAGCAAGGCAGAGAAACTCATAAGGTCTATCCTCTGAAGATCTGGCAATATTAAGTGTTGATCCACTTATGGGTTTAATGCCTTCTTTTTCACATTTCTTAAAAAATTTGACGAGACCAAACATGTTGGAATGATCTGTTAATGCAATTGCTGGCATACCAAAAGATTTTGCTTTTTCAACAAGTTTCTCTACAGATAAGAGTCCTTTAAATATGCTGTACTCTGATGAAACTCTTAAATGAGCAAATGATGATTTCATCAATTCACACCTTTAAAAGTTTTTCTATGGATTCTTGTTAAACCATATCTTTTAAGCATTTCTTTGTGAAATTTTGTTGGATATCCTTTGTGTTTATGGAATCCGTAATCAGGAAATTCTTCACTATATGCCATCATTAACTTATCTCTATATACTTTTGCTACTATGGAAGCTGCACTAATTGATGGTATCAAATTATCTCCTCCCACAATAGACTCTATTTCGATTGAAGTTTCAAAAATATGAGTGCCATCAACTAAAATTTTTTTTGGTTTCACATCAAGCTTTTCTAATGACCTTCGCATCGCTAACAAAGAAGCTTGTAAGATATTAATTTTATCAATCTCGTGGTTATCTGCAGCTCCTATTGCAAATATGGAATTTTCTATTATTTCCTGACTCAAATTCTCCCTTTTTTTTGGGGAAAGTTTTTTTGAGTCCATGAGGCCTTTTATTGGCCTCTTTAGGATTACAGATGCAGCTATTACAGGTCCGGCAAGACAGCCTCTTCCAACTTCATCAACACCAGCAATCATTGATTTATAAGATAGATACTTCTTTGGCCAAAGAATCAAAACCAATGCCTTTAAGATTTTTTATTATAAGGCTGGTCTTTTGATCAAGTAAAAATTTATTTATTTTTAGCTTTTGTGTTTCTAAGAGTATATTTTGCGGCGTACATGCTGTTTGAACCAACTCAGGAAAGAATTTTTGTGAAAGAAGAAGGTTTGGAAGGCCAATTATTTCTGTTTGCATCATTCTTGAAATAATGAAATGGTTAAAAAATGATGTTTTATAACAAATTATTGGGTGAGCCCCTAAAACACAAGATTGCAGTGAAGCGGTTCCAGAAGTAACGATAGAAAAATCTGATATAGATAAAAAATCATTTGCGGCATTAACCTCAATAGAGTAATGAACCTTAGAGTCATTTAAATATGAATCAATATGTTCAAGATCATCATGGTTTACAGCTGGTATGAGAAAATGAGCATTTTCATTTAAATCATTATAAAGTTTCATAAATTCTAAATAAGTTGGCATCATATTCTTTATTTCTGAATTTCTGCTTCCAGGCATGATGCTTATGTATTTTTTATCCTTATCAAGGTTAAATTTCTTCAGAACATCCGATGTTATGCTTGGTTTAAGTTCTGAAAAATGATGCCCTAAAAGAATATTATTTAAGCCATGTTTTTTATAAAAATCATGTTCAAATTTAAATAGTGATGCACTGAGGTCAGTATATTTTTTTATATTCGTTAACCTTCCCTTTCTCCAAGCCCAAATAGATGGTGTAACTAGTTGAACTGTTTTTATTTTTGAGATTTTCTTTAATTGCTTTTGAATTTGCATATTAAAATCGGGCGAATCTATGCCTATAAAAACATCAATCTTTTCATTTATAAACAAATTACAAAGATCATTCTTATAAGACATGATCTTGGAATAATTAACAATAGGATCTACGAGACCCATTATATTTAAATTATTAAAGTCAAATACTGATTTGAGCCCCTGACCCTGCATTTTTGGACCACCAACACCAAAGATCTTTACATTTTTTATTTTTTTTAAGGCTTTAAGAAGATTTTCTCCTAAAATGTCACCGGAATGTTCTCCAGCAACAATTCCTATCTTGATAGAATCTTTCACCTATCTAAGAATACCTCTTTCAGATGATTTAATAGAGTCGATAAAGTTTCGTACTTCTTGGACATTACTGGACTCGATAGATTCAACTTTCTCTATTGCATCCTTTAAATTAAATCCTTTTCTATAAATAATTTTGTATGCTTTTTTAAGAATGGTTATTGTTTCCTGATCAATACCTCCTCTTTCCATACCTACTGAATTTAGCCCAACAACTCTTGCAGGATTTGAGGCTACTTTTATGTATGAAGGTACATCCATTGTTATCGAAGCATTCATGCCTGCAAAAGAATAGTCTCCCATCTGACAAAACTGATGAATGGTGGTTAAAGCTCCTATAGTCACATTGTTACCTACAGTTACATGACCGGCTATACCTGAATTATTAGCAAAAACATTATCGTTACCAACGACGCAATCATGAGCAACATGAGCATAAGCCATAAATAAGTTCTTGTTACCAATTACTGTAGTGCTTTTATCTTGGACAGTTCCTCTATGGACAGTCACACCCTCTCTGAAGATATTTTCATCTCCGATTACTTTGAACCAGATTTTATTTTGACTTTCTCTCCCACAACACAAAAAGGTCCAATTTCAACATTTTCATCGATTTCGGCAGAAGGATGTATTATTGAGGATTCGTGAATAGACATTTATTTTTTTCTCTCTGCACATAATATATTAGCAGAACATACCAATTTCCCATTAACTTCAGCAAAACACTCAAATTTCCAGATTCCTCTTGTGCTTCCAAGAACTTTGCTGAAAATATCTACTTTATCTCCTGGTAATACTCTTTGTCTAAATCTTGCTTTATCAACCCCTGCAATAACATAAATTGAGCCCTCTTCAGGAGTCTTATCCATTGTCTTAAAACCCAAAATGCCTGATGCTTGACCCATGGCTTCTATTAGAATAACTCCCGGGACAATGGGATTACCTGGAAAATGACCTTCTAAAAAAACACTATCATTTTTTACATGCATCACAGCATGAATATTATTGCCTTCTTCAAGAGAAACTACTTCATCTATAAAAAGAAATGGATCTCTATGTGGAAGATACTTTAGTATCTGATTTCTAGAAAGTATCATTTATTTACCTCTTTTTTTTATGAACACAGCAGATTTTGACCAGTTCATATGGTTTTGTGCAGGCATAATTCCAATGTAGTTACCAGGAGACTTTATACTCTTAGTGATGAGAGTATGTGCGCCAACAGTTACATCATCACAAATTTGAAGGTGTCCAAGCACTCCTGAAAGACCTCCCATTTTAAAATTCTTTCCTATCTTAGTAGACCCAGCTATTGCACAACATGCCGCAATAGCCGAATTAGATCCCAAAAAAACGTTGTGAGCTATATGAACCTGATTATCTAGCTTAACTCCATTAGAGATTATTGTATTTGATATAGCTCCCCTATCAATCGTGCAACCAGCTCCAATTTCAACATTATTTCCAATTTCTAAGCCTCCCAACTGTTCTATTTTTTTATAACCATCTTTTTCAGGGGCAAATCCAAATCCATCAGAACCCAAGACAGAGTTTGGATGAATTATACAATCCTGCCCAATTGAAACATCTTTTAGGATTGTTGAGTTTGGATAAATAATCGTATGATCTCCTATTTTACAGTTCTCACCAATGTAAGCATTGGGGCCAACTTTGACTCCTTTTCCTAAAGTTGCTGAATCATGCACAAAAGTGCTTTCTTTGAAAAACCCATTTGAAAAATCAATTTCCTCACTAAAAAGCTTAGATAATTTTGCAAACGCAAGGTAGGGATCAGAGGATATAAGATATGTAGTTTTAATATTTGTCTTAATATTTTCTTTAAGGATAACTGCTGAAGCATTTGTCTTCTCTAAAAGTTTGTTATAACTGGGGTTTGATAGAAAAGTAATGGAGCCCTCTTGGGCACTTTCTATTGAGGCGATTTCATGTATTTCTAAATCTGCATCTCCGACTATCGATGCATCGATATATTCGGAGATGAATTTAATTGTATATTTCTTTTTTTCAGATCCCGACACTAGTTAGATTCAGGTTCTGCATTTGCAGCTCCATCTAGCGCATCTGTAACTTGCTCAGTAATGCTAACAGAGCCATCGAAATATAATGCTTGATCCGCACCAAGAAGTAATTGAATTTTCTTAGCAACTATAAGGTCATTAATTATTTGCATCATAGCAGGATTTAATTGAGTTGCTACAACCTGAATGGTCTCATTCTGCTTAGCTTGAATTTTGCCTAAAATGAACTCTAAATCTGTTGCCTTTTCTTGAATATCTTTCTGCAAACCTGCAATTTCTTCATTTGAAAGTGTTTCTGCATCTTTTTGGAGAGTCTCAATTAAACTTTGTCTCTCTGTTTGAAGCTCTTTAGCTTGTTCAACCATTGAAGCATATTCGCTCTCTTCTTCAAGTGCTTTAAAAGCATCTTGGGCAACTTGTGTTTGAAGTATTGCAGCTTGTGTATCTATAACAGCAACATTCTGTGCTAATGACGACATAGAAAATAAGCTAATAAATCCTAAGCATGCAATATATATAACTAATTTTTTCATAATAAGCCCCTCTTTAAGTTCGTATATTCTATATTAAATTGCATATAAATCACTAATAAATTTAAAACACTGTACCAATGGTAAATTGGAATTCTTCAGTTCTTTCATATCTATCTTCATTGTAAGGTTTTGAAATTGCAAAACTCATTGGCCCAAATCCTGTAATCCATGTTAATCCTAGTCCTATAGAATATCTCAATTCTTCTAAACTAGGTTTATAACAACTAACTTGATAGTCTCTACAATCCATTGAAAAAACATTTCCAAAGTCAAAAAAGAAAGCTGTTCTCATTGATCTTTGATCCTCGACCATTGGAAGCTTATAAATTAATTGAGCACTTCCTTCTATTTTTACATCACCTCCAATGGGATCATCTCTTTGATATACAATGCTCTGGTTATATGCAGGACTATCAGGCACACCATCAAAATTTGTATCAACAAGAGGTGGGCAAAGATCATTGATTGAATCAAATCCATAACAAGGAGTTGGAGTAGCTCTCGGTCCAAGCG
>LULI01000706.1_pt1 | contig 10349 bp, 10 predicted proteins | sample 728191 | NCBI WGS metagenome assembly LULI01 (sample SAMN03860293, study PRJNA289734) | marine metagenome | biome: seawater column; feature: ocean; material: water; isolation source: Red Sea water column Station 169 - depth 50m | place: Saudi Arabia: Red Sea | collected 2011-10-15 | depth 50 m | reverse complement strand
ACCATCATCTAGGGGCTATCGCGCGAAAGCAGCCTCTGTGCCAGCCCCGGTGGGTGGTCTGAATAGCCGTGACAGCATTGATGCCATGCCACCTACAGACGCGCTGATTATGTCCAACTTTTTTCCAACTGTGGAGAAAGTCACGCTGCGCGATGGTTACACACAGTTTTGCACTGGCGTTGGCACCGGCAATGTTGAAACGCTGATTGAGCATAATGCTGGCGCAAACCGGCAGTTGTTGGCGATTGGATCAAACGGTACATTTTACCAGATTGACAGCGGGACAGCGGTAAGCAAGAAAACTGGCTTGGCGAATGGCCGGGCAGAACATATTGAGTTCAACAATGTGACAGTGGTGGTGCCATCTGGTGCCAATGTGCCGTTCTCATGGGATGGCTCAAGCGCGTCTGATCTGTCAATTACGCTTTCTGACAGTGTCAATGCTAACACACTGACCGGCGTTCACGCTCACAAAAACCGTGTTTATTACTGGACCGGCACAAGCCAGAACTTTTATCACAGCGCCACTGTGGACACATTCACCGGCAACTTTACCAAATTCCCTGTTGGTCTGGTCGGTACATTCGGCGGCAACATTATAATGATCAACACTCTGACGATCGACGGTGGTGAGGGCGTTGACGATCTGCTTTGCATCATTATGACCAGCGGCGAGGTGTTGCTTTATTCTGGGTCAAACCCCGCCAGTGATTTTGCCTTGGTCGGCACATTTCGCATTGCAGAGCCAATCAACGAAAAACGAGCCATTGCCAAGCTGGGCGGCGATGTAATCGTGATGACCAGAGAGGGCTATCTGCCATTATCCCAAGTTGTGCGCCAGGATATTGTTGGCAACAAGGCAGCAGCCATATCTGAAAAGATTCGCGGCACTGTGATTGCCCAGGTCAAAGCCACCGGCACATTGACAGGCTTGCAGATATTCATAAGCCCGGACGGCGACAAGGTTATATTCAATTATCCGACCAATGATGTTGATCCGTTCAATCAGCACGTTTTCAACCCAATCATCAGAGCCTGGTGCATTTTTGAGGACATACCAGCCCATGTCTGGGGTCAGTTTAACGGTGACACATATTTTGGCAGTAGTTCAGGTAAAGTTTTCAAGGTGGGCGGTGATGCTGATGATGGCGAAAACATTGTTGGTGATCTGGCTACCAGCTACAACTATTTTGGTGATCGAGGATCAATAAAGCGTTTCTCTAGCGTGCAGCCCATGCTGGAGGGCGAAACAGACATTGTGTTTAGTTTTGGCGTAGGCGTTGACCAAGCGCCAGTGGCTGCGATTGATGTTGCGCCAGTCACATTTCAATCAAATCTTGCTGCTTGGGACACGGCAACCTGGGATGATTTTTTCTGGGCTGATACGACAGGCGCAGGCATTACCAAACGCCGCAAGGCGGTCAACAGACTAGGATATTCGGCAGCATTGCGCGTTAAAGTCGCAACCAGCACGCAGACAATTTCGTTCATCAGCGCTCACTACACTATAGCACCAGGGGGGCCACTGTAATGGCATTTTCAGGCGGCACTTTTTCACGCACATTCGACTGTACGACAGACCGCGATAACGGCGTCAAAATACTGGCCAGCAAGTTCGACACAGAACTGGACGGCATGGCCACTGGCCTGTCTACTTGTATCCTAAAAGATGGGACACAAACTTGCACGGCGGCGATACCGTTTGCTGAAGGTCTGACCGTGCCTGACAACAAAACCATTGTGCTTGGCACCAACAGCGACATTACAATCCAATATGATGAAAGCACCAATGACAGTCTGGAAATAGCGGCCAACGTAGAGGGCGCGGCGCTTGGCATTGTGCTGAAGGCCGATCAGGGAGATGACAACGCTGACCAGCACAAAGTTAGCATTGCTGATGGCGGCACGCTCACTATGGCCAGCAAGATCAGCGGCAGCTTTGTCAGCTATCTTACACATACGCCAAACAGCACAGTTGCTGACAGTACAACCGCTGTGGCAGGAAATCTCACTGTGGGTGGCGATCTGACGCTTGGATCAGGCGCGGTCATTAGCGAGGCAGAGTTAGAGGCCATTGACGGCGTTACAGCAGGCACAGTGACGGCATCCAAGGCTGTCATCGTTGATAGCAACAAGGATATTGCAAGTTTCCGCAACGTCACGCTGACAGGCGAGTTGGATGCCGGGTCGCTGGACGTAAGTGGTGATGCTGATATTGACGGCACGCTAGAAGCTGACGCCATGACGCTCAACGGCACAGCCATCACAGCCACTGCCACTTTGGATACAGGCATCTCAAACAACAATGTGCCAAAATTTACCAGCGGCGTTGCTGACAATGATTTCCTGCGCGTGGATGGCACAGCCATTGAGGGGCGTTCTGCATCTGAAGTGCTTTCTGACATCGGGGCTGCGCCAGCGGCGGGTAGTAGTAACATCGTCACAACTGGCGCATTAGACTCTGGCAGCATCACAAGCGGCTTTGGCACCATTGATACTGGGTCTAGCAACATTACCACAACTGGCGTTGGAACATTCGGCTCACTCGATATCAGTGGAGACATAGACGTTGACGGCACCACCAACCTAGATGCTGTTGATATTGATGGTGCTGTGGACATGGCATCTACACTGCAAGTAGATGGTGCAATCACATCATCTGCTGGCGCAACAATCACCACTGCTGACAACACCACACAGCTTACACTTAAATCTACAGATGCTGATGGCAGTGTTGGACCTATGCTTGATTTAAAACGAGACAGTGGCAGTCCTGCTGATTCTGATACTCTGGGCCGTATTCGTTTTTTATTTAACAATGATGCTGCGGAAGAGGTAGAAGGCGTTAGGTTTAATTCCATATTAGCAGATGCCTCAGATGGCACTGAAGATGCAACTTTTGTAATAAAACACATGGTTGGTGGGACTTTACGAGACAGTATGCGTTTTACAGGCACTGAAACGGTAATTAACGAAACTAGCATAGACCTCGACTTTCGTGTTGAGACTGATAATGATGATAATGCCTTTTTTATACAAGGCGATACTGGCGATATAGGAATCTCAACCAACAGCCCATCAACATTCTCTGCGGGGAATGGTATGCCCACGATTGCGCTTCAAGGTAACGACAGCACTTACACTGACAGAAGCGGTGCGTTGTGCTTCATAAGCCAAGATGGCTCAACGGGTAAAACGTGGATGTATCAGGATACAGATATGTACATCCAATCTGCCACCAATACTGATATGTATTTTTTTACGGGCAATCAGGAACGTATGAAAATCCTGTCCGGTGGTAATGTAGATTTTTCCGCTAGTCACATTGTTCTTGATAACGGTTATGGCATTAATTTCGCCGCAACTAGCGATGCTAGTGGCATGACCAGTGAAATTCTTGACGACTACGAAGAAGGCACTTGGACGCCAAGCTACACGCAAGGCACAAGCTCCGCGACATATTCAGTTCAAACTGGTCGATATACAAAAATTGGAAACAGAGTTTTCTTTCAATTCGAATTAGATGGCAATTCAATTACAGGAAATACCAGTCATCTCTATATAGGCGGACTTCCTTACACTGCTAGTAATACTCAAGCCGCCGCTGGCGCACAAATTAGTTATTCTGGTGGTGTGCCAAATGACATCCACGTCACAGGCGTTGTTTTCGCCAATCAGACTAATATCGGCATTTATAAATATAGTAACGGGGGGTCTGTTCTTGGCAACACTATGGCCCTCAATGGTGGTTGGACATGGGCTGGTCACTACGATGTTTAAACGGAGATGAAAATGGCACTTACAGAAGAAACAGTACAAGACAAGATTGAGGTCGTTGGTGACTACAAAGCTGTGCAAGTTCGCACCGCAACTGTTATTAAAAAAGACGGTGTTGAAATAAACAGAAGTTTTCATAGGCACGTTCTGCACCCTAGCACTAAAGCTAGTGGGTCATGGGCTGATACAGACATCAGCAGTGAGTCAACAGAAGTAAAAGCTATCTGTAACGCTGTGTGGACAGACTCAGTAAAGACGGCTTATCGAACTATGATAGATGCACAAGAACTTTAATGAAAGATGGATTTAGTCCATATCATAGACGGTTTGATTGGCGTTCTGGTAATGGCTGGCGGCTGGTTTCTTGGTTCACAAGCGCGAGAGGTGAAGCGTCTGGATATACTAATCAACAGAACACGCGAGGACTTTGTGTCACGCGGCGAGTTGCGTAACGATTTGCAACGCATCACCGACAGCCTTCAAAGGCTTGAGGATAGATTAGAACGCTTGAGTTCATAATGTGGAAACCCTTGTTGCTTTTAGCCTATATGTCTTTGTTGGCATTGGAGAGGACCGCAGGCGCGTGCCAGAAACCATGCGGTTTCGGGACGTAAATGAGTGTGTTTATTTCGCTAAAAAATTACACGCCCAGGGCAATTTAATCACCGCCTACTGCTTGCCTGAAGCGGTGAACGACAACATAAAGGTGTATTGATGGACCCAGTTACCGTAATGGCAACGGCAACTGCCGCCTTCAACGCCGTGAAAAAAGGCGTCAGCATAGGAAAAGACATTGAGTCTATGGCAAGCGACCTAGGCAGATGGATGGGTGCTTTAAGCGACCTGGATATGCTAGAGAAGGAGGCAAAAAACCCGCCTATTTTCAAAAAATTATTCGCTGGTAAATCTGTAGAGCAAGAGGCCATTGAAGCATTTGCGGCCAAAGAAAAAGCCCAACAACAACGCACAGATTTAAAAAATTTTATTGGCATGATGTACGGCCACAGTAAATGGGAACAACTGCTCAAAACTGAGGCGTCAATTAGAAAATCTCGTGCTGAGACTATTCATTTGCAGAGGCAACGCAGGCGTAAGTTTGTTGAAATTATAGCATGGTTAATAATGGCATTGCTGGCCGCTGGGCTGCTCACTTTGTTTGTGCTGCTACTCAAAAGCCATGCGGCAAGAGCGCAACCAGATCATGTGGTTTGCCGCTTGGTTGGCTGTGACAAGATTGATGGCATGAGATATTGCGTTTACCGGGGAGCCTGGAACACCCAGGAGGTCATGTCATTTCGGATGGATGAGTGGTTTCCAAGAGAATACTTGTGTGATTTTGAGCCAGATAAGCCACGGCCACCATCTATGCGAGAAACATTGAAGGCCATCAGGGAAAGCCAGCGGTGAACACTATCGTTGTGGGGGCCGATGAATACTTAAAATCGTGGGCAGCAAAGCGCATTGGCATCGACAAGTTTGGGCCAAGCACAGCAATAGGCGTGCAGTGCGATGGGGAGATCATTTGCGCTGCTGTTTACCACGACTGGCGTGAGGGGCAGATTGAGGCATCCATAGCTGCATCCTCCCGGCGCTGGGCTTGCCGGTCTGTCCTTCACGCCCTCTTTGCCTATCCGTTTATGACGGTAGGTGCCAACCGTATTTTGGTGCAGTGCAGTGAAGCCAATGACAAGGCGATGAAGATGAATAAGCAGCTTGGCTTTGTTCAAGAGGGCAGGCTGCGTCAGCTATACCCACCGCATGATGCGATCTTGTGGGGAATGTTAAGAAGCGAATGTAAATGGTTGAAAGGTAACGACTATGGGCAAAAGAGCGCCGTCACCACCACCAGTGCCTGATCCAAATCAGTTGATCAACGCGCAATCCAACGCAAATAGGATTACGCAGTTCACGCCTTATGGCAATCTGCTGTTTGGTTCTGTGGGCGACCAGGGGCAGTTTGTGCAGGGTCCAGTGCCAGAAGATGGCCAGGCGGCAGCGTTTACGCAGGAAACACCGTTTCAGGCCCAACTGCGTGCAGCCACAGAAGGCACCGGCTTAGGGCTGGGCAACCTGGCGTTTGATCGGGTGACTGGCCGCACGGTGGTGGGCCAGAACCCTGATGGCTCACCAATCTTTCAAGATGATCCAGACTTTCAAAATCCGTTTAGAACAGCGCCAACTTTGTCGGGCGTATCCGCTGCCCAGGATATCGACCCGACTACCGGCCTGCCTGCTTTTACAAGCACTATATCAAGCCCGGTTAATCTGCCCACTGGCCTTGATACAGCCGGATTGACGGCCCTACAGAGCGATCCAGAGGCGTTTAGGTCCAACATAGAGCAAACCCTGTTCAACCGCCAGCTAGGGCTATTGCAGCCAGAGTTTACGCAGCAGAGAGAGGCATTGGAGCAGAACCTTGCAGATCGCGGAATACCGATCACTAGCCAAGGCTATAATGATGCTGTGAACCGGCTGGAAACACAGCAGGGTGAGCAGCTATCAAGGCTTGCACAGCAGGCCACACTGGCAGCGGGTCAGGAATCTGATCGGCTGGTCAATCAGGCGCGTCAGGCCAGAGCGCAAGAGTTTGGTGAGCGTGCAGCGGCTGGCGAGTTCGGTCTGGCAGCACAAGGCCAAGGCTTTAGCCAGGCAGCGGCAAACGCACAATTAGCTAATGCAGCGCGTCAAGATGCTATTGCCAACCAGTTGTTATCTAATCAAATTGCCAACCAACAACGACAGCGTGATATCGCAGAACGCACAGCATTGCGTAGTCAGAATTTCAACGAACTAGCAGCGTTGCTTGGTGGGCCGCAAGTCCAGCAGGCATCGTTCTTTGCACCGGGCGCAATCGACACGCAGGGCGCGTTTGGCGCACAAATGGCTGCACAGCAGAACGCATTTAATCAGGCAATGGCATCGAGGTCAGCAGACCTTGGCGGCCTGTTCGGTCTAGCAGGCAATCTTGGCGCAGCTTACTTGTTGAGGTAGATAATGGCACACACTCCCTTTCACGGCTTGATGCAACCTAGCAGACGGCCATCAATGCAGTTCCAGCAGCTTAACCAGGCTTATCAGTCTGACCCGCGGCGCATTTTGGGTCAGACACTTATGGGGCAGGGTGCGAGTTCTGCGCCTGTTAGAACGCCCCTACAAGGGCTTGGCAGGCTGTCTAGCGCATTGGTGGGCGCATATCTCCAACGCAAGGCTGGTGACGCTCAGACAGCGCGTGAGGCTCAAATGACGGACCAGATCATGGGGATGCTGGGGCCGAATGTGGCTCCAGGTGTTCGCGCTGCTGTGACTGCCAATCCAGCAGCCGCGCAATCCGCATTGCTGGCGGCGCAGCTTGCGCCAAGAGTCACCTCAGAAATCACTGATATCGGTGATTTTGCAGGCGTGCAGACGACCACAACCAGCCCACTTACTGGGAACACCAGCACCCAAATAAGCAACATTGTGCAGCGCCGTGCGCCGCCAGAAACATTCAGCGCATTGACTGACAAGGAAGCCAACGATGCTGGGTTGGACACCAGCAGAGGTCAAAAATACCAACGATCAAGTCGCAGCAATAAAATTACGCAAATCGGCGGCACGGCACCGACAACAAACATCAACGTTGATATGGCCAAAGAATCTGGTAAGGGGTTGCTCAAGAAGTTTGACACCCTTGAAGAAGCAGCGACGGCCTCAACAACAGCTTTGTCTCGCGTTGACCAAATGCTTGGGTTGCTTGATGAAATAGACACTGGTTTCGGTGCAGAAACAGCGCTGACTTTCCAGCGCATCGGTCAGTTTTTCAACCCAGACTTTGATCTGAAGGACGTTGCCGGCAAAGAGCAATTTCTTGCAGCGGCAAATGAGCTAGTGCTGCCGCGTGTCAAGCAGCTCGGTTACAACCCAACTGACGCGGACTTGCGTTTCATCAGCCAAGCCTCGCCAAGACTGTCTAATTCAACAGCCGGTAACAAGCTACTTCTGCAGGCCATCAGAATTAGTGAAGCGCGAAATGTGGCCTTGTTCCGAGAGGCCAACCGATTCATTCGCAGCAACCCACAGATCATGGAAGACCCGACTGGCCGGTTCAAACTCGGTGAGCATTTGCTTCAACTCAAAGCAGAATTTGAGCGGCTGACAGGCACGCCGGCAGCATCTGTGACCGCAGATGATCCGATTGCCGATTTGGTCAACATGGGTTTGATGGAGGCACCAGGGCAATGAGCGAAAAGACTAATTTCGAGAGGTTGCAGACCTATCGGCAAGCTCTCAAAGATGCAGAGTTTGACAACCGCCTCAGCCCAGAGGGTAAGGCTACTTTGGATGCGATTGAGTCTGGCGCTGTGACCAGCCCTCGCGTGGCAAATCTGTTGCAGGGTTTGACCTTTAATACAGGCGACGAGATTTTAGGTTACTTACGGTCTGCGGTCACTCCTGGTTTGAGCTACAATAATGCAGTTATGATTGAACGCGGCCAGCTTGAGCAAAGCTCAGCGGAGCGGCCAGTCGCCTCAACAGTCGAACAGCTAATTGGCACCGCTGGCAACGTGGCTTTGACACGCGGTCGAGGAGCCACACCTGGCGTCACAGGCCAAATACTGCCAGGCATGGCCTACGGTGGCGCGTTTGGTTTTGGCGCTAGTGAAGGCACGCCAGTAGATCGGTTGCCTGACACAGCCGTTGGGATGGCTGCTGGCGGCGTGACTGCGCCGGTAGTCGAGCTTGCTTCTAAGCCAATCGCAAACCTAGCCGCCGCCGCTACGCGCACCCTGCGCGGCCCTAAAGCGCTGGCACGCCAGCAGGCCAGAGAGCTGCTGCAGGAAGCCCTTGAAAACGACGCGCAGTCGGTTGAGGAAGCTGTCCTTTATGTGCTGAACAAAAACACAACTGGCAAACCGTACACCTTGGCTGATCTCGGCCCTAACAGTCAGGCTCTCCTTGATGCCGTCAACGTGCTTCCAGGGCCAGGAAAGGGGCAAGCGCAGAACTTTTTGCGTCTGCGTGACCAAGGTATTTTACAGCGCCTGTCTACCGACTTGCAGGATGCGTTTGGAAGCAGAGCCGCGTTTTTTGATGAGTTTAAGGCGCTACAAGTGGCTCGTAAGGTGACAGGCGACAAGCTGTATGCCCGCGCCTACAGGAACTCAGTTAGGATTAACAAAAATCTTGAGAATTTGTTTAGCCGGCCTGCAGTTCAAGGCGCATTGAAACGTGCTTATGACATTGCTGCTGAAGAGGGCGTGCAACTGCCCAAGTTCAACGTCGCTGCAAACGGAAAATTGGTTGGGCCGAAAGGCACTGTTGTCCGCACCCTGCCGACTCGTTTCATGCACTATGTAAAACGCGGCCTAGATGATGAGGCTTTCAACGCCGGTGCGATCTCAAGCCAGTCCGGTCGCGATTATGCTGCGGCTGCTCGTAATACCCGCCAGGCTTTTATTGAGCTGCTTGATGAAGCCAACCCCAGCTACCGGATCGCCCGAAACTATTGGTCTGGCAAATCTGCAGTTATGGATGCAATGGACACTGGGCGCACCTTCCTGCGTGCCAACCCTGATGAGCTGGCTGATTTGGTAAACAATATGTCTGGCTCTGAACTTGAAGGATTTCGGCTCGGCGCTATGCAAGGCATCATCAACGAAATTGACAGCGGTGCCGAGCGGACTGCAGCCAACCGGCTTGTTCGTAGCCCAATGCGTCAGCGGCTTTTGCGCTTAACGTTTCCTCAAACAAAAGAGGGCAAGGTAGCTGCAGACAAATTTCTTAGCCGATTGAATGATGAAATCATCATGCGCGACACCTCGCGTGCGGTGCTTGGCGGCAGTCAAACTGCGTTGCGTGGTGAGTTTACTGGTCGCATCAAAGAAGGTGCGGCGCGTGACCCTGTCACGGGCCTGACTGATTTAGTGCGTCGGTCAATCAGCGCAGACTTCAAAACATTAGAGCAAGATCAAGTCACAGAAGTTGCCAGTGAGCTGTCTAAAATGTTGACTGAAACAGATGGCGCTAATCTGCAAGCAATTAGCCGTGATTTGCGTGGCACTGGAATCAAGGCAGTGCTGCGGAAGCACGCGCCCGGCTTGCTGCCGCGTTTGACACGCATCATCATCAACCCGCAAACAGCAGCCGGTGGCGCTGGCACAGCGGCATCCAACATGGGCGCTGGCGACGTTGCACAGCAGCTGTTAGGCAGAAACGCACCCTAGTGGCCCAGAAAAAACTAGAGCCGTCCAGCGAGTTTGAAAAGTACGATCTCGATGATGACGGCGTTGTCACGGATTCTGAAATTGAACGCGCAAAAGAGATACGCGAGTTTGAGGACAGATCACGCAAGCACTTAGCACAACTGCGCCTGGCTCGATACTCGCTGATTGGCATGGGCGTCTACACAATCCTGCTGTTCATGCCTTTTGTCCCTGATAGCCGCATCAAGCTGCTTAGTGAGATTTCGCCACTTTTGTTCATCTCGCTCAGTGGCATTGTTGGTGCCTATATGGGCTTTACTACATGGATGGATCGCAAGTGATGTGGGCATTACACCAACGCACCACCGCGAGACAAGCACAGATAAATAG
>LULI01001046.1_pt1 | contig 10368 bp, 10 predicted proteins | sample 728191 | NCBI WGS metagenome assembly LULI01 (sample SAMN03860293, study PRJNA289734) | marine metagenome | biome: seawater column; feature: ocean; material: water; isolation source: Red Sea water column Station 169 - depth 50m | place: Saudi Arabia: Red Sea | collected 2011-10-15 | depth 50 m | reverse complement strand
TCAACTTCAATATCAATATCATTTACTTTTAATTTAGGCATTTTCTTTTTCTAATAAATGTTGATCTACTAAGTAAGGAATGTTTTTTTGTTTTTTCACCACAGGATCAAATTTATTTCTTTCAAGTATCTCATCTTTAAAATGTCTAATTAACCCTTGGACTGGCCAAGATGAACCTTCACCAAAAGCACAAATTGTATGACCTTCTATTTGTTTAGTTACATCAAAAAGCATATCTACTTCATCTGGAGTTGCCTCACCTGCTGCCATTCTTTCTAACATTCTCCACATCCACCCAGATCCTTCCCTGCAAGGTGTGCACTGACCACAGCTTTCATGCTTATAAAATCTGGCTATTCTTGCCATACACTTAATGATATCTTGATCATTATTGATTACAACAATTCCAGCAGTTCCAAGACCTGTTTTATTCTCAACACATGCATCAAAATCCATTTTAATATTGTCACAAATTTCCTTAGGTAACATTGGCATAGAAGATCCACCAGGTATTACAGCTTTAAGATTATCCCACCCACCAACAACGCCTCCAGCATGAGTTTCGATTAATTCTTTAAGTGGAATTCCCATTTCTTCTTCCACATTACATGGATTATTTACATTTCCAGAAATACAATATATTTTTGTTCCAGTGTTTTTTGGTCTTCCAAGTGAGCTAAACCATTTTGCCCCTCTTTTTAAAATAGTAGGCACAGCCGCAACGGTTTCAACATTATTTATGATCGTTGGACATCCATAAAGTCCAATTAATGCAGGAAATGGTGGCTTTAATCTTGGCTGTCCCTTTTTACCTTCTAAACTCTCAAGTAATGCAGTTTCTTCACCACAAATATAAGCGCCAGCTCCATAATGAATGTAGATATCTAAATCCCATCCTGAATTTAATGCATTTTTACCAATTAACTTATTTTTATAGGCCTCATCTATAGCAGTCTGAAGTTTTTGACCTTCATTAAAATATTCACCTCTTATATAAATATAACATTTGTGAGCATTAACTGCATAAGAAGCTATTAAACATCCTTCTATTAATTTGTGAGGTTCAAATCTTAATATATCTCTATCTTTGCATGTGCCAGGTTCTGACTCGTCTGCATTAATAACTAAATAATGAGGTCTAGATCCAATTTCTTTTGGTGCAAAAGACCATTTTAGACCAGTAGGAAAACCAGCTCCACCTCTGCCTCTGAGTTCAGAGGCTTTAACCTCATTAATTATCCATTCTCGTCCTTTTTCTAAAATATCTTTTGTTCCACTCCAATCATTTCTTAATTTAGCAGACTCTAAATCTGCACCACTATCATTATATAAATTTTGGAAAATTCTATCTTCGTCTTTAAGCATTTTTGTTTCCTAATAAAGTTTTACGATTATCAACTGGTCCCGCATTAATTCGTCCTGTATAAGATCCTGGTTTAGGTATTTTATTTTGATATATCGTATCAATTATTTCTTCAAGTTTTTTATCATTTAAATCTTCATAATAATCTTCATTAACTTGCATCATTGGAGCATTAACACATGCACCAAGGCACTCTACTTCCATCCAAGAAATTTTTCCATCTTCAGATAATTCATTTTCTTTTTCAGATATCTTTTTTTTACAAACTTTAACTAGATCATAAGCACCTCGAAGCATACAAGGCGTAGTGGTACAAACTTGAAAAAAATATTTACCAACAGGAGATAAATTATACATTGAATAAAAAGTTGCTACTTCATAAACTTTTATGTATGGCATGTCTAAAAACTTAGCTATGTATTTCATTGCTTTTAATGGTATCCAATTATCATGTTGTCTTTGAGCGATATACAACAAAGCCATTACTGCACTTTGTTGTCTTCCATCTGGATAATTTGAAACTATTTTATTTGCAGCTTCCATACTTTTTTCATTAAACTCAAAAGTCTCAGGCTGGTCTTTGTGAATTTTTTTTATACTCATCTATCAACCTCACCAAAAACAATATCCATTGATCCTAAAACAGCAGGTACATCAGCTAGCATATGACCTTTAATTAAATAATCCATTGCTTGAAGATGTGTAAATCCAGGAGCTCTAATCTTACATTTGTAAGGTTTACTTGACCCATCTGATATTAAATAAACACCAAATTCTCCTTTTGGTGCCTCTACTGCAGTATATATTTCATCTTTTTCAACTCTATATCCCTCTGTGAATAATTTAAAATGATGTATTAAAGCTTCCATTGACTCTTTGATTTCCTTCTTAGGTGGTGGAGAAATTTTTCCATCATCTGTCTTAATTGGGCCTTTTGGCAAATTCTTTAAACATTGTTTGATGATTTTTACACTTTCTCTCATTTCTTCAATTCTACAAAGATATCTGTCATAACAATCTCCATTTTTTCCAACAGGAATTTTAAATTGTAAATCATTATAACAATCATAAGGTTGACTTCTTCTTAAATCCCAAGCAATTCCTGAACCCCTTAACATTACTCCAGAGAAAGAATAATCTAGGGCATCTTGCTTTGATACTATTCCTATATCTACATTTCTCTGTTTAAATATTCTATTATCAGTAAGTAATGTTTCTAAATCGTCAATGATTTTTGGAAATTTATCACAAAATTCATCAATATCATTATCAAGCCCTGAAGGGAGATCTTTATGCACTCCACCAGCTCTAAAATAATTGGCATGCAACCTAGATCCAGAAACTCTCTCATAAAATCCCATTAATTTTTCCCTTTCCTCAAATCCCCACAATGTTGGTGTTAATGCCCCAACATCCATTGCTTGAGTAGTTACATTTAATATGTGACTTAATATTCGCCCAATTTCACAGAAAATTACTCTTATATATTTAGCTCGAGCAGGAACTTCAATTTTGAGAATTTTTTCTATAGCTAATGCGAACGCATGCTCTTGGTTCATTGGTGCAACATAATCAAGACGATCAAAATATGGAACAGCTTGAGTGTAAGTTTTATTTTCAATTAACTTTTCAGTTCCTCTGTGTAACAAGCCTATATGTGGATCAGCTTTTTCAACAACTTCTCCATCTAATTGCAATATTAATCTTAAGACCCCATGAGCCGCTGGATGTTGTGGTCCAAAGTTTAAGTTTAATGTTTTTTTTTCTTTAGCCATCACTTTTTTTAATTTCTTTTATGTATTTTGTTCCTTCCCAAGGACTCTCATAATCAAAGTTTCTATAATTTTGCTCTAGTTTTACAGGTTCATAGATAACTTTTTTTTCTTCCTCACTATATCGAACCTCATTATGTCCTGTGAGAGGAAAATCTTTTCTTAAAGGATGTCCTTCAAAGCCATAGTCAGTTAAAATTCTCCTTAAATCAGGATGATTTTTAAAGTTTAAACCATACATATCAAATACCTCTCGCTCCATCCAATTTGCTGAGGGAAATAATGAAGTAATTGAAGAGATTATATCGTTTTCTTTTATTGAATAATCAATAATGACTCTTTTATTATGTTCATGGCTTAAAAGCAGATACACCATCTTAAATCTATATTCGCTCTCAGGATAATCCACAGCTGTAATTTCAATTAATTGTCTAAATTTAGTCTCCTTGTTGGTCTTTAGAAAAGAAATAACATCAATCAACTCGTCATGATCAATGTTTAGATAAATATTATCATGTTTTATAAATGAATTATTTATTTTAGATGTTAATTCAGAGTTTATAAACTTTTCCAAGTCCTCAAGATTTTTCATTTTTTATCTTTCTAAAGAACCTTTGTTTCTAATTTTTTTCTGTAATTGTAAAATTCCGTAGAGCAATGCTTCTGCTGAAGGGGGACACCCAGGAACATATACATCAACTGGCACCACCCGATCACACCCTCTAACTACAGAATACGAATAGTGATAGTAACCTCCACCATTAGCACAACTTCCCATAGATATCACATATCTAGGTTCAGGCATCTGATCATAAACTTTTCTTAGTGCTGGAGCCATTTTATTTGTTAAAGTCCCAGCAACTATCATTACATCTGATTGTCGAGGTGATGCTCTTGGTGCAGCACCAAATCTCTCAAGATCATACCTAGGCATAGATGTTTGCATCATTTCAACAGCGCAACATGCTAATCCAAATGTCATCCAATGTAATGAACCAGTTCTTGCCCAATTAACAAGATTATCTAATGATGTTGTTATAAAACCATTATCACTAAAATGCCCAAGGGAATAAAAATGCAATTTCTAAGTCAAATATTATAAATAAAATTGCAACCAAATAAAATCTTACATCAAATTCCATACGGGAGTCATTGAAAGGTTCAAATCCACATTCATATGCTGAAAGCTTTTCTGGATCTGGTCTTTTTGGAGCAGCTATATAGTTTATTGCAACAAAAGCAAAACTCAAACCTAAAGCTATTATCAAAAATAATATTATTGGTAGATAATCTTTTAAAAATTCCGCAAGCATTTGATTCCTATGTAACAACTATTATATCAACTAAAAGTGGAGATATGTCACATTTTTAAGCCTAATTTTACTGAAGTTATGGCGGGAGTGAAGGGACTCGAACCCTCGGCCCCCTGCGTGACAGGCAGGTGCTCTAACCAACTGAGCTACACCCCCACAGGTGTAATGGTGGGTAGTAAAGGACTCGAACCTTTGACCCCCTCGGTGTAAACGAGATGCTCTACCAACTGAGCTAACCACCCAAAACATGGTACTCTTACATCAACATATTGATAAAGTAAATTGTTTATTACTGAATACTAGCTTGAGATTTGTCGTCTTTTTTGCCCTCTGAAATTTTATCTACCTCAGTCCACTCAACAGGTTTAAGTTCTTTGGTAAGCGCAATTTTTAGTACCTCATCAGCAGTTTCAACTGGTATAATTTTAATGTCTTCTCTTACTTTTTTTGGAACATCAACCAAGTCTTTTTCATTTTCTTTAGGAATTAATACTTTTTTAACTCCTGCTCTATGAGCTGCTAATAATTTTTCTTTTAAACCACCTATTTGTAAAACTTGTCCTGTAATTGTTACCTCGCCAGTCATTGCAATCTCTCTGTTAACTGGAATATTTGTAATTGATGATACTATTGATGTAACCATGGCAATACCAGCTGATGGTCCATCTTTTGGTGTTGCTCCCTCTGGTACATGAATGTGAAAATCTTTTTTTTCAAAGAAAGGAGGTATAATTCCATATTCCAGACTTTTTGATCTAACGAATGATTTTGCAGCTTTGACTGACTCTTGCATTACATCTCCAAGTTTCCCTGTTATTTGCATTCTGCCTTTGCCTGGCATATTTACTGTTTCTATTTTTAGAATTTAACCTCCTACTTCAGTCCAAGCTAACCCTATTACAATTCCAGTTTTATTTTTATTTTCTACTTCTCCAAATTTAAATTTCTTAATACCTAAAAATTCTGGAATATTATTTTCATTTACTTGAACTTTTTCAACTTCACCATTTACTACTTTTTTAACAACTTTCCTTGTTACTTTGGAAATTTCTCTTTCTAAATTTCTAACACCAGACTCTCTTGTATAGCTTCTAATAATTTCTTTAATAGTACCATCTTCTAGATTAAGCTCTCCTTCTTTTACTCCGTTATCTTTAACCTGTTTTGGAAGCAGATATTTGTTAGCAATATTTATTTTTTCGTCCTCTGTATAACCTGGAATTCTTATAACTTCCATTCTGTCAAGAAGTGGTGGTAAAATATTTAATGTATTTGCAGTTGTCACAAACATTACATCAGACAAATCATAATCAACTTCTAAATAGTGATCGTTAAATGCTGTATTTTGCTCAGGATCCAATGCTTCTAATAAAGCTGAAGACGGATCTCCTCTATAATCGTTACCTATTTTATCTACTTCGTCTAATAAAAATAATGGATTTTTTGTTCCCGCTTTCTTCATCATTTGTATAATTTTTCCGGGTAACGAACCAATATATGTTCTTCTATGTCCTCTTATTTCTGCCTCATCTCGTACACCTCCTAATGACATTCTAATGAATTGTCTGTTAGTTGCTTTAGCAATAGATTTTCCAAGTGATGTTTTTCCTACTCCTGGAGGTCCTACTAAACATAAAATAGGCCCTTTAATTTTTTCCATTCTTTTCTGGACAGCTAAAAATTCAATAATTCTCTCTTTCACTTTTTCTAAACCAAAATGATCTTCATCTAAAATCTTAAGGCCTTTATTTAAATCGATATCAACATCGTCTTTTTTAAACCATGGAAGATCTATCATCCAATCTAAATAATTTCTAACAACTGTTGCCTCTGCTGACATTGGGCTCATATTTTTTAGTTTTTTGAGCTCCGACATACATTTCTTTTCAACTTCTTTTGGCATTTTAGCTTTTTGAATTGATTTTTTAAGATTAGAAGTTTCATCTTTTCCATCTTCAATTTCTCCTAATTCTTTTTGAATAGCTTTAAGTTGTTCATTTAAATAATATTCTCTCTGGGTTTTCTCCATTTGAGTTTTAACTCTGCCCCTTATCCTTTTTTCCACTCCAATAATACTAGTTTCACTTTCCATCATCTTTATGGCTGCGTTCAGTCTTTTCTTTATATCAAGCGTTTCAAATATTTGCTGCTTTTCAGAAATTGATGCATTTAAATTTGAAACAATATTGTCCACAATTTTTGAAGGATCTTTTAATTGTTTAATATTGTTTATAGTCTCTGAGGAAACTTTTTTATTAACTGATGTGAGTTTTTCTAATTTTTTTACAGCTGTTAGCGCCAGAGGTAACAAATCTTCATCATTATTATATATATCTTTTAATTGTTCATACGTACAAGTTATGAATTTTTCATCATCTTTGAAATCAATAATTTTTACTCTTTTTATACCCTCAACTAAAACTTTTACAGTACCATCTGGTAGTTTCAAAAGTTGCAGAATATTGCTCTCACAACCATACGAGAAAACATCATTTTTTTTTGGATCATCTACTTCAGAATTTTTTTGAGTTACCAATATAATTTTTTTATCACTTTTCATAACCTCATTTAAAGCAGTGATAGATTTGTCTCTTCCAACAAATAATGGAATAACCATGCTTGGAAAAACAACTATATCTCTTAGAGGCAATAAAGGCTGTGTTAGTTTAACTTCCATAAGTGTAAATATGGATATTATATTTTATAATGCAATAGGAAATTTTAGTTTATTAACTTTTTTTAAGCCGCAGAAGTCTTTTCTGTTTTTGATTTGTTCTTAGTGTGAACTAGAATTGGTTGAGATGTACCTTTGGTTACTCCAGAGTCAATAATTACTTCCTCAATGTTTTCTTGACCAGGTAAATCAAACATAGTTTTGAGCAATAAATTTTCTAAAATTGATCTTAATCCTCTGGCGCCAGTTTTTTTATTTATAGCCTTATTAGCAATATTTTTAACTGCTTGATCTTTAAAGGTTAGCTTTACCCCCTCTAATCTAAACAATTCTTGATATTGTTTGATTAATGAGTTTTTAGGCTCCAATAAAATTTTTACTAAAGATTTTTCATCCAGGTCTTCCAGTGTTGCTGTAATAGGCAAACGTCCTATGAATTCAGGTATTAAGCCATATTTCAATAAATCTTCTGGCTCCAAACTTTTCATCCACTCACCAGTCTTTTTGTCCTCAATTGTTTTTACTTTTGCACCAAATCCGATAGATGAACCTTTATCCCTTTGAGATATTATTTTATCTAATCCCGCAAAAGCGCCTCCACATATAAATAATATATTTGTTGTATCAACTTGTAAAAATTCCTGTTGAGGATGTTTTCTTCCTCCTTGTGGTGGTACACTCGCAACTGTACCTTCCATAATTTTAAGTAAAGCTTGTTGAACACCTTCTCCAGAAACATCTCTTGTGATTGATGGATTTTCAGACTTTCTACTTATTTTGTCGACTTCATCAATATAAACAATTCCTCTTTGAGCTTTTTCCACGTTGTAATCAGCCGCTTGTAATAATTTCAAAATTATATTTTCTACATCCTCTCCAACATAACCCGCTTCCGTCAAAGTTGTTGCATCTGCCATTGTAAATGGCACATCAAGTATTCTAGCTAATGTTTGTGCCAGTAAAGTTTTTCCACATCCAGTTGGCCCTATTAATAAAATATTTGATTTTGATAGTTCAACATTCTTATTTGTCTTATTTTCATAATTTAACCTTTTGTAATGATTATGAACGGCAACTGATAAAACTTTTTTTGCATGTGATTGTCCAATTACATAATCATCAAGAACATTACAGATTTCTTTAGGAAGTGGTAAGCCGTCTTGGTGTTTAACAAAGTTATCTTTGCTTTCCTCTTTAATAATATCCATACAAAGCTCAACACATTCATCACAAATAAATACTGTAGGTCCAGCTATCAATTTTCTGACTTCATGTTGACTCTTTCCACAGAAAGAACAATAAAGAATGTTTTTGTTATTACTCATAATTTTTAATTCGAATCAATATTTATACTTTAATACATAAAACGTAATGTAATCAAGTATAGGTTGTGAACAAACTATATATTGTGATCTATTCTCTCTTTTCTACAACTTTATCTATAAGCCCAAAACTCTTTGCATTTTCTGGGGTCATGAAGTTGTCTCTTTCCAACGCAGCTTTAATCTCATCTACAGTTTTTTCTGTATGTTTCGAATAAATTTCATTTAACCTTTTTTTTAAAGATAAAACTTCGTTAGCATGAATTTCAATATCTGTAGCCTGACCTTGAAAACCAGCAGATGGTTGGTGTACCATTATTCTGGAGTTTGGTAATGAAAATCTTTTTCCTTTTGCGCCAGCAGCTAACAAGAATGATCCCATACTTGCTGCTTGTCCAATACATAATGTGCTAATTTCAGGTTTAATGTATTGCATTGTATCGTAGATACCTAAACCAGCTGTCACAAGTCCACCGGGACTATTAATATATAAAGAAATTTCTTTTTTTGGATCCTCAGATTCTAAAAATAATAATTGCGCTGTAACTAAGGATGCTACAGCATCATTTATGGGACCGACTACAAAAACTATTCTCTCTTTAAGTAATCTAGAGTAAATATCGTACGCTCTTTCTCCTCTATTTGATTGTTCAACCACCATAGGTATTAGCGTGTTAAGTTGTTCTGGAATTTTAATAGACATAATCGAATCGATATAACTTATACAACTTGTGATTACTTTTTGCTAACCTTTTTTGCTTTTTTAGTTTTTGAAGCAGAAGTTTTGGTTTTTTTGATTTCTTTAGATTTTACTTTTACCTCTTTTTTTTTAGGATCTGTTTTTTTTTGAGTTTTATTATCCTCATCTTTTTTAGAGATTTTAGCTTGCTCTTTTAAACTCTTTTCATTTTCTTCTTTTAAAATTTTCTCAGCTTCCTCTTTAGTAATTTCTTTTTTAGTAGTTTTTGCTTTTTTTTTGATTTCTTCAATTATTTTTTCCTCATAGATTTGTCCTCTTAAACTATCTATTGCTGCTGGATTTTGTTCATAATAATCTTTAACAATTTTTTCTTGTCCCGGCATCATTCTAAATTGTTTTTGTATTTCAACATTTATTTCCTCTTGGGATACATTAATTTTATTTTCCTCACCAAATGCATTTAAAATTAGTCCAGTTTTAATTCTTTTTTTTGCTTGTTCATCCAAGGATTTTTGCTTCTTTTTAATTTCATCTTCTTTCATTCCTTGAGATAGTATTTTGACTTCTTGCTCAATTAAATTGGCAGGCAATTGATCTAATTTTTCTTTTTCAATTTGCTGAAGGATATTTTTCTTTGTAATTATAGCTAATGAATTTTTATATTCATCGTTAATTTGCTTAGAAATAAGCTCCTTTAAATTTGATAAATCTTTTGCACCCATATTTTTGGCAAAATCGTCATCAATTTTTACTTCCTCTGGAATTTTTACTGCTGTAACTTTACATTCAAATACAGCACTTTTATTTATAAGGTTTTTTTCAGGAAAATTTTCAGGAAGATTTACTTTAACATTTTTTATATCACCTGATTTAACTCCTTCTAATTGCTTATCAAAACCTTTTATAAATAAATCTTTTCCAAGCACTAATTGAGTATTTTTAGCCTCATTTCCTTTAAACTCTTTACCGTCAACGGTTGCTTTATAATCAAAAATTACAAGATCATTAATTTTTGAGCTATAATTTGCTTGTGCGTCTTTAAAATTATTTTGACTTTTTGCAATTTCACTAATTCTTTTATCTGTTTCTTTTGGATCAATTTTTACAACATACTCGTCTACTTTTATTGAGCTTAATCCTTTAGCAGAAACTTTGGGTAGTTCGGTAACTGAAATAATGTATTCTAAATCTTTACCTTCACCAAAAGACTTTAAATCTATTTTA
>LULI01001520.1_pt1 | contig 10386 bp, 13 predicted proteins | sample 728191 | NCBI WGS metagenome assembly LULI01 (sample SAMN03860293, study PRJNA289734) | marine metagenome | biome: seawater column; feature: ocean; material: water; isolation source: Red Sea water column Station 169 - depth 50m | place: Saudi Arabia: Red Sea | collected 2011-10-15 | depth 50 m | reverse complement strand
TAAAAGTTTTTCTATTGGTTTTTTAAATTGCTCATCATCAAGAGGCTCAAATTTATTAAATAAAGGCATTATAAGTACTGGATAAAGAAAGAAAATAATCAACTGTATTGAAAATACTGCACCAAAAGCAAAAATCCACCAATTGCTTCCTAAATTTTCAATTATTCCAATGACGACAGCATAAATTGAACAAGATATTACAGATGAGATAATCAGATTTTTAAAAATATCTGTCATAAAAGTTTTTTTGGTTGTCTTATTAAAGCCATATTTTTCCTCAATGACAAAAGTTGAATATATAGCTAATGGGATTTCGAGTATTTCTGAAATAATAATAATAAAAAAACCAAGAAGAATAGCACCTAGTATGTTTGATGAAGTTATTCCGAGAACAATTTGAGTTAACCAACTAAGCAGTCCCCCAAGGGTTAGAAGTAAGAGGATAAATATACTAACAAAAGAAACAAGGATCTGAAACTTTAACCTGTCAAGGTTGTAGTCTGTAGATTTTTTATATTCCTCACTGTTAACAATATTTTCAAATCTTTTTGGAACTCTTCCTTCGTTTTGTTTTATAGAGTTTATGTTTCGATATTTTAAATATGTCTCAATAGTAAATTTCAACCCTATAAACAAAATAAATAGCATGGTGAAATTAATTGATTCTATAGTGTTGAGAATTTCCATATTCAACAATATTAACTGTTTTGACGGTATCTAAATAATTTTTTAATAGTAAAAATAAAAAAACATAGACTTGATAAGAGTAAAGAGATCATTGATAGTGGTAGCCCTAAATTATCCTGTACAACGCAACCGTTGATTCCCTCTTGTTCTATGCATTCACCTCCACCAAGTACTTGATAAATAATCCCGAAAACAAAAAATAAAAGCAAAAAAAATAAACCAGTTTTTAGAAGATTATCTGGGTTCCTTATCTTCATTTACCAAATCTTCTATCCCGCTGAACATATTCTCTAAGACACCTTAAGAAATCAATCTTCCTGAATTCAGGCCAATAAACATCTTGGAATACAACTTCAGAATAAGCACTTTGCCATAGTAAAAATCCAGACAGTCTTGATTCACCGCTAGTTCTAATTATCAAATCAATATCTGGTGAGTCAGGAGAGTACAAATGGTCTCTTATTTGTTCATCATTAATGCTCTTTATTAAATCATCTATTTCTAATTCTTTATTTTCTTTAAGTAAGCTCTTTATGGCATCAACTATCTCCTGCCTCCCACCGTAGCCCAAAGCAATTGTAAGGATTTTTTCACCTCCACCTCTGATTTCTTGCAATTGTTTAATTGAGTTTTGAAGATATTCAGGAAGTAAATCAATGCTTCCTACAAAATTTATTTTAAAATTATCAACTAAGTCATCTATAAGTAATTCTTGAAATAGTTCATTTAAAACAAGATAGTAAGAATTTAATTCCTCCTCAGGTCTTGATAAGTTCTCTTTGGAAAGTAACCAACTTGTAACATGATTTATTCCAAGCTCATCACACCAGGCTAAACACTCTTTAAATCGGACCATTCCAATCCTATAAGAAACTTCATAAGTAAGGAGGTTTTCCCTTCTTGCGTAACGTCTATGTCCATCATGAATTAGGCCAATGTGTTGTGGAAGGTTTTCGTTTTTTATTTTGTTTTGAAGTCTATTTTCATATACAGAGTAGACAAATCTAGGAGTGACCATAATTAACTACAAATTGCTTCAACGTCTTCTATAGATTTTGGTGCTTCCTCAGTCAAATTAATTGGCTCATCATCAGTACAGACAATATCGTCTTCAATACGGATCCCGATTCCAAGAAGGTCTTTTGGGATTTTGTGCTTTATAGATTTGGCATCTTTAATTTCTTCATTTTCTAATTTTGTCGCTTTTTCCATACCAAGAAGCTTTCTTCTTTCTCTTATTTCTTTTGGGTCTCTTTCAAGTAATTTAAACTCGATTTCGGGTTTGTTTGGTCTTATATAGATACCCGGCTCAACTGTGGTAACCATACCTGGCATTAATTTTCTTGGCTTGTTGTTTTCTTCTACACTTCCTGCATCGTGAACGTCTAAACCTAACCAGTGACCTGTTCCATGCATAAAAAATTCGAAATAATGCATCATAGAAATTGTTTCATCAACCCCCATTGGGACCAGTCCTAAATCAACCAATGATTGAGAAATTGATGACACTGTTAATTTATGTATATCAGACATAGTATTTTTGGTGTTGACACTATTAATCCCAAGGGTTTGAGCTTTTAGTACTTCTAGATAAACATCTTTTTGTGGAGCTGAAAATTTTCCATTTATTGGAAATGTTCTAGTTACATCCGAAGAATACATGTTATATTCTGCTCCAGCATCAATTAAAACTAAACCGCTATTGTCTACTTTTTCCCTGTTTGTTGAGTAATGAAGAATGCAAGCGTTATCTCCAGATGCAACAATTGAGGGGTAGCCAAGTCTTTCAGCACCTAGATCATAAAATGTTTTTTCCATTTCGGCTTCAATTTGGTACTCAAACATATCTTTTTGAGCGTACTGCATTGCCACTTTGTGTCCTTGGACTGTAATTTCACAGGCTTTTTTCAAATTATTAATTTCATCTTCATTTTTTATAAGTCGAAGCTCAGAAAGTATTGGAGAAAGTGGTCTTATTGATGCATCACTGAAACTAGCTCCTCTTTGGTCGTATGGTGTTGCCTGATTTATTATTTTTTTATCATATTTTTCAAAAATCTCATTTGAATAGTCGCAATAAATATCTTGTATTCCCGAAAGTAATTTAGGGGCTATTTTTTCATAATCATCATAAGTGAATGCCTCTGTTGCGCCAAAATATTTTTTTGCACCCTCTGGTCCAAATCTTTTTCCATCCCAGGTTTCCATTTCAACATTTCTATCCTGAACAAACAAATAAAGATCAGGTTGTTTATCTTTAATGGTGATTATTGCATGTGCAAATGGCTCAGGCCAAGCTGTTAGGTAATGAAAGTTTGAATCTTTTCTCTATTAAATTTAGATAATTCCATCATTCAAATAAGGATAATGTAGATGGGTAGAAAATTGCTAGTAGATTTTTATATCAAATAAGAATCAAGTAATTTTGAAATTAAAATTGCCTCATCTTTTCCATAAGAAATGATTAACACAACATTATCACCTGCAATAGAAGCAGCTATACCATCAACATATAGATTATCTATAGCTTCGGCAACAACTTGAGCAGCGGCAGTTGTTGTTTTTATAATTACCTGGTTAGAAACTGGTTCGACACTTAAAACAAAATCTCTTAAAGCTTTTTTTGCAATTGATTTTTGAGCATTATTTACATCGTCTTTTGGAAGAATATATTTCAAATTATTATTTGAATCTCTTTTTTTACTTGCTCCAATTTCTGTTAGATCTCTAGAGAGGGTAGCTTGAGTAATTGAGATACCTTGTTTTTTCAATATTCCTTTTAATTGATTCTGGGAAGTAATTTTTCCTTCTTCAATTAAATCAGCAATTAATTTTTGTCTTTGTAAAGTTGATTTCAACATTTGTATAAATATACATCATTTTGGATATTTATACAATTAAAGTTTTTTATAAACTTCTTTGGCTAATTTGATTGCTTCCTCTTTTGATACTTCACCTTCATTAATTCTTTGTTCATACAACGATTCCATAATTTTTCCTAAAGATGGTCCTGGTTCAATTTTTAAAATTTTCATAATTTCATTTCCATCAACTGGAGGTCTCAACTTCTTAAGTTCTTCTTTTTCTTTAACTTCTTTTATTCTTTTTTCTAAATCATCAAGATATTTATATATTGTTTCAGCTTTTTCATTATTTTTAGTTGTAACATCGCATCTCACCAATTCATTTAGTTCATCAAGAACATCTCCAGCATCAATAATATATCTTCTTACTGCTGAGTCAGTCCAACCCATTTTGTAAGTATGAGGTCTTAAATGATTTTCTACTAATAAAGCAACTGACGAAATCAATTTTTTTGGATATTTTAGTTTTGATAGTATTTCTTTTGTCATTCTTGCACCCACAACCTCGTGATGCCTAAAGTGAACTTTTCCGTTATCGATACCTTTTGTTGCTGGTTTTGCAATATCATGCAATAACGCACCCAATCTTAAGATTAGATCAGATGATACTTTGCTTGTTACTTGTAAAGTATGTTCGTAGACGTCTTTATGATGGTGGTTGGGATCAACTTCAATTTTTAAATCTCTAATTTCAGGAATAATATAATCAATCAAATTGCTCTCAACTAATGCCTGAATTCCCATTGCTACATTATCTCCAGTTACACATAGTCTAATCATTCTTAGTGGATCATCTGAAAACGACTGATTTGGATTGTCAGGTGTTTTTAGTTTTCCTTCTGAAAGATCTTTAAGTCCGTTGTATGGATCAATTAATTCATTTTGCTCGATATCAAATGCAATTGCATTAACTGTAAAGTCTCTTCGAATTAAATCTTCATTAATATCTTTGGAGTCTGTTATTTCTGGTTTTCTAGAGTTTTTGTTGTATACGTCGCTCCTGAATTGGGTAATATGTACAGTTAAATCCTCTAAGGCTGTTTCAATTGTTCCATACTTTATACCAATACTTGTGGTCTTATAATTATTATCCTCCAGTAATTTTTTTGACTCTTCAGGCGTTGCGTTTGTTGTAAAATCAAAATCTTTTGTGTCGATATCTAAAATGAAATCTCTGACAGCACCCCCAACTAAGTAGAAACTAAATTGATTGTCATTAAATAATGAGGACAGCTCCATTAAAAATGGGTTCTCTTCAATTCGGTTTATTAGAGTTGTTGGTACCATATTGATAGCTTAGAAGATGTATAGAAACAATAAAGTATGAATTCAGAAGTTGATTTTGCAGCTGGTGGCATCGTTTTAATTGACGATAAGATACTGCTCGTAAAAAATAGATTGAGTGAAGAATATGCGGGTGATTACGATTCTGGATTTTGGGGTTATCCAAAAGGTCATTTAGACGATGAAGAAACACCAATTAAAGCTGCAGAAAGAGAAGTTTATGAAGAAACTGGTTTTAAAGTTTCTGCTGTTGGAAAAAAACCTATTGCAGAATCCCGTTATGAGATAAAAAAAGATGGTAAACCAGTCAAAAAAACTGTCTGGTTTTATGAAATGAATGTTGTTGAAAGTTTCTCAAAAGAGCCTGATGATGAAATAGAGGAGGTTGCCATTGTTCCCTTTGAAGAGGCCTATAAATTATTAGCCTATGAAGAAGATAAAAAAATTTTAAAATATGTATTCAACAGAAAATAAAAAGATTCATTACTTTTACAACGGAATATTTTATACAAGGAGTATTAATGAATTTGTTAATGATATATTGTTCCAAAAAATTTATGGAGGAGAGGGTCTTTTAAAAAAAATATTAAAAATATCAAAAAATTCAAACATTAGTTTTAGTTCGTCAATGGTAAATGAAAATTCAATTAAACCCTGGATTAAATCAGGATGGACCATCAATCATAAATTAAATGTTTGTGTATTAAACCTAAGAAATTCAAACCACAGATATCCGAGTGACAATAAACATATAGAAATTAAAAAACTTGAAAATAAAGATATAGAATATTTGCTTGAATTAGATCATAAAATATTTGAAGATTATTGGAAAAATTCTAAATCAAGTCTTGAGGAAACTATGAAGAGCTGTAACAACAATTATTTATTTAAAAGTGGAGGCGAAAATAACCTTGATGGTTATGCAATTTTAGGAGAGACTAGAAAGTTTACTTATCTTCAACGAATAGGAATAGTAAAGAGCTATCAAGGATTGGGTCTTGGAAATAATTTACTTAATTGTGTAATTAATTTTGCTGTTGAAAAAAAGTTTATAAATATGAAACTTAATACCCAAAGCGACAATATTGCCGCTCTAAATCTATATAAAAAAAACAAATTCGAGATTTCACCAAGGAAGCTTGTAATTATGAAAACTTCATGAATAGTTTTACATAGCTTATGATTAACTTATGGAAGAAGATAGCTTTGTTGAATCGGTTGAGAGCTTAATAAAAAGTGTAAAAGATCTTATTGTTCGACCTGTAAAAAGACTTACTGGTTTTGCATCTTTAGGTTTACTACTTGTTGTATTATTAATCACTGCAGTAATATTTTTATTCTCAGGAATATTAAAGATTATGCAAGGACTTGGTCTTTTACTAGGCGTTAACCCTACTGGATTTGCAATGGGTGCACTCGGCTTAGTATTTATGATTTTGTCATTGAATAGTTACAGAAAGAAAAAAAATGGATGATTTAGCAATAATTGGTTCTGGTCCTGCTGGGTATACAGCTGGAATTTATGCTGCAAGGGCCAACCTAGAACCAGTCTTATTTGAAGGATTAGAGTCTGGTGGACAGTTAATGCTCACTACAGATGTTGAAAATTATCCAGGTTTTGATCAAGGAATTATGGGTCCTGAAATGATGCAGGTATTTAAAAATCAAGCTGAAAGGTTTGGAACAAAAATTTTAACTGAGACTGTAGATTCAATAGAAAAGATTGAAAATGGATTTAAGCTAACAACTTCGAAAAATACTTATGAGTTCAAAACTGTAATTATTTCATCTGGAGCATCAGCGAACTGGCTTGATATAAAGGGAGAAAAAGAGCTACAAGGACATGGTGTTTCGGCTTGTGCGACTTGTGACGGTTTCTTTTTCAAAGATAAAAATGTAATAGTTGTTGGTGGAGGAGATTCAGCTATGGAGGAAGCTTTATTTCTAACTAAATTCGCAAAAAATGTAACTGTTGTCCACAGAAGAGATTCATTTAGAGCAAGTAAAATTATGCAAGACAGGGTACTTAGTCATGACCAAATTGATGTCTCATGGAACAAAGAAGTTGTGGAAATTAAAGGTGAGGGTCAAGTTTCATCTGTTCTTCTCAAAGATAGTCAAACAAGCGAAATGGAAGAAAAAGAAATTGATGGAGTTTTCATAGCTATAGGACACACACCAAATGTAAGTTTTTTAAATGGATTTCTAGAGCTTGATGAAAAAGGATATATAAAAACTGGGTCTACTACTGCTACTAGTACTAGTGTCCCTGGTGTCTTTGCAGCAGGAGATGTTGCTGACTCAATTTATAGACAAGCCGTAACTGCAGCCGGTACCGGATGCCAAGCAGCAATTGATGCTGAAAGGTGGCTTGAAAATTAAATTTGATTTATCTTCTATTATTGATAACTTATCGAATGAAGAAGTTGAAGACTTGAAAAATAAATTAAATTATGTTGGCTACTCAACCAATCAAGATATTAACGAATTAAAAACAGTTGTTGAAATATTTGTCGATGATAATAATTTAGAAAACATAAACAATAAAGAAGATCTTTGGAAAGAGCTCATTAATTTTGGATACAAACTTGGAGACAGAATATTAAGTTTTAATACTAAAGAACTTTATGGTTCAGATGTTGAAGAACTCCAAGAACTTTTATCAAGAATGGGTTTTTATTCCGAACCAATCAACGGAATATATTCAAATTCTGTTGTTGAAGCTGTAACAAGATTCCAAGAAAACAGAGGCTTAACTATTGATGGGGTGGTTGGGCTTAATACTGTTTATGAAATTAGAAATTTGGTAAGGCCTGGTCAAGAGATCTCATTAAACGAAGCAATAAAGTCAATTTCACCAAACCTTACTACTGGAACAATAGGTTTTAATGTTTGTTTTGATGTTCCAAATTTAGGAAGTTATAAAGAACAAATAAAATTTTATGATCAGATAAAAAAGAGTTGCATAAATCATGGAATTATTTCAATATTTGCATCAGAAATTAATGAAGAACTAAACCTTAAAAATAAAATTCAATATATTAACAATCTTCAACCCACTTTGTTTGTTTCATTTAATAACTCAGAAGAAGAATCGGTTAATTTCTTTAAAGGAAGGTTTTCTGAGAGTGTTGTTGGAAAAAAAGTTGCAGAACATTTATCTGAAACTTTGAAAATTGAATCAATAGGTAAGTCCTCAAACATTCTTAAAGAAACAAAATCAGTTGGAATCGTCATAAATGGTAAATTTTACCAAAAATTAGAAATTGATAATTTAATACAATCATTGGTTGATTCTTTAAAGAATCAATTTGAAAACTAATTTATTTTATTAACAAACTTATCAAGCTTATCTTTTGAATCAAAGGTAAAAGATAACTTATACTTTTCTTTGCTTTTATTTATTTTTACTTTTGATCCTGTTTTGTCCTCAAAAAAGTTTTTATAGTGAGTGACTTCTTGATCAGAAATTTTCTCACTACTAAGATCTCTTACTTTATCTTCTACCGCCCTACTTGAAAGCTTCAGGGAAATAATTTCATTTAGAATAGAGTTTTGTAAATTATATTCTAAATTAATGAGTGGACGTACTTGCCCCATTGAGACTTTTTCTTCTTTTAGAGCTTGATAAACTGTGTCGCTTAAATTTGTTAAACGTAGAATATTAGAAACGTGTGCTCTACTTTTACCAACCAATAGTCCTATTTCTTCAGGGCTTAGATTGAATTTTTCTGATATTTCTTTATAACCCATTGCTTCGTCAATATGATTTAATCTTTCTCTTTGAATGTTCTCAACCAGGCCAACAATTGCTGCGTCTCTCTCACTTATGTCTTTTATGAGACAGGGTACTTTTTCTAGGCCGACCATTTTTGATGCTCTTAATCTTCTCTCTCCAGCAATTAACTTATATTTATTTGGCTCCACTTCTTGAACAATTAGTGGCTGAAGTAAGCCATTTTTTTGGATTGAATTTTTTAACTCATTTAGTTTATTTTCGTCAAATGTTGTTCTTGCTTGAGAATTGCTCTCACTAATATTTTGGACATTTATTTCTCTTACCTTATATTCTCTTACATTTGTATCAGTTATAAGACTGCTCAATGATCTTTTCATTAATATTCATCCTTTCTAATAATTCATTAGCTAATTGATAAAACTCTTTTTTGGATTTGTTGTCATTGGTAAAATCTTCAACAGTTTTTAAATAATATGGTGCAAAAGACATTGCTTGAGAAACTCCTTCTATTGCTAAAAATTCTGGTTTTGTTGGTATTAAATAGAAATCAGAAGCACACAATGCTTCTTGTACAAGCGAACTCATTGTTGGAGGTGTGTCAAAAATTACTATATCAAAGTCTTTAAAACCTAATGATTGCATAGCCTTTGTTAGAACAGAACCCCCGATTATTTTTTCATTATTAAATTTTAGAATAGATTCGTTTGATGGAATTATGGCTAAATTATCACTAAGAAAAGCGATTTCTTTTTCTAATTTTCCTTCCATAAGATCCTGTGAAGTAAGTATTGATTTATTTTGTTTATCAAAATCAAGATACGTTGACGTATTACCTTGTGGATCTAAATCAATAATTAGTGTTTTTATTCCATTATTCGAATATATTTTTGCAACATTTATAACAATAGTGGTTTTTCCAACACCGCCCTTTTGACATAATATGGATAAAGATTTCACATATCAGTTATAACATCTATATAACGAAAATTATTTTTATTTATGAGAAACTTTTCTTGTTTCACGTGAAACATTGTATTAAATATTTCTGATGATTTAGAGCTAGATGAGACAAATATGATTAGATTGTTATCTTTTAGTTGTTTTTTTTCTAACGTTTTCAGAATATTAGAGGTTGAAACATAGCACCTCATTACGATTATTGAGTTTTTTGCCTCTTTTAGAATTGTTTTTGCATCTTTTTTTGTAGGTTTAGCATTGTTCAAATTTAAAATTTTTACTAATCTTTCCAGTTCATATATTCTTTTTTGTTTGTTGTCTACTAATGAAACTTTTGTTTTGTTTACAATTGAGATGGGTATGCCCGGTATTCCAGCTCCTGTCCCAAGGTCAATAATTTCACATTCATTTAAATTTTTGAATTTTTTAATTAATTTTGCAAAATAAAGTGAGTGAATTATAAATTCATCCCAAATAAATTGATCTGTTTTTTTACTAATTAAACCGGTTTTTATGGCAGTATTTTTTAGCCATTCATGATATTCAAATAATTTATCTTGATGTTTTTTAAAGTCGTCTAAACCCCACTCTGGTATCTGGGGTTCAAAATTCATTCTTCTTCGTTGCTACTAGATGCAAAAACTACTGATCTGTATGGCTCTCTGCCTTCAGAATATGATCTAATTCCATCTATTTCTGCAACAGCATCGTGAAGAGTCTTTCTGTCTACAGAGTTCATTGGTTCGAGCATAACTTCCTGTTTGTCCTCTAATATTTGTTTAGGAAGTCTCTCAGCATAAATTGTTAGAGCCTCTTTCCTTTTTAAAGCATAATCTGCAACATCAAGTCTTAGTC
>LULI01000934.1_pt1 | contig 10418 bp, 8 predicted proteins | sample 728191 | NCBI WGS metagenome assembly LULI01 (sample SAMN03860293, study PRJNA289734) | marine metagenome | biome: seawater column; feature: ocean; material: water; isolation source: Red Sea water column Station 169 - depth 50m | place: Saudi Arabia: Red Sea | collected 2011-10-15 | depth 50 m | reverse complement strand
CACCAAAAGATCAGAGAGTGAATATGATCCCTTTGGTGCTGCACATAGCTCAACATCAATTTCATCAGCTTTAGGTATAGCAGAAGCAAACAAACTGTCTAATAAATCAGACAATGTAATTGCAGTAATTGGTGACGGGGCAATCAGTGCAGGAATGGCTTATGAAGCTATGAATAATGCTGGTGCTTCAAAAACTAAGATGATCGTAATTTTAAATGATAATGATATGTCAATTGCTAGACCGGTTGGAGCAATGAGCACTTATTTAGCAAAAATTTTTTCAGGAAAGATTTATTTTAGTCTTAGAGAGACTATTAAATTAATTATGTCAGCTTTTTCAAAAAGATTTAGTGCTAAGGCTGGTAAGGCAGAAGATTTACTAAGATCAGCTGTGACAGGTGGAACTTTGTTCAGTTCACTCGGATTTTATTACATTGGCCCAATAGATGGGCATGATTTAAATTCATTAATTCCAATTTTAAAAAATGCTAGAGACTCTAAGCATGAAGGACCAATTTTAATTCACATTAAATCAAAAAAAGGAAAAGGTTATACCTTCGCAGAGGAGGCAAAGGATAATTATCATGGAGTATCAAAATTTAATGTTAAAACTGGCGAACAACTTAAGAGTACAAGTAAATTACCATCATATACAAAGGTTTTCGCAAACACCTTAATTCAACATGCTAAAAAGGACAGTAAAATTGTAGCTATTACAGCTGCAATGCCTGATGGTACTGGTCTTGATATTTTTCGTAAAGAATTTCCAGATAGGACTTTTGATGTTGGGATTGCTGAGCAACATGCAGTTACATTTGCTGCAGGTTTAGCTACCGAAAACTTTAAACCCTATGCAGCTATTTATTCCACTTTTCTTCAAAGAGCTTATGATCAAGTAGTTCATGACGTAGCAATTCAAAGTTTACCGGTTAGATTCGCGATTGATAGAGCGGGACTTGTTGGGGCTGATGGACCAACACATGCTGGAAGTTTTGATACAACATATTTAACTACTTTACCAAATTTTATTGTTATGGCAGCAAGTGATGAAGCTGAGCTTGTAAGAATGATAAATACCTCAACGGAGATTAATGATAGACCTTGTGCATTTAGGTATCCAAGAGGAACAGGATTAGGTTCAATTTTGCCTTCAATAAATGAGAAAATTGAGATAGGCAAATCAAAAATTATCAAAGAGGGAAAAAAATTAGCTATCCTTAATTTTGGAGCAAGATTGAACGAGACTTTGAAAGCTGCAGAAAATTTATCAAAAAAAGGTGTAACAATAACAGTTGTTGACGCCAGATTTGCGAAACCTTTAGATGAAAATCTCATTTGGCAATTAGCTACAACTCATGAAGCGATCATGACTATAGAGGAGGGTTCAATTGGTGGTTTTGGATCTCATGTGGTAAATTTTTTGACAAAAAAAGGTTTAATGGACTCTAATTTAAAATTTAGATCATTAACGTTACCAGATATTTTTATTGATCAGGATACTCCAGATAAAATGTATAAAGTGGCAAATCTTGACTCAGTTTCAATTGAGGAAAAAGTTTTAGATTTACTAAATTCTAATATAGTTTTGAAAAAACAAAATTAACTACACTGAGCTTTGTGTAGAAGATAATGATCTAATAAAACACAAGATAACATTGCTTCACCCACAGGTACAGCTCTTATACCCACACATGGATCATGTCTACCTTTTACTGAGATACTTGTATTCTTTCCAAATTTATTGATTGTTTTTCTACTTTTTAAAATTGAAGAAGTTGGCTTCACAGCAAAAGAGACGATTATCTCTTGACCTGAGGAAATGCCTCCCAGAATCCCTCCAGCGTTATTAGATTTAAATTTTGTTTTTTTTCTATTTTGAGAAATTTCATCTGAATTTTCCTCACCTGATAATTGTGCTGAGTTCATACCTGAGCCAATATTAACTCCTTTAACAGCATTTATACTCATCATAGCTGATGCTATGTCAGAGTCTAATTTTGAGTATATAGGTGCTCCTAATCCAGCAGGAATACCGTTCGCTCTTACTTCGATTATTGCTCCACATGACGATCCAGCTTTTCTGATACTTAACAAGTATTTTTCCCAAATTTTTAACATTGATTTATCTGGGCAAAAAAATGGATTTTTAGAAATTATTTTATCATCCCATTTATTGGTATCACATCCTAATATTCCAAGTTGGGTTACAGCTCCAGTGATTTTAAATTTTTTTCCTAATTTATTTTCTAAAACTTTTTTTGCCACAGCACCTGCTGCAACTCTTGCAGCTGTTTCTCTTGCAGATGATCTACCACCACCTCTGTAGTCTCTTATTCCATACTTTTTAAAATATGTGAAATCAGCATGTCCTGGTCTAAATTTATCTTTGATATCATTATAATCCTTTGAACGCATATCTTCATTGTAAATTATCAATGATATTGGTGTCCCAGTTGTTTTTCCCTCAAAAACTCCTGAAAGAATTTGAACCTTGTCACTCTCCTTCCTTTGAGTAGTAAACTTTGATTGCCCAGGTTTTCGTTTGTTTAATTCTTTTTGAATATCCGCTTCTTTTAATGGTATTAATGGTGGACACCCATCTATAATACACCCTATAGCTGGACCATGGGATTCTCCCCAAGTTGTAAAACGAAAAGACTTTCCAAAAGTATTAAATGACATTATTTATATTGTATAGATTATTTTGTTAAAATTATGAATCAAAAAAACTCACTTGGGCTTAATAAATGCTTCTTAGATCTTGATAATCCATTTGAACTATTTCAAAGATGGTTTGAGGAGGCTAAAAAAAAAGAAATTAATGATCCTAATGCTTTAGCACTTGGTACAGCAAATAAAGAGGGTATTCCCTCAGTAAGAATGGTTCTGCTCAAAGGTCATAGTGAAAAAGGATTTGTTTTTTATACAAATTTAAACAGTCAGAAAGGTAATGAAATTAAAGAAAACCCGAATGCTACAATGTGCTTTCATTGGAAAAGTTTACTAAGACAAATAAGGATAGTTGGAACATTGAAACAAGTAGATGATCAAACTGCTGATGAGTACTATAACTCAAGAGCATATGATAGCAGAATAGGTGCTTGGGCCTCAAAACAAAGTAGTATTCTCCATTCTAGAGATGAACTTTTAGATGCTTTAGAGAATTATAAAAAAAAATATAATGACAAAGATAATGTACCAAGACCAAGCCATTGGTCTGGCTGGAATTTAACACCTTCCACAATTGAATTTTGGTTAGATGGAGATAACAGAATACATGAAAGATTAAAGTATTCTTTAGATAAAAATGGTAGTTGGACTAAAAGTCTTTTAAGTCCCTAAAAATCCCTTGACAAACTAAATGAAGTTAAGTTTTCAAGAATATTTCTTTCGTTGCAGTCTTTAAATATCGATAATGAGTTTGAGGCTAAATTTATGTAATGATTTGCTTTTTGATAACATTCTTTAATAATTTCATATTGTTTGATTAAAGATAATGTATAATTAAAATCATTTTCATCTCTTCTATCTTTTAAAAAAATACCTTTCAGACTTTCCTTTTCTTTAGAATTTGCTTTTTGAAATAATAAGATTATTGGCAGAGTAATTTTTCCTTCATAAAAATCTTTGCCAATTTTTTTTCCAAATAATTTTGACTCAGAATTGTAATCTAAAGTATCATCAGCTATTTGAAAAGTTAATCCTAAATTCCTTCCATAAAATTCTAAAGCCTCTTTTTCTTTTGATGACACATCTGACAAAATTGCACCAACTTTGGTAGCTGCTGCAAACAATTCAGCAGTTTTCGCAGAAATTATTCTTAAATAAGTTTCCTCCAACATATCTACCTCTCCTCTGTGTTGTAATTGAAGAACTTCTCCTTGTGCAATCTTAGAGGAAGTTGAAGATAATAATTTTAAAACCTCAATATTTCCGTCATCTACCATCATTTCAAAACATCTACTAAGTAAATAATCTCCTACTAAAACAGAAGAGTGATTATCCCAAACTTTGTTTAAAGTTTTTCTCCCCCTTCTAATAGATCCATTATCTATTACATCATCATGCATTAAAGTTGCTGAGTGAATAAGTTCTACACAAGCAGCCAAATTAATATCTCTAGTTCCTTTTGCATATCCACATAATTTTGCAGAACCTAAAGTTAGTAAGGCTCTTAATCTCTTTCCGCCTGTATCAAGGTGATAGTTTGTCATTTTCTGAACTAAGTCTACTTTGCTCTCTAATTTAGACTTTATTTTTTCTTCAACTAACATCAATCTATCTTCAACTGAATTTTTTAGTTGAAAATATGAATTATTAATTTTGTTTTTTAATTGTATGACACTTCCCATTAATTGAGCAAATTAGTATAATAGGTTGCTTTTTATACTTATCAATTGACGCACCTGAATCTTCAATTATAAGGTGTCTTTATATTCATAAAAAAATTCTATAAATATTAAAAATGCTCTCTTTTTTTAAAAAGAAAAAAATTATTCCACATATTAAGCTAAGTGGAGTTATTGGGAATGTAGGGAAATTTAAACAAGGTATAGATTTTTCTGGCCAAGAAGACATTATTACAAAAGCATTTTCTCTAAAAAAAGCACCATGTGTTGCTATAACAATAAACTCTCCTGGAGGTTCTCCTGTTCAATCACATTTAATTTACAGCTTAATTAGACAACAGGCAAAAAAAAATAAAAAAAAAGTAATAGTTTTTGCCGAAGATGTAGCAGCTTCAGGCGGATATCTAATAGCTTGTGCTGGAGATGAAATTTATGCGAACTCAAGTTCAATAATAGGCTCAATAGGAGTAATCTACTCTTCTTTTGGTTTTACAGAATTGATAAAAAAGATAGGTGTTGAGAGAAGAGTGCATACTGCTGGGAAAAATAAAAGTACATTAGACCCATTTCTAGATGAAAAAAAGGAAGACATCGAAAGATTAAAAAATATACAATTAGATCTACATAAAGATTTCATAGAGGTGGTCGAAAAAAGCAGGTCATCAAAACTTAAAAAATCTGAAGTAGAATTATTTTCAGGTGAATTTTGGTCAGGTAGAAAAGCCAAAGATCTTGGTTTGATAGATGATATAGGAAATGCAAATCAGATATTAAGAGAAAAATTTGGAGAAGATGTCGTTATTAAAAAATTTGAAAAATCAAAAAGCTGGCTTAGTAAAAAATTGTCGTCTTCAAATGATCATGTCGATCAATTAGCAAACATATTAGAGGAAAAATCAGTTTGGCAAAAATATGGCCTCTAAAAAAATTAAAAAAAAACCAAAATTTCAAACTTTCCAAGATACAATTATAAATCTTCAAAAGTTTTGGAGTAAAAATGGATGTGTAATTTTACAACCTTATGATATGGAAGTTGGAGCTGGAACATTTCATCCAGCTACTACTCTAAGATCTCTTGGACCTAAGCCATGGAAAGCAGCGTATGTTCAACCTTCACGAAGACCTACAGATGGAAGATATGGAGATAATCCAAATAGACTTCAGCATTATTATCAATTTCAAGTTATAATAAAACCCTCTCCAATTAATATTAAAAAACTTTATTTAAATAGTTTGTCGGTAATTGGAATTAATCATAAAGAGCACGATATTAGATTTGTTGAAGATGATTGGGAAAGCCCAACCCTAGGTGCTGCAGGTCTTGGATGGGAAGTTTGGTGTGATGGCATGGAAATATCTCAATTTACATATTTTCAACAAATGGCAGGTTTTGAATGTAAACCAGTGTCAGTAGAGATAACTTACGGTCTTGAAAGAATTTGTATGTTTACCCAGCAGAAAAAAAACGTTTATGATTTAGTTTGGAATGATGAAGGTATTGATTACAGGGAAGTTTTTCATCAATCAGAAAAAGAATTTTCAGCTTATAACTTTGAGCATGCTAATACAGAAAACTTATTTAAAATATTTGATATGCATGAGAGTGAAGCAAAATCATTAGTTGAAAAAAATATATCTTTACCTGCATACGATCAATGTTTGAAAGCAAGTCATATATTTAACGTATTAGATGCTCGCGGAGCTATTAGTGTTGCGCAAAGAGCAGAATATATTGGTCGAATAAGAGAAATTACAAAACAAGCTGCTACAATTTGGGTACAGTCGCAAACATAGAATGTCAGAATTTTTTTTAGAGCTATTTAGTGAAGAAATTCCTGCTGGGCTTCAAAAAAATTTAAGAGAAAAAATTTTTGAAGATTTTAAAAATTTATTTGAGGAAAAATCAATTAGATCAAAAAAAAATTTTTCTTTTTCAACTCCAAATAGATTAGTTCTAGTTTTTGAAGGCCTAGATTCAATGGAAAAAATCAATGAAATGGGGTGAATTTGATTTAAATTGGGGAAGACCATTAAAATCAATTTTATCAATATTTGATAAAAAAATTGTAAGTTTTAAATTTCATCATTTAACTTCCTCTAATTTGACTTTTTTAGATAAAGATTTTGAAGAAAAAAAAAGATCTTTTGAAAATTTTAAAAAATATGAAAAATTTTTTGAAGATAATGGAGTGATCATTAATCAAAATAAAAGATTAAAAATAATCAATAAATCTTTTTTAAAGATATTAGGGAAAAAAGGGTTAAAAATTAATGAAAATCCTAAGTTGATCGATGAGGTTGTAAATTTAGTAGATAGCCCAAATGTTTTATTGTGCAAATTTGATAAAAAATTTTTATCAGTTCCTAAAGAGATTTTGACCCTAACAATGGAGTCTCACCAGAAATATTTTCCAACATTTAATGACAAAAATGAAATTACAAATGAATTTTTAATTGTAACAAATAAAAAAGATAAAAAAGGTCTCATTAAAATAGGTAATGAAAGAGTAGTTGATGCAAGATTAAGTGATGCAGAATTTTTTTGGAATAAAGATAAAACTCAAAATTTAGTAAAAAAAGTGTCAGAATTAAAATCAATGAATTTTTTTAAAGGGCTTGGATCTTATTTTGACAAAGTTCAACGAATGAGAAAAATTAGTGGAATGATTTCAGATGAATTGTTAATTAGTAAAGAGAAAGTAGAATTGTTAGCATCAATTTGTAAGACTGATCTTACTTCTGATCTTGTTGGTGAATTTCCTGAACTTCAGGGACTTATGGGAGGGTACTTTTCTGAATATCAAGGATTTGATAAAGATATATCTTTAGCTATTTCTGAGCAATATTTACCAATTGGACTCAATTCAATAGTTCCAAAAAAACCATTCAGTGTCACGTTATCAATTACAGATAAGATTGATACCTTAGTTGGTTTTTTTGGTATTAATGAGAAACCTACAAGTTCAAAGGATCCATTAGCATTGAGGAGAGTTGCTCTAGGTATAATAAGAACCATTATAGAAAATAAAAAAAATTTGAAAATAAATGATCTTTTGAATTATTCCTCACGCCTTTACGATGACCAGGGATATAATCTTGAAAACAAAGATTTACAAAAAGAATTAGAGGATTTTTTAAAAGATAGATTTAGATACTATCTTAAAAACAAAGAAATACGTTACGATATAATTGAAGCAACTTTATCATCATTTTCATTAAATAATTTATTTTCGTCTTTTGAAAAAGCAAAATGTCTTAATAAGGTAATTAACACCCAAATTGGTATAGACATCAATTCAAGTTATAAAAGAGCATCAAACATTTTAGATCATGAGATGAAAAATAACGAGATTGAAATAAATGATACAACTGATCCTGGTATTTTTAAAAGTGACTTTGAAAAAAACTTATATAAAAAAATTAATGATATTAAAAAATATTATTCTACCATAAACAGTGATGAAAATTGTGAAAAATCATTATCAATTTTAGCTGAAACTAAAAAAGAAGTTTTCGAATTTTTTGATAACGTAAAAGTTAATGAAGATAATGAAACTTTAAGAAAAAATCGTTTGGAACTTATTAATATGTTATGTAAAACGTTTCAAAATTATATAAATTTTCGATTTTTAAAAGCTCATAATGAATAAGTTAATTCTTAATTTTAAGTCTAAAGATTCAAAAAAAATAAAAGATCCAAAAAATTTTTTAGGTGGTAAGGGAGCAAATTTATCTGAAATGGGAAGAATGGGTTTACCAGTACCTCCTGGTTTTACTATCTCAACAAAAGTGTGCGAAATTTTTTATAAGGATAAAAAAAAATTAAATTCCAAATTAATTAGCCAAATAAAAAAAGAAATTAAAACAATAGAAAAAGATGTATCAAAAAAATTCGGAGATTTAAGAAATCCTCTTCTTTTATCAGTTCGATCTGGAGCAAGAGTTTCAATGCCAGGTATGATGGATACAATTTTGAATTTAGGACTAAATGACAAAACAGTTGTTGCTTTGGCTAACAAAACATCCAACGGAAGATTTGCGAAAGATAGCTACAGAAGATTCATCCAGATGTACGGAAATGTAGTCATGGGTGTTGAAAGTTACAATTTTGAGGAATTGATAGAAAATTATAAGTTAACAAAAGGTGTATTGCTTGATACGGATCTCGATGAAGAGGATTGGGATGGTTTAATAAATGATTTTAAGAATGTAGTTAAAGAAAAGACTAGTAAAGATTTTCCTCAAGATGTTTATCATCAATTATTCGGGGCAATAAGTGCTGTATTTTTATCTTGGGAGAGCAAAAGAGCGAAAGTTTACAGAAAGTTGAATCAAATTCCTTCTGAATGGGGAACAGCTGTTAATGTTCAATCTATGGTTTTTGGAAATATGGGTAATGATTGTGCAACAGGAGTTGTCTTCACTAGAAACCCTTCAGATGGGTCAAATGATATTTATGGAGAATATTTGATTAATGCTCAGGGAGAAGATGTTGTAGCTGGAACAAGAACTCCACAGTACATTACAAAGAAGGCGAGAAAAGAGGCAAAAGTTGATGATGCATCTATGGAAGAGTCGATGCCAAAAGTATATCACGAATTATATAAAATTTTAAAAAAACTAGAGAAACATTATAAGGATATGCAAGATGTGGAATTCACTGTTGAAAGTAATAAACTTTGGATATTACAAACTCGATCTGGAAAAAGAACATCAAAATCAGCAGTAAAAATTGCTGTTGATATGGTTAGAGAAAAGTTAATCAATAAAAATGATGCTGTTTTAAGAGTTGATCCCAACTCTTTAGACACGCTTTTGCACCCTACTTTAGATGAGAAAAGTTCAATCAAAGTTATAGCAAACGGTCTACCAGCGTCTCCTGGTGCAGTAAGTGGAAAAGTAGTTTTCAGCTCAGAGGAGGCTGAAAGATTAAATGATATGATGCAAGATACAATTTTAGTTAGAGTTGAAACTTCTCCAGAAGATATTCAAGGAATGCATGCTGCGAAGGGAATTTTAACTTCAAGAGGAGGTATGACTAGTCATGCTGCAGTTGTAGCTAGGGGAATGGGAAGACCTTGTGTTTCTGGTTCAAGTGACAGTTCCAACTATAAAACCTGAGATATCAGGAGATTTTTCAAAATTGATGAGCTGGGCTGATAAAATTAGAAAACTTAAAGTACGAACTAACTCTGAGACTCCTCTAGACACTAAAACAGCCAGAGATTTTGGTGCGGAGGGAATTGGACTTTGTAGGACCGAACATATGTTTTTTGATGAGGAAAGAATTTTATCAGTGCGAGAAATGATTTTATCAAAAACGTTAGATGATAGATCTAATGCTTTAAAAAAGATTCTACCGCATCAAAAAAAAGATTTTATGGAGATATTTAAGATTATGCATGGTCTTCCAGTTACTGTAAGATTATTAGATCCACCATTACATGAATTTTTACCGAAATCTGATAAAGAAATTTCTGAAGTAGCTAATGTTGTTGGATCAGACAAAAAAGATATTGAAAGCAGGATAGAAGAACTTCATGAACAAAATCCAATGTTAGGACATAGAGGTTGTAGACTTGGCATTTCATTTCCTGAAATTTATGAGATGCAATGTAGAGCGATATTCGAGGCTCTTGCAGACTTAAAAAAAAACAAACAAAAATTTGCTTTTCCCGAGATAATGATTCCTTTAGTTTCAACCGAAGCCGAGATTAAAATAATGAAAGATTTAGTAATCAATACTGCAAGAAAAGTTCAAAAAGAAAATAAAACAAAAATTGAATTTCTTGTGGGTACAATGATTGAGTTACCTAGAGCAGCAATTAAGGCTGATGATATTGCGAAACATGCTGAATTCTTTAGTTTTGGCACAAATGATTTAACACAAACAACTTTTGGAATAAGTAGAGACGATAGCGGTAAATTTTTAAATGATTATATAGATAATAAGATTTTTACTATTGATCCGTTTGTATCCATTGATGATGGAGTGAAAGATTTAGTCGAAATAGCGGTTTCTAAAGGAAAAAAACAAAATAAAAAAATTAAATTAGGTATATGTGGTGA
>LULI01002336.1_pt1 | contig 10433 bp, 9 predicted proteins | sample 728191 | NCBI WGS metagenome assembly LULI01 (sample SAMN03860293, study PRJNA289734) | marine metagenome | biome: seawater column; feature: ocean; material: water; isolation source: Red Sea water column Station 169 - depth 50m | place: Saudi Arabia: Red Sea | collected 2011-10-15 | depth 50 m | reverse complement strand
ACGTTGTACATGCGGCTCGGCACCGACACGCCTTTCATTGCATCCTTGAAGGCGATCACCGTGAGGTTCGAACAGGCCAGCATCTGATTCAGCCGGTCGCGCGGCTGACGCGGCAGATAGAGAATATTCGCAGCCTTGTGCTCGACGACCGAGGCGGCTTGGCCACCATATCCCACGAACAGGAAAACGACCTCCGTCAAATCCTCGACGCGTTTCGCGACTTCCAGCAGAAGCGCGATGTCGTGGGTGCGACCGATATTTCCAGAGAATTGAATCACGACCTTGTCGGCCAGTCCGTTTTCGATCGCAAATGGATTGGCAGTCCGATCGATCGAAGCAATCTCGTCAATATCACCCCAGTTCGGGATAATCTCCACCGGGCGATCGGCACCGATCGCACGCAGCTTGCGCTTGATCAGCGCTTGCATATCGCGGCCGAGCACCGCGATACGGTCGAATCCTGCCAGGGTCCGGTTGAAAAAGGCCGATGCCAGCGAAAACGCCGTGCCGTCGCTGCGCATCATCTTGGTCGCAACCAGCACTTCGGGGTAAACATCGTGAACCAGCAACACGCTCGACACACCTTTGAACCGCGCGATCAGGCCGAGGATCGGCGGTAGCGTTGGAGGATTCGTTACGACAAGCATTCTGTCGCCCCGCTGGAAGTGGCGCAGTGCGAACACGGTCGCGGTGAACGCGAGAGTGAGGGCGTTGAGCGCCCGGAGCACGAGGCGGTCCTTGTTGAAATGAGTCGCGCGCATCCGGTGGATCGTCGTGCCATTGCGATCCTCGCGCCGCCGGGTAACGACACCGCGCTCGCTGTAGCTCGGTTTGCCGCAGATCACTTGCACGTCGAAAGCGTCGGTCAGCCCTTCCGCTATCCTCGTCAGAAAATATCCGGTCGAAGTCTGCTCCGGGTAATAGAGCTCGGACACGACCCACAAGCGAGGTTTTGGCATCAAATTTTCCGAACGAGGGGGTAATTTAGGAAAGGTCGGCCGCAGCGATATCATGGTAGAGCCGCGAGCCAAGCCCATAGCGGATGGCGAGGTTGTCGTCATCCGCGAGCCGACTGTCCGCAAACAGCCTGCCACCGACCGAGGGCGCCAAGCGTTCGACCAGGTCGGCGAACCCGCGCGGTACGGGAAAGCGACGAAGCGCGTTCTTGCCGTTACGTGCGCGCGCAGCGTCCGCATAGGTGAAAGGCCGCGGGTCGGCTGCGAACACGATTTTCGACGCGTCTACCGGCTGCGTCGCGATCCGAGCGATCACCTCCGCCGATAATTCTACGCCGATCATGGCCCGCCGGACATCGCCGGTCGGGATGGGGAGCACACGCGTCCTGGCCCACAAGCGCAAAAGCTGGGCGAGCTTGCCTGCTACATCGTCTCCGTAAATCAGCGGGAGGCGCAGGATCGTCACCGCAAAGCGATCGCTCTCAAGCGCGAGGAGGGCTTCATCCGCTGCAAGTTTGGAACGGCCATAATCCCCCGTCGGTGCGGTGGGCGTGGCTCGGCCAATCTCATCAGCCCTGCCGTAGACGGAGAAGGAGGAGATATGAATGAAGTGGCGCACGCCTGCATCGCGCGCAGCAGCGGCCAGCTGGCAGGGGATTTCGAAATTGATCCTGTTCAAATGCTCGACATCGCCAGTGGGCGTCCCGACGCAATTGATGACGCATTCTGCATCGATAAAAGCAGTGTGGGGAAGAGATCGGTAGTCATCAACGATCGTCTCGCGCGCATGGCCGGAGGGGCGCCGGACGACATAGGCGGCAGCATCGCCGAGAAGGGGGGCGAGTGCCCTTGCAATGCGGCTGCCTCCTCCCACAACCAGAACAGGGGTATCTTGTCTCGACATGGTGCAGCGCTATAGCCACCCCGAACAGCGACAAAAGCCTTTTTCGCAAAGCCTTAAGCGAGCCATGCGCCGCACCATCGGTAGGGATGTAAGACACAGGTGAAACGATCAATCGATCTTTTGCTCGCACTGATAGCTGCGATCCCTCTTCTGCCGCTGGGCCTAGTCGTCGCGCTGGCTGTAAAACTTACCTCGCGTGGGCCCGCGCTTTATTGGTCCGACCGGGTGGGCGCGAATGAGCGGATTTTTCGCATGCCGAAATTTCGTACGATGAAAGTCGGTACGCCCGCGGTGGCTACCCATCTAATGGCAGATCCAAAAAGCGCGCTAACCCCGATCGGGGGATTTCTGCGCCGCACCAGCCTCGACGAGATCCCGCAATTATGGAGCGTCGTGGCGGGAGAGATGAGCTTTGTCGGCCCGCGTCCCGCCTTGTTCAATCAGGACGATTTGATCGCACTGCGTCGCGAGGCAGGCGTTGCGCACCTACGTCCGGGGATTACCGGATGGGCGCAGATTAACGGACGCGACGAATTACCCATTCCCACGAAGGTCGCATTCGACAGGGAGTATCTGGAGCGTCGCTCCATTCTGTTCGACTTGCGCATTATCGTCTTGACCGCAGCGAAGCTGCTTGGCGACAGGACCGTCACGCACTGAAGCCCACCGGCGCTAACGTGGCTTCCTGATCAGGGCCGACCTGCGATCATGGCGCTTCCATAAAGTCGCGCCGCTAGGAGATTTCGTACGTGGCTGGACCTTTTGCCGAACCACGGGCAAAGGCCTTCGCGATTTCACTGAAGCGCGTATCGCGCTAGCCAATTTGGGACGACTATGACCAAAACCGCACTTATCACCGGCGTCACCGGACAAGATGGCGCCTATCTGGCGCAGCTTCTGCTCGACAAAGGTTACGAAGTCCACGGCCTCAAGCGCCGCTCCTCTTCGTTCAACACGGGCCGGATCGAGGAAATCTATCAGGATCCGCATGCGCCCGATCCCACATTTCACCTTCATTACGGCGATATGACCGACAGCACGGCGCTCATTCGCTTGGTGCAGGAGACGCAGCCTGACGAAATCTACAACCTTGCCGCCCAAAGCCACGTCGCGGTAAGCTTTGAAACGCCCGAATACACTGCAAATGCCGATGCGGTCGGAACGCTGCGTCTGCTTGAGGCGATTCGCATCCTGAAAATGGAACAGAAGACGCGCTTCTACCAAGCGTCGACCTCCGAGCTTTACGGCCTGGTCCAGGAAGTGCCTCAACGCGAAACCACGCCCTTCTACCCGCGCTCTCCCTACGCAGCGGCCAAGCTTTATGCCTATTGGATTACAGTGAACTACCGCGAAGCCTACGGCATGTTTGCCACGAACGGCATACTCTTCAACCACGAAAGCCCCTTGCGCGGCGAAACCTTCGTCACGCGCAAGATCACGCGCGCGGCGGCGGCGATCAAGCTGGGGCGTCAGGACAAGCTGTTCCTCGGCAATCTCGACGCCCAGCGCGACTGGGGCCATGCGCGTGAATATGTCCGCGGCATGTGGTCCATCCTCCAGGCCGACGAGCCGGATGATTTCGTCCTCGCGACCGGCGTAACCACACCGGTGCGCACGTTCGTGGAATGGGCTTTCGAAGATGTCGGCATTACTCTGCGCTGGGAAGGGGAAGGCGTCGACGAGAAGGGCTTCTGCACCACTTCGGGACGCTGCCTCGTCGAGGTCGATCCGCGCTATTTCCGACCGACCGAGGTCGAACTCTTGATCGGCGATCCGACCAAGGCTCAAGAAAAGCTCGGCTGGCATCACGAAACCTCCCCGCGCGATCTCGCACGCGAGATGGTTCAGGCCGACCTCAAGGTCATGCGCGACGCGCCGATCGGAAAGGGCGCGTAATGTACGCACTCGCAGGGCGAAGTGCTGACTCTCGACCGAGGCGAGGTCGATCTGCGCGACCAGGATGGCGTGCGGCGCTGGATGCTCGACCATCGACCGGACGCAATATTCATGGCCGCCGCAAAGGTCGGCGGCATTCTCGCCAATAACGATTATCCGGCCGATTTTCTCCTCGACAACCTGCTGATCGAAACTGCGATGACTGCTGCGGCCCACGCTGCGGAAGTCGAGAAGATGCTGTTTCTGGGATCGAGCTGCATTTATCCGAAGTTCGCCCCACAGCCGATTCCCGAAGACGCGTTGCTCACCGGTCCGCTCGAGGCGACCAATGAATGGTATGCGATCGCGAAAATCGCTGGGATCAAGCTGGCCCAGGCGTTCCGGAAACAGTACGGTCGAGATTATATCTCTGCGATGCCGACCAATCTATATGGTCCCGGCGACAATTTCGATCTTGCATCCAGCCACGTAATGCCCGCGCTGATCCGCAAGGTGCACGATGCCAAGACAACCGGCGCTGATGTGGTGGTCTGGGGCACGGGGACCCCGCGCCGCGAATTTCTGTATGTCGATGACTGTGCCGACGCATGCGTTGCCGTGATGAAAGCTTACTCGGGCGATGAACACGTCAACATCGGATCGGGCGAGGACATTACCATTCTCGAGCTCACCCGTACCGTCATGCGCGTTCTCGACTACGATGGCCGCATCGTGCATGACGAGAGCAAGCCTGATGGCACGCCGCGCAAGCTGATGGACGGTAGCAAGCTCCGCGCGCTCGGCTGGACGCCTAGCGTACCGCTCGAAGAAGGTATTGCGCGGAGTTACGATGCGTTTTTAGCAGGTCAATTTCGCGAGGCGAAACTCACCGCCTGACCGGACCGGCTAAATCGAAAATCTCGGTCTGTCCGAGCTCAGAAGAAGCCTGCTCCGGCTCAACGACCGGCCATGGCCTTGACCTTGGGCAGATAAGTCCGCCCGATCCGCACCGGCTCCTCGCTATCGAGCTCTACAGACCACACGCCGAGGCCATCGTGCTTGAGGCCGGTAATGCGGTCGCGCCGCAGGATGGTGGAGCGGTGGACGCGAATAAATTTCGCAGGATCCAGCCGGTCTTCGAGACCTGCGATGGTCTGGAGCAGCAGATACGACCGATCGCCGACATGGAGGCGAACGTAATCGCGCTCCGCATCGATGCGATAGACCTGCGCCGTTTCGATGCGGATGAGTTCGGAGCGGTGGGGAATCCACAATTCGTCGAGCCATTCGCTTTCGCTGCGCGCGCCCTCATTCCGGCGTGACAATGCGCGGGCGATCGCGCGTTCCAGCCGCTCGCTCTTGACCGGTTTCAGCACGTAATCGACCGCGTCGAGATCGAACGCCTCGACTGCGTAATTGTCGTGCGCGGTCACGAACACCACGGCGGGGCGAGTCGATTTCTTCGCCAGGCTGCGCGCAACCGACAGGCCGTCGACTTCGGGCATGGTCATGTCGAGCAGGACGAGATCGGGATGCAGCGCTTCGACCAGCCGCAGCGCCGCGGCACCGTCGCTGGCAGTGCCGACCACGGCGATATCGTCCATCTTGCAGCACAGCACCTGCATGCGCTCCACGGCCAAAGGCTCGTCGTCCACGATCAGCGTGCGCAGTTTCTCGGTCGAAGGTTCCGTCAACGTCCCCACCCCTTCAGTTTCGGGCCCAGGCTTCAGCCATGCGTCACCAGCGGAAGCCGCAATTCGGTCTCGTATCCGTCAAGCGTTTCGCCCGAGGTGATCGTGGCTAATTCTCCAAAGCGCGCCATCAACCGGTCGCGCACATTGGCAAGGCCGATGCCGAAGCCGCCCTGCGCAGCCTGCGGCAAATCCGGGCTCGCCGCGATGCCCGGCCCGTCATCGGCCACGTTCAGCACCAGACGCCCGTATTCCTCACGTGCGGACAAGGTTATGGTCACCGGACTGCTGCTGCGCGACACGCCGTATTTGACCGAGTTTTCGACCAGCGGCTGCAGGATCATGCCCGGTACGCGAAAACCCTTCAGCGCCTCTGGCAAGATGAATTCGGTCTTGAGTCGCTTGGGAAAACGGACCTGCTCGATATCGAGATAATGGCGCTGGAGATCGAACTCGTCTTCCAGCGAGACGTCGGCAGTCGGATCCTCGGCAAGGCTGTGGCGATAGAAGCCGGACAGGGTCTGGATCATCTCTTCGGCCTTGGCCTGCCGATCGGTCATCACCAGCGCGGAGAGCGAATTGAGTGCGTTGAACAGGAAATGCGGGTTCACCTGATAGCGTAGCGAACGCAGCTCCGCCGCTTTGGCTGCGCTGCGGAAGCGTTCGCCGCGTCGCTCCGCATCTTTCGCGCGCACGCCCGCCAGCAGGGCGAAATACAGCGCGGCCCAGGCGATCAGGAGAAAGAACTGGCTGAGCGCGCGTCATCGCCCGGTGCCGATGTCGCCGGGCCTTCGATCACGACATTGCCGAACTCGTCGCGACTGATCGAGAAGCCGCGTTCTTCCGCCATGCGCGCCTGGAGCCGTTCCTGAAGACCGGAAAAGACCCAGATATTCGTCTGCGCAATGACGAGCGAGGTGGGGATCGCCAACAGCACCGCAGCGCCGATCTGGACGGCCAGGGTCCGGTGATCGAACAGGCGCAGGATCACCCACAGCCCGACCGTCGCGCTCATCCCCGCGAGCGTCACCAGCGCACGGCGGAGAATTACCTCGGTATCCGCTTCGAGCCCCACGATCATGCCGCGCGCCGTGAAGATCAGGAAATAGGCGACCCACAGGCCGATGATCGACCACAGGACCGTGCGCACCGACAGGCGCGATGGGGTGTCCGACGCAGGATCGGCGAAAGATGTGTCAAAAGGCAAAGCGACAGTCTTCTGCGCGTAAAGGGCTTGATTCTCCAGCGCGGTTGTCGAGCGTGTGGACATTGTTGCCCCGCGCATCGACCGCCACGGTCACCGGCATGTTCTCGACCGTGAATTCGTAGATCGCTTCCATGCCGAGATCCTCGAAGCCGATGACCTTCGCTTCCTTGATCGCGCGCGCCACCAGATAGGCCGCGCCGCCGGTCGCCATCAGGTAAGCGGTCTTGAACCGGCTGATGACTTCGACAGCGTCCGCGCCACGCTCGGCCTTTCCGATCATGGCGAGCAGGCCGAGATCGAGCATCGTCTCGGTGAACTGGTCCATCCGGGTCGCCGTGGTGGGGCCGGCGGGGCCGACCACTTCGCCCATCACCGGATCGACCGGGCCGACATAATAGATCGCGCGGCCCGCGAATTCGACCGGCAGCTCCTCGCCCTTCGCCACCATGTCGCGAATGCGTTTGTGCGCCGCGTCGCGACCGGTCAGCATCTTGCCCGACAGGAGCAGGCGGTCGCCATGCTCCCAGCTTTCGACCTCTTCCTTCGTCAGAGTGTCGAGATCGACGCGCTTGGCCTCGGCATCGGGCTGCCAGTTGACCTTGGGCCACTGGTCCAGATCGGGCTTTTCGAGATAGCTCGGACCCGACCCGTCCAGCGTGAAATGCGCGTGCCGGGTGGCGGCACAGTTCGGGATCATCGCCACCGGCTTGCCCGCCGCGTGGCATGGCCAGTCGAGAATCTTGACGTCGAGCACGGTCGACAAGCCGCCAAGGCCCTGCGCTCCGATCCCTTGCGCGTTCACCGCGTCGAAAATGTCGATGCGGAGCTTTTCGAGATCGTTCTGGGGCCCGCGCTGTTTGAGCTGCGCCATGTCGATCGGTTCCATCAGCGATTGCTTCGCCAGACGGACGCAATGTTCCGCCGTGCCGCCGATACCGATCCCCAGCATCCCCGGCGGGCACCAGCCGGCGCCCATGCTCGGAATTTGCTCGACCACCCAGTCCACGATATTGTCGCTGGGGTTCATCATCTTGAACTTGGATTTGTTCTCGCTGCCCCCGCCCTTGGCGGCGACGTCGATTTCCACCGTGTCGCCCGGCACCATTTCGACCGAGAGGACGCACGGCGTGTTGTCGCGCGTATTGCGGCGGGTGAAGGCGGGATCGGCCAGGATCGAGGCGCGCAGCGTGTTGTCGGGGTGGTTGTAGGCCCGGCGCACGCCCTCATCGACGATGTCCTGCAATGCGCGCGTCGATTCGAGACGGCAGTTCTGGCCCCATTTGACGAAGACATTGACGATGCCGGTGTCCTGGCAGATCGGGCGGTGCCCTTCGGCGCACATGCGGCTGTTGGTCAGGATCTGCGCGATCGCATCCTTGGCCGCCGGGCCCTGCTCCGCTTCGTAGGCGTCGCCCAGCGCGCGGATATAGTCCATGGGGTGATAGTAGCTGATGAATTGCAGCGCGTCGGCCACGCTGTCGATCAGATCGTCCTCGCGGATGGTGATCATGGTTTGACCGGTTCCCGACTTGTCGTTCATCGCCGCCTCGTTCCTCTTCGCAGATTGGCGGGTGTCCTTGGCGCCGAAAACGCGAATGGTCAAAGCGCTTGGCCCCGCGCGGCCATGCGCTTAAGGAAAACGAGCGTTGCGCGGCTGTGTTGTTTATGTAATACAGCGGCGCGTATTCCCAGCTCGAGACGACAGAGATTGCGCCGATGACCGTCACCGCCGAACCGCCCCCCAAGCAGAACCAGGCTCAGAGCCAGGCCCAGCGCACTTCCATCGACCATGCTGTTGCCCGCCGCGCGATGGTGGACAGCCAGCTGCGCACCAGCGGCGTCAATGCCCGTTTCGTGCTCGAACGCATGCTCATCGTCCCACGTGAGGATTTCGTGCCCGAGAACGCGCGCGGTACGGCATATATGGATCGTGCGATCCGGCTGGAAAACGGCGGTTTCCTGCCTGCGCCAGTCTTTCACGGCATGCTGCTGGAAGAAGCGTCTCCGCGGGTCGAGGACAAGGTTGTCGTGGTGGACGGTGGCAGCGGATATCTTACCGAACTGGTCCGGCCGCTGGTCGCTGAAGTCGAAACGATTACGGCGGAAGCGGCGGCCAAGGGTGACGTCCAGACGGGCGACGCCACTCTTCTGCTGATCGACGGCGCGATCGAGCACCTGCCTGCCATGCTGGCCGGAACGCTTGCCGATGGTGGTCGCGTAGTCACAGGCCTGGTCGATCGGAGCGTCACGCGGCTCGCCACCGGACGCAAGGTGGCCGGATCTCTCGGCCTTCTTCCTCTCGCCGAAACCGGCATTCCGCGTCTCGGCCAGTTCGACAAGCCCACCGGCTGGACGTTCTGACCATGGCGGGAGGGGTGTCGCCACGCGGCCTCAAGGCCAGCCTGATCGCGCTTGCGTTGAGCAGCGCGATGGCGTCGCCTGCCCATGCCGATACCCTTCAGGAAGCCCTCACCCAGGCCTACATCAATAACCCCACATTGATGGCCGCGCGCGCCAACCTGCGCGCCACCGACGCGCAGGTGGAGATCGAGCGGGCCGATGGACGCCCCTCGGCCAATGCCAACGGTTCGCTTACCGAATTCATCGAACAGAGCTCGACCAGCTTCTTCACGCCCGATCGTGCCTTCAATGTCGGCGTGGACCTGAGCGCGCCGATCTATTCGGGCGGAGCGATCAAGAACGCGATTCGCGCCGCCGATCAGCGGGTCCAGGCGGGCCGCGCCGATCTGCGTGGGACCGAAAGCGCCGTCTTCAGCCAGGTCGTCGCCGCCTATATGGACGTGCTGCGCGGCCAGGCGCTGGTGTCGCTTGCGCGCAATCAGGTCGAAGTGCTGTCGATCAACACGCAGGCGACCAGCGACCGCTTCGAGATCGGCGACCTCACTCGGACCGACGTCGCGCAATCCCAATCGCGGCTTGCGCTGGCGCAAGGCGATCTGCGCAGCACCGAAGCAAATCTGATTGCCGCGCGCGAGGATTATATCGCGCTGGTCGGCGAAGCGCCCACCGATCTCGCTCCGCCGCCGCCTTTGCCCGGCCTGCCCGCCAGCGCGGAAACGGCAGTGGATGTGGCGCTGACCAACAATCCCGACCTCATCGCCGCGCGCGAGCGGGCCGAGGCGGCAGGCTACGATATCGACGTCGCCGGATCGACGCGCCTGCCGCGCGTGTCGGTCTTCACCGGTTACGATTACCAGAACTTTCTCGGCAGCGTGCCGAACGCGGTCGATCCCGACAATCCCACCGGCCCGGTGATTGTCAGCCCGCAGACCTCCACGGCGGCGCAGGCGGGTGTTACCGTTTCGATCCCGCTGTTTCAGGGCGGACGTCCCGCCGCCTTGCAGCGCCAGGCCCAGGCCCGCGCATCCGCCGCACTCGAACAGGTTATTGCTGCCGAACGGGACGTCATCGCGCAGGTGCGCGCCGCCTATTCCAGCTGGCAGGCCTCGCTCGCGATCATCGAAAGCTCGCAGACGGCGGTCGAAGCCGCTTCGCTCAGCCTCGAAGGCGTGCGGGCGGAAAACTCTATCGGCAACCGCACGATCCTCGATGTGCTGAATGCCGAACAGGAATTGCTGAACGCGCGCGTCGATCTCGTCACCGCGCGGCGCAACGCCTACGTCGCGGCGTTCTCGCTTCTGGCTGCCATGGGCCGGGCCGAAGCACGCGATCTGGGCCTTGCCGACGAAGGCGTGCTGTACGATCCCGTGGCCAATTACGACCGCGTTAGCGGCAATTGGTGGGACTGGAGCCGCGATCCCGATCCCGAAGCGATGAGT
>LULI01000494.1_pt1 | contig 10433 bp, 10 predicted proteins | sample 728191 | NCBI WGS metagenome assembly LULI01 (sample SAMN03860293, study PRJNA289734) | marine metagenome | biome: seawater column; feature: ocean; material: water; isolation source: Red Sea water column Station 169 - depth 50m | place: Saudi Arabia: Red Sea | collected 2011-10-15 | depth 50 m | reverse complement strand
TGAAATAAAAAATATTAGTTTTCAGTCATGGTTATTAATATTGCATTCAGGTATCTTTGTTTCAATTGCTGCACACATGTCGATGTTTTATTTGTATAGGATGTATCCTGTTAATAGAGTATTTCCATTTTACGCTTTATTTCCTGTATTTGGTGTGTTGTTAACATTTATAATTTTTTATGAAATACCAACTTTAATTACTTTTATTGGTGGTGTAATCGTAATCGTAGCAACTTATTTTATAAATAAAGAAAATTAACTTTTGATTATTTAGCTGTCCATCCTCCATCAATTACTAGTGATGAACCAGTCATCATTGATGCAGCATCTGAAGCAAGATACACTACAGCACTAGCAATATCACTTTCTGTTGCTACTTTTCCTAAAGGTATGTTTTCAATTACAGATTTTTTAAAACTTTTATCTTTAAAAAATTTTTTGACCATTGGGGTTTCCACAAATGTAGGGCAAACGGAATTAACTCTAATGTTGTGCTTAGCCAAATCAATAGCCATCCCTTTGGTAAGACCTTCAACACCAAACTTAGTCATATTATAAACACTTCTAAGAGGAGCTCCTACTTTACCTAACTGAGAAGAGATATTTATTATTGATCCACCAATTTTTTTTCTATTTTTTGATTTAAGCATAACTTTTGTAGCTAATTGAGCAATATCCATATCTTTTCTTTTAATTTTGGTGAAATATTCAGGTCTATTTGTGCCAGCATTATTTACTAAAATGTCTAATTTATTGATTTCAGAAAATATTTTTTTAATTTCTTTTAAATTAGTTACATCACACACATAATAACTACATTTCTTTTTGAGTTTTTTAATTTTGTTTTGAACAATTAAAAGATCTTTCTCTGTACGACTAAGAATTATTACATTTGCGCCTGCTTCTGCTAATGCTATAGCACATGCTTTACCTATGCCTTTGCCTGACCCTGTCACAAGAGCAGTCTTATTTTTTACATTAAAATTTTTTAGAAACATTTGATCTGATTATTTACAATGAAAAAATAGATTGATCTAATAAATTCATTTTTTTAATACACATTTGAAAACTATCTTCTAAATGGTAATCACCTGGAAACCCAATGCATTTAATTCCAGCGTTTACGGCAGAATTACTACTTTCTTCAGTATCCTCTATTGCAAGACAATCTTCTGGCTGTAAATTTAATTTATCTAATGTAACTTTATAAATTTCTGGATGTGGTTTTTCATTTTTAACAAATGATTTATTACCAATGAATTCAAATTCTTCTTTTGAAATTTGACCAGAAAGACTTTCAAATACTGCATCGACATTATTTAAAGTTGTAGAAGTTGAGAAAGCAAGTTTAATATTATTATCTTTTGTATACTTAATTATTTCATCAACGCTCTTTCTTAATTTTTGTTTATTCTGAATAATGAACGAGCTAAAGATTTCTGTTTTTCTATTTCTAATTTGTGAAGCATTTACATTAACATTATTTTTTTCAGCAAAATCTTCTACCCTTTTTGTCCCTCCAGATTTTTTTAACAAAATTTTATAGTCTTGCTCATCCCAATACCAATCAAGTCCAGCTTCTTTAAAAGCTTCATTAAATGAGTTACGTTGAATGTTAGAAGATTCAATTAGTGTCCCGATAGATCCAAATAAAAGTGCTTTATATTTCATAAGATTAGAAATTTATTATTAACCTTTTACTGCTCCAGCAGTTAAACCACTTATTAATTGTCTTTGGAAAAACATGATTATCATAAAAAGTGGTGCAGTTGCTGAAACAACACTTGAGACTGCCCACATATAATTTCCACTATGTTCAATTGTGCCCAAATAAGCATTAATTTTAGGAACCATAGTATAATTCTGCTGATTTAAAAGAAGTGAAGTAACTGTAAAATCATTATAGGCTAACATCATACTGAATAAACCTGCTGTAACAACTCCAGGCCACATAACAGGCATTATAACAAAGCGAAACGCTTGAAAATATGAACAGCCATCAATTAGTGCACTTTCATCTAACTCTTTAGGAACTGTTTTAAAGAAGGAATAAAGTAACCATAATGTAAAGGGTTGATTGATTGCAACTAAAACAATTATGGTAGTTGGAAGTATGCCCCAAACGTTCAATTGGAAGAAAGGAAACAGATAACCAGAAACTAATGTAATGTGTGGCATCGCTCTAAAAATCAAGGCAGCTATTAAAATCCAAAAAGTATATTTATATGTCGATCTAGACAAGGCATAAGCACCTAATGTTCCTAAAAATAAAGAGATTGTAACAACTGAAACAGTAATAATAATTGTATTCATTGTTGCTTTCCAAAATTCACCTTCAGTCCAAGACTCTACATAAGCCTTAACTGTAGAAGTATCTCCTGTTTCTATCAAAGTATTAACTCCTGTGACTGCAAACATCCAATCAGCTCTTGAGAAAAAGTCGGCTTTTACTTTAAATGATCCCCAAAAAGTCCATATAAAAGGAAACACAGAAATAATTAACCAAGCAAGAATAAAAAAACTATTTATTAAAATTAGTTGTTTTGAGTATCTATTAATTTTTGATTCCATATTATCTTTCTGTCCTAAATTCTCTCCATGTTCTTATAAGTACTGGTGTTAGTAGAATTGCTACACCAATGATAGTTAACATAGATGTTGCTCCTGCAGACCCAAATAACATTTTGTTTTCACTTCTTAAGTCGTTATAAATCATCCAAGAAAGTGATTGAGCAACTCCTTCAGCAGCGAACCCAATTATTGGCTCAAGAACCCTAAAATTATCCATTAGACAAATTAATATAATAAATGTTGCTACCGGATAAAGATGTGGAATAACAATGTGTCTGACTCGTTCATATCTTGAGGCGCCATCTATGATCGCTGCTTCAATTGGATCTTGAGGAACAGTTTGTAATGCAGCATAAAAGACAACAAAAGCAAATGGTGTATTGTGCCAAATCCCATAAATAATCAGAGTAATCCAAGTCAATTGACTTGAGGACTTTAGTGATAGGTTTGGATCATCAAATAAGAATTGAATAAATGAACCTAATATTCCCTTAGCATCTATCATCCAAAATAAAACGAGAGATCCAATCAATGGTGTTACAATCATAGGCAGTATAACACCAAAAATGGTTGGGCCTTTTAAACTTTTTGTAATTGTATTTACACTTAAAGCAACGATGAAACCTAAAACTACAACTGGTGGTGTAACGGCAAAACAAAATGTAAGTGTAAATAAAAGTGCTTTGTAAAAAGGTAAATTTAGTAAGATATCCGTAAACTCAGCTATGGATGAGGAATTAGTCCAAGCCTCTTTAATTTCATCAAAAGCCAAATGGTTTCTATCGCCGTATGTTCCTAAACCATTAAATCTTCCAAGAGGTTGTTCTTCTTGTAATTTTGTAGTGGCCTCAATATCTACTTTAGTTTCAGTTTTACATCCAAATGGATCGCATTTTTCTACTTCCATTAAAATTTGTTCAGGTTCAATATGAAGAGATTGAAAAAAACTAGAAATAATTGGAAGGCCAATAAATAATAGCATTGCCAATCCACTTGGAAAGAAGAACCAAAAAAATGTTCTGTGGGGCATCTATTTCTTACTAAAAAAAAAGTGGAACATAATAATGTTCCACTTTATCATAAATATTTATACGGTTTATAGAAATCCTTGCTCAGTAGCTTTTGCTACATAAGCAGCTTCTACATCCGCTAATGCTTTTTCAGCAGACTCATTTCCTTGAAGGAATTCAACAAGTTCTGTACTCAAAGCACCATGTAATAGACTCATGTATGGTAAGCTTGGGTAAGGTGTTGCACCTCTATTAGCAGCGTCAACAACTGGTCCTGCTGTATCTCCAGGCGAATAACCATCAATCAACCAAATTGTTGCATTTGGATTAGCATTTGCCATTTCTGTTGAAGTTGCTGCACCTAAAAGAGCTCTAAAAGATGCTTCTGCATTTTCATCAGAAGTATTTGTTGCAATTCCAAATCCATCCCACCATAGAGTTGTTGCTGGTTTACTTCCACCACCTACAGATGGAGAAGGAGCTAATCTAGTATCAGCTTTAATTGCTTGATCACCTTCATCATCTAACAATGAAGCTGCACCTGAATTCCAGATATGCATTAATGCTACATTACCAGACTCCCATTCTTCTTTAACTGCATTTGTATCTTGAGTTAAGAAATCAGGGTTACTTACTTCTGTTAATCTTTTAAGCATGTTAAGAGCAGCTACACCTTTAGCGTTATTTACACTAACTTCAGCTGTTCCAGCTTTAAAGAAATCACCTCCGTGACCAAGGTACATGTTTACAAACTCTTGACCTAGGTTCCATCCAGATTTGAAAGCACCAGCATATGGGTTAGCCATTTTACCAGAAGCTTTAATTTTTTCTGCAGCCGCAATTACCTCTTCATATGTTGAAGGAACTGCGATACCTAAATCATTAAGAATACTTTCTCTGTACCAAAGATGTTGAGCATTAGCCATAAATGCTACTGCATAAATTTTACCATCAATCACGATTTTTTGATTGTCTTGTAATGCACTTCCGTATTTAGCAACTAAATCATCAAGTGGACGAATTAAGTTATCATTCATTAAAGTTGTAATTGAACCATTAGTTACAAGTTTAGCAGAGAATTCAGCTGGGTTAGCTGAAAGTGCTGCAACTTGTAATTTATTATGATCAACGGAATGTGTTACAGAAAAATCTGCATCAGGTCCTGCACAACTTTTTACTTCATCCATGAAAATTCTGTATGTTGTAAATTCGTTTGCTAGAATCTTTATTGATCCATCTGTTACTCCACAAGGTGAGTGCCCACCGGCATATGCACTTGTGCTAACAAATGTGAACAATAGAGCTATTAATAGTTTTTTCATATATTTCCCCTTATTAATAAAGTGTGAAATTCACATTTAAGTATAAATCCTTTATATTGGTATTAGAAAATAATGCAATAATATGAATTGATATTCAAGATTTTGAATATTGAAATGGGGGGATAATTCATGAGTTTTAAAAAGACTGCGACATCACAGGACGTAGCAAAACTAGCAGGAGTATCCCAATCAGCTGTTTCTAGATGTTTTACAAAAGGTGCTAGCATTTCTAGTAGAACAAAATTGAGAGTCTTGGAAGCAGCTAGGAAATTAAAATATAAAGCACCTAATATATCTTCTAATTCAATATCTAATGACGATAGTGGATTAGTTGCTGTCATTTTACCTTACGTTACAAGCAGATATTATCCAGAAGTTTTAATAGAGTTACATGAAGCACTTAGGAATGGGGGGTTTAGAATTTTATTAATTACAACTGATGATGGAGAGGAATTAGATGAAAAATTAATACAGCCATACTTAAAAGAAAAACTCATTGCAATAATATCAGCAACAAAACCCACTGATAAATTTGTCGAAGATTGCAATCAAAAAAGAATACAATTTATTGCTTATAATAGAAGTTGGAATATACCAACGATAAGTTCTGTTGCATGTGATCATCGTAATGGAGGAGAATTAGTTGCAGAATATTTTACAAAGAAAAATCATAAAAATATTGGCCTGATTGAAGGGCCAAAAGGATCTTTTGTAAGTGATGAGCGATGCAAAGGTTTTAAAAATTATATTAAAAATAATAAAAAAATTAAATTAAATATTGAAAAAGGTTTTTTTACTTACGAAGGTGGATATCAAGCAACAGAAAAAATCTTCAATAAAAAGATAAGTGCAATATTTTGTGCTGATGACACAATGGCCTTTGGATGCTTAGATTATATTAAAAAAAATACTTCATTAAAAACACCTTCTCAATTAGAAATTATTGGTTATGACGATATATCAATGTCAGCTTGGGAATCATATAACCTTACAACTGTCAGACAACCTATTAGACAAATGTCAAAACTAGCAACTCAATTAATAAATGAATATATTAAAGATCCAGATTTTGAACCTATAAATCATATTGTACAGGGAAGACTTATAAAAAGAAAAACTACAAAATAATTTACTTAAATTTTAATCCCATCTGTTCGAAGACACCATGATTATCTACCATAACGTAATTATCTAAAAATTTTCCATCTTTAATGGTCCAAAAATCTGAAAATTGCATTTTGATAGATTTGCCTGTTGGCTCCACTCCAAGATATGTTCCACTATGTGTACCTGTTAAAAATCCCGTTGCACTAATCCACTCACCTTCAGCAACCACAATATCATTTTTTACATGATAATCTGGAAATGCTTCATAAAAAGGTTTTAGAACTTTATATTTAAAATTTTCTATACCATGGATATCACCAAAACCTGGAGGACCGTGCCAAACCATATCATCATGCCAGTACTTATGTTGTGCTTCTAGATCTTGAGCATTAAGTGCATCATACATATCAGCTAATAATTTTTTACTTTCATCTAAAGTCATTTTTTATCTCCTAAAATTTGCATTAGAATTGCAAGCTCATTAAAACCAGTCCACTCTTTAATAATTTTATTATTTTTAATTTCCCATTGAGTGATTCCCCACAAATACACTTCTCTATTAGATGGTTGGCCATATGAGCCATTCCCTTTATGCGTTCCTACAGCACCCCAACGAACCGATACTAAGTAACCATCTTTTGTATTTCCCATCCAGTATAAATCTTCAATACTGAGTGCAAGATCAGGGAACGAAGCTAAAAGTGAAATTATGAATTTTCTTAATTGCAAAACTCCTTTAAATTTACGACCAGTTGAACCTTCAAATTCTACCTTACTCGAGTATGCTTTATTTATTGCAGAAAAGTTTCGTCTATTCCAAATTGTATCATAAACTGCATGAACAAACTCTCTTACATTTGTAATTTTATCTGGAATATCAAAACTAATTGGTTTTAATTTAGTAATATTTCTTGTTGGTTTAGAGTTTTTAAAATGAGGGGCATAGGGTCCTGCAATTCCTTCATCAACAAGTTGCTTGGCAACCTGATTTAAATCTAATCCGAGTTGTTTAATTAAACCTGCTGTATCGTAGACAACATTTTCGTAATAAATTTCATTATTTTTGGCTACACAATTCGCAATACAAAATAATCTTACTTTTTTACCAGTTGGTTTGGAAAATTTGCTAAATCCAGTATTTGTTCCAGTAATAATTGTTCTATGCGAAGTATGAAAACTTGCATTTTCATCTCCTGCCCAAATAACTTCATCTGCAAATAATCGAATATCTGGAAAGGCGTTGTTTGTGTGTACAGTATCAGCTACTATTTTTTCAGATCCAGATTGTAAACCAAATTCATCCCAAACTCTGCAATCTTTACTGTAGGTGTCATAGATGTAGCCAATATTTTTTTCTTCCCAGATTTGATATGTAATCCTTACAATATAATCGATTATATTTTTATACTGATCCTCAAACCCCTTCATTGATTGATGTTTAAGTTTTTTTGGTTTTGGATTTAATGATTTAGCTGTTCCTCCACCACCGTATGCTTTTAATGAAATGTCATAACTCTTAGGCATATGATGATCTTGAAGAGCTTCTGGTCTTTTATCTGTAATTTTATTAAATTTCATAATTTGTATTTGTAATGAGATACATTTAAAAATATTTCAAAGCAATGAAATTTTATTCAAAAAAATGAATATTGTCTTTTTTAGTTTATTAATATAATCAAAATGAAATGACTGATCTCCAAGCAGAAAAAAAATTAGTATTAGATTATTTCAATGAAATAGATAGTTGTAACATTGATTCATTATCTGAAGTTATATCCAAATACGCATCAGAAGATTTTAGTATGAAATGTACCCACCCATTCAACGAACTAGGTAGTATAGATCTTGTTGCTAATAATCTTTGGAAACCAATTAAAGATTCATTTTCACCTATACAACGTCGATTAGATATATTTTATGCTGGGATAAATTCACTAGATAAAAATAAAGGGAAATGGATCTCCAGTATGGGTCATTTCATGGGTGTTTTCAATAAGCCATTTGTAGGCCTTAAACCAAATAATAAATCAATTTTATTAAGATTTGCAGAATTTTACAAAGTGGAAAATAACAAAATTAGTGAAGGGGCTATTTTTTTAGATGTAATGAATTTAATGCAGCAACTAGGTCTTTCTATAATTCCTGAATCTACAGGTCTTGTTTGTGTAACACCTGGACCAATGAATCATAAAGGTTTAAAATTTGATATTTCTAATCAAAGTGAAAGTCAAAAAACATTAGATTTAATTCATAGAATGCGTGATCGACTTGTTAAAGGATCTAAAATGCAATCTTATAAAGAAGAATTAGAATTAGATTGGCATGATGACATGATTTGGTGGGGACCGGGAGGAATAGGAGCTTCATATACTATTGATGGTTATCAAAAAGGTCACACAAAACCATTTCAAGATGGTTTAGAGTTTGTTCGTTTCAATGGACACATACTTAGTAGCTCTGAAGATGATCTTGGAGGTTGGTTTGGTTGGCCAAATTTAATTATGAAACCTAAAGGAGAATATTTAGGATTAACAAATGCAAGTGATATTGAATCAGAAATGAGAGTTGTAGATTTATATCGAAGAGATGGAGATAAATTAGCTGAAAACTGGATCTTTATTGATCATTTACATTTTTTAAAAAAACTAGGAGTGGATCTTTTAGAAAGAGCAAAATTTTTAAATCAGTAATTAGATAACTTTTGAGGCAAGTTTAGTACCCTCAACTAATGCATGAAGCTTTTCATAACAAATTTTTTCATCAATTTTTCCAAAACCAGCAAATGTACTAAAACCACAATCTGTCCCTGCCATCAATTGATCTTTTGGAATGACTGTAGAAAACTGAATTAATCTATCTGCAACAACTTCTGGATGTTCAACAAAATTAGAGGTTGAGTCGATTACGCCAGGTACTAGGACTTTATCTTTTGGTAACTTTATATCTTGAAAAACTTTCCATTCATGTGCGTGCCTAGGATTAGAAGATTCAATGAGAAAGTATTTTATCTTTGATTTCAAAATTATAGGTAATATTTTCTCTAGAGCAATATCGTGTGTGTGGGGTCCTTCATAATTGCCCCAACATATATGCATTCTAGTTTGCTCAACATCTACATTAGATAATGCTGAGTTTAGGCATTCAATTTGTAGCTCTGCACGTTTAATAAACTCATCTTCAGATAAATTTTTAAAATTCATATGTCTTGCTAAAGCAAGGTCTGGGCAATCTAATTGAACTTGGATATCTGATTTTGTTATTAGCTCATATTCTTTAGCCATAATATTAGATAATTTATCCAAATATTCATCTTCGGTACTATAAAATTTATTTGGCATAAAAACATTTATGACGCCAGGTGATGCTGAGTTCATAAATGCATGTCGGTGATTTAGTTTATCAAGTGAATTTTTAAAATTATTTATATCCTGTAGAAGAGAAGTTTCATCTTTTACTTTTAATTCGTTTGTGCAACATGGCCTGGTATAAGTTGGTGTGCCACCACTTTTAGCAATCTTTTCTTTGTATTCTGGAAAATCATCAAGATCAGCAGGTGCTCTTCTTTCGCTTTCACCTGAGAACCCATCAATTCTGTCTTTAATATATGTAGCGTAGCTAATTTTACTCATCTCCCCATCACTGACAAAATCAATTCCAACATCAAGTTGACTCTTAACAACACTTTCCACGTTATTTTTTAATACTTCATCAAAACTACTTTGACTAAATTTCTCTCCTTTATCTTTTGCAAATAAAAATTCTGAAAGTTCTTTTGATCTAGGAAGGCTTCCAACATGTGTTGTTAAAATATTAGACATTAAATTAACCTGTTTTTAATAAAATCTGTTTCCAGATCATAGTTTCATCATAGAGAACCCATTCATTTTTAATACCTCTTTCTCCAAATTCAACATGATTAATACCCATTATATAAATTTTCGAATTAGAGGCTTTCCCAAAAAGACCATCTCCTTCATGTTTACCTACCATAGACCATCGAACTGAAGCTTTTTTAGGTTCATATTTTTCTTCTGTAAAAGCAATGTGCTCAACTGAGAACAATGCGTTAGGAAAAACATCTCTTAATTGTTTCCAAAATTTTATTACCTCATCTCTACCATAGTGAGTATTTCCCCCTGGTTGAAATTGCTGTATGGCTCTGTCATAACTATCATTTATTGTTTTCTCTAAATTAATGTTCATAATAGAGGTTAAGATATTTGCATATAATTCTCCAATGTTACCAGATGCTAAAATAGGAGATTTATAAATTGATTTAACAGGTGTATTTTCATCAAAGGGTTTACTAGCTTTTTCAAGACCACCTTCATCTTTAATTAGATTGCTTGCAAATTTCTTCGGATCCATTCCAATTTGTCTCACAATTGCTCCTTGATCTCTCACAAGCCACTCATCATAAACT
>LULI01000105.1_pt1 | contig 10436 bp, 9 predicted proteins | sample 728191 | NCBI WGS metagenome assembly LULI01 (sample SAMN03860293, study PRJNA289734) | marine metagenome | biome: seawater column; feature: ocean; material: water; isolation source: Red Sea water column Station 169 - depth 50m | place: Saudi Arabia: Red Sea | collected 2011-10-15 | depth 50 m | reverse complement strand
GTCTCTACAATATGAACCTTCAATCCTGGTTCCACCTCTATAAAGTAACTTTTATAGTTTGAATCAACCATATTTGAAGCATAAATTGGCAGAGGAAAAGCTTCATATGTTCCTGAATCCAAAACTACTTGGCCGTTACCAGTTGGAGTAACTACATATCCATCACGAGTTACAAAGAAACTTAGGATAATCAAAGCTATAGCTATGAGAACGAGAATTCTTAGAAAAGTTTTCATAGAATTTTCAGTTCATTTGATTGCTTATTTTTATCAGGTCATCGGGGCTTAGTATTCCGACAGAAGCCTTCAGTCTCAGCATTGAAATAATGTAATTATATCTGGAGCTTGCATAATCTCTCTGTGCTTGAAAGACTCTTTTTTGAGCATCCAGCAAATCTACAGTATTTCTTGTACCAACCTCATAGCCCACTTGCGTAGCTTCAAGTGCAGATTCTGCAGATGCCAGAGCTTGTTTTCTTGCGGTGACATTAGCCACTTGAGTTTGAACGCCAAAGTGATTGGATCTAATATCTCTAATAGTCGATCTCTCAGAGTAAATTGCTTGCTCTTTAGATCGATCATAGTTAGCGTAAGCTTGCCTTCTTGCTGAGCTAATGGCGCCTCCTGCAAACAATGGTAAGTTAAACTGAATAGAATATTGTCTGGTGTCTTGTTCAACTCCAAATAATGGATTTTGAATAAAACCACCGAATTTACCCTGTTTTGTTGTACTTGTTGAGACTCTTCCAACCAAGTCAATTTGGGGAAGATGATTGGAAGCAGATGCTCTTGCTGTTGCTCGCGCCGCATCTCTTTGAAGTTTAGCTGCTTTGAGTTGATAATTATTTTTTATGCCTAAAGACACCCAGCTTTCTCGATCTAACGGATCAGGTAGTGATATTTCAAATTCATCCATTAATGGAGAAAGTAAGCTTATATCTCTACCGACTATTGAAGTAAGAGTTTCTTTTGCAGTATCCAGTTGAGATTCTTGTGCAATTCTCGATACGACTGTTAAGTCGAATGCTGCTTGGGTTTCTTGCACTTCTGTAATTGCCGCTAGACCAACATCAAATCTTTTTTTAGCTAAATCTCTCTGTCTACCTATTGCTTTTTCTTCTGCTTTAGCGGCATTTAGGCTATCGATTGAGTTAAGAACATTAAAGTAAGCTGAGGCTACCCTGATCATAGTTTCTTGTTGTTGATAAGCAAATTCTGCAGCTGCTGCTTCTGACAAAGCTGTTCCTCTCTCAAATTGAAACCATTTATCTAATCTAAAAATTGGTTGATTTAAATTCGCAAAGTAAGCATTAGAGTTGTATTGATCTATAAGCTGCTCTTCAACTCTATACTCATTCCAGTTAGTGCTTCCGGACACACTCAGTGTTGGAAGGAGGCCCGCGATCCCTTGAGCTTTATTCTCTTTTCCAGAACGGTAAGAAGCCTCAGCAGCTCTTAATAGGGGGTCATTCTTGAGTGCTAATTCGTAAACTTCAGAAAGATTTTCTCCTCTGATCGAGCTTGTCATTGTTGCAAAGATTAAGCAAAAGAGAGGGACTATTATTTTTTTTGAGCGCATTTTTTATGATCTTTAGGTGTATTAGTCTACTATAACACCTCTTAGACTCGCAACAAAATTAATTCTTAGCCTATAATGAGATTTTACTAAGGAGAAAAAATGACAATACAAGTTGGAGATACGTTACCCTCAATTAATTTAACGACCATGACCTCTGAAGGTCCTAAACCAGTTTCTTTGACAGAACTTTCTGCAGGAAAAAAAGTTGTTTTGTTTGCAGTTCCTGGAGCTTTCACTCCAACATGCAGCGTACAACATTTGCCTGGATTTCTTGAAAAGAATAGCGAATTGAAAGATAAAGGGGTCGATATTGTTGCATGTATTTCTGTAAATGACCCTTTTGTAATGCAAGCATGGGGAGAAGATAGGAAAGTTGGAGATGATTTATTAATGTTATCAGATGGAAACGGAGAATTTACAGCTGCAATAGGCCTAGAAATGGATGGGAGTGGATTTGGTCTGGGAACAAGATCCCAAAGATATGCAATGGTGATAGATGATGGAGTAGTCTCAATTTTAAACGTGGAATCTGGTCCTGGTTTAGATGTGAGTTCAGCTGAAACAATCCTTGCACAACTTTAAGATGACTAAGCCTATTTATGACATAGGACAAATTTGTGAATTAGATAAATGGGAGACTTTCATCAATGGTCAACCATTTGATATCTTCAAAAGACTTCGTGAAGAAGCACCAATATATTGGCACGAGGAAAGTCTAGATTTTGAGCCTGGCTTTTGGGCTCTCACTAAGCACGAAGATATAGTTAGAGTTTCTAAGGATCCAATGACTTTTTCATCTGCAGTAGGCGGACATTTAATGACAATGGGTGATCCCGAGGTGGTGGATCCATCTGCCGTAGCTGCAATAATTGGGAATATGATAGGAATGGATCCTCCAGATCATCAAATTTACAGAAAAATGGTAGCACCAAGCTTTACACCTAAAGCCATTAGAACACTTGAAGGTGATATGAGGCTCAAGATACGGGAGCTTCTTGAAAATGTTGAAGACAAAGGAGAATTTAATTTCGTTACTGAAATATCTGAACAATTACCTCTGTGGGTCCTTTGTGAAATGATGGGAATCCCAGAATCTGAGAGACCTAAAATAAGAGATCTAGTAAATAATCTAACTGATGCCTCAATACAGCAAGATCCTAATAATGCCTTTCAAATATGGGTCAATTATATGGAACTTTTCAAGATGGGAAGGGACATGATTGAAGAGAGAAGGAAAAGTCCAACAGATGATCTGATGAGTGTGGTTGCTAATACTAAGATTGAGGGCGGAGAACTTCCCCCAGAGTTGCTTGACGGCTTCTTTCTGTTGATGGTTATTGCTGGAAATGAAACTACAAGGAATACACTTACTGGAGGTTTGATGGCACTTACTGATAATCCTGAAGAGAGAGAAAAGCTTTTGAAAGATCCTTCTCTAATTTCAAATGCTACTGATGAAATGTTGAGATGGGTGACTTCTGTTATCTATTTCAGAAGAACTGCAACAAAAGATACGAATATTAGAGGTCAGGACATAAAAGCTGGAGACAAGGTAGTAATGTGGTACGGCTCAGCTAATAGGGATGAAGATATATTTGAAGATGGACATTTATTCAGAGTAGATAGAGAGAATGCTAAAAAGCATCTTGCATTCGGTGCTGGAGAACATCTTTGTTTAGGCAATAGATTAGGTCATATGCAGATAAGGATTTTATTTGAGGAGCTCCTAGATCGTTTTCCTAATATTCACTCAACATCAGATCCGGTAAGAATACCTTCTAATTTTTTAGCTGGAATTTCAGAACTAAAAGTTAGGATATAAAAATGATTTCAAAAGGGGACGATTTTCCTATTCATCAGTTGCCTGCGCCTGTTGCTGAGGTAGGAACTGAAAGAAACTTCTATGATAGATATTTTTTTAATGGTTATAGCGAAGATGGAAGTATATTTTTTGGAGCAGCATTTTGTGTCTATCCAAATCTTAATATAAAAGATGCTAGCTTTATCTTGGTGTTAGATGGCATTCAACACAATTTCAGATATTCGGATGTCTTGAACCACGAGAGAATGGAAACAGAGGTTGGTTCTTTCAAGATAGAAATATTAGAGCCACTAAAGAAATTAAAAATACTTATAGACGATAAAGACAAAGAAATATCTGCAAATTTAACTTTTGTAGGAAGATTTGAACCTATGGAAGAACCAAGAATGACCATCAAAAATGGCCCTCGCATTTATATGGATTCAACCCGCATGACACAACATGGTAATTGGAGTGGCTTGATAAAGTTCAAAAGCAACGAAGTTGATTTATCTGAAAAAAAATATGTAGGTACTCGAGATAGATCCTGGGGCATTCGACCTGTTGGAGCGCAAGATTCACAGATTGTGCCGCCAATCAAATTACCCCAATTTTATTGGTTATGGGCTCCTGTAAATTTTAAAGATCAATCTTCTCATCTGTATTTCGTTGATGATGAGCAGGGATATGCAACAAATTGCCATTCTGTCCTTCAAAATAAGAACGAAAATATAAAACTATATGAATTAAAAAAGGAAGTTGAATACAAAGATGGAACAAGGAGAATCTCACGAGCCCGATTCTCAGCTTTAAAACATGATGGCACTGAATTAATTTGGTCTTTAATTCCCAAATATCATATTTTCATGTGTGGATTAGGCTATATGCATCCCGAATGGGGTCATGGTCAGTTCCACGGCGAAAATCAATCACTTTATGATTTTTATGATCTAAGCGAAGATCCACATGATCCACCATTCCTTCATATTCAAGCTATTTGTGATGTAGAGTTACTGGAAGGAAAATCATCTAAGAAGGGAATAGGTGCATTAGAACAACTTCTTATAGGTCCTCATCTAACTAGTGGATTCGAGAGCCTTTTAGATACTTAGGTATATGTCTCAAAAACTCTCTAAATCTTTCCTCTCTTATTACTGTAACCTATCTAAAAAAGAATTTTCTTTACTGAGTTTTGAAAGAATTTTTGGAGGAGCAAGTCGAGAAACTTATAAGATTAGACTCAAAGATAGTTTAGGCAGTGAAGAACGATTAATTTTAAGACTTTCTCAAGAAAGCTCTCTTATAGAAACTGAACAAAGAATAGAATATTTAGCTTATTCTGCTTTTCAAAAATCCAATGTTCCAGTTCCAATCTTGATTGATATGTCGGAAGATGATTCCACATTCAATGCTCCTTTCATGTTGATGAGAGAGTTGAATGGCGAAGCTGCAAATCCTTTTACTCCAAATAGCTACTCTCCTTACGAACAGGATATTGGCATTCAATTCTGGTCAATTCTCGGTGAAATAGCTAAAAAGAAAATAGATAACGAAATCTTTAAAGCTTTTGCTAAAGATCTGGATAAACCTTTTTGGAAAACTGAATTGGATAAGTGGGTAAAAGTTATAGAAGAAGATTCAATTGGAGTAGAACCAATATTAGATGCCGGAATAAGATATTTATATAAGTATCCTCCTAAAGAATCTAACAATATTTGCATGGTTCATGGAGACTATAGAAGCGGTAATTTCCTTTATTTTAAGAATAAAATAACCGGTATTCTTGACTGGGAAATGGCTCATTTAGGTGATCCTTTAGAAGACCTAGGTTGGGCACTGTCTCCAATTTGGAGTTGGCAAGATAGAGACCGTCCAGCATATTTGATACCAAGAGATGAAGCCCTTGATGTTTGGGAAGATTCCAGTGCTCACAAAGTTGATAAAAAAGATCTTGAATGGTGGGAACTTTTTGCGGCAATCAAAGGTATGGCTATATGGATTTCAGCTGGAAATGAGTTTAAATCTGGAAAGAATATTGATCCTATTAATTTATTTTCTGCCTGGATACCTGGTGACATACATTTAGAAATAATTTTGAATACGTTGGAAAGTAAGATATGAAACCAGATATCAATATAGCTCTCTTAAATGCTGCTCAAGAAATACTTAATAGATTTAGCCCACTCATTGAGGATGAATATGAGAGATCTCGTTTAGGTTCATGGGGCGCCCTTATTTTAATCTCTGCCATGAAGATGGACGGAGCTGGTTTTTTATTAGAAAAGGAGAATCAAGACATAATTGATTGGTTATTGTCACATTCAAGAATTAATGCAGATCAGTTGGAAGTTTTTAAGTCATCTGATTCTGGAAGTGAAACCATAAGCTTTCTAGATGAAAATAATCAAAAGTTAAGGGCACTGTTGACTAAAGAGGTAGAGTTTTTAGAGAGTAGTGACAAAAAAAATGAGATATTAAGTGCCTACGGGCTGTTAAGGTCTATGCATCATAGAAGAAAAGTGAGTGATTTAGTTGGTTTACTGCAGCAAAGCCTAGATTAGCTTGTCCATTGAACAAAAGATATAAATCCATAGGCTCCTAGAACCAAAGGTGCTAGGTAAAGCGTAGGCAATATTACCTCGGACACTTTTCTTGCTGTTTTTTCGATCTTTTCCATATTTTCATGATATCATTTTGAATGATGTAAGTCTATAATTTTTGTGAATATAATGTGAAAAAGCTGTGAAATAGCTACTTTTTAGAATTTTCAATAGAAAATTGGACTATTCCTATACCATTCTCCCCTCTTAGAGAATAAAGCAGATAGTTTTTACCGTCTTCTAAAAAAATTGCTGGATCTCGAAGCTGATTAACTGGAATATTTATTGCGCTTTCAACAGACTCATAGTTTGGTAACAAAGCACCCTCCCAAATCTTCTCAGGTCTTAGAACCTCGATCGGTGTAGAGGCTTTCCACATATTTAATGGAAGTGAAAGGTCAATTGTCGAGAGAAGTATACGTTCTGGCTTGTCTCCCTTTCTTGTGTGAAAGACAAGTAATTCATCACCATTAACCATCACTGCGCAGTGCCTCGTTTCTGTTTCCATTATTTGGTTAACAATAGTGAAATCTTCTATATCTCCAGTATTTTTATATATAACGCCGGGCATAGATATCGCATAATTTTTACCTTTATATGCAAATTTTCTAAAATAAGGCCATCCAACTATTTTCTTATTTGCTACAAAATTAATTCCATCTTTGGATGTAGCCACTCTTGTCTTCTGGAGACCAAAATCATCTAATCCATGAAAATACAGGATTATTCTCTGATTAGTTTGATCAACATGGACATCTGGTGAAGCAATATGGGGAATGGTCATGTCATCAATTTTCGTTGGTATGTGTGCGATAAGATCAACATGGGCATCCCTATCTCCCAAGTCATTAACATTGAAATCCTCAGGAATGGATGGTTTTTCATTTAAAAAATACGAATTCTCGAGTTTTAATGTCCCTCCACTTAAGATCTTCCAGGGACCTTCAAGGTTATCTGAATAGGCAAGTTTAATGTTATCTCCTTTATGATCTGCAAAGTACAAATAGTATTTTCCTAAGCCTGCAATCCAATTAGGTGCTCTTATTAAAGAAGGACCATTTATATTAGAGCCGATCTCCTGATCAAGAAATGGAGGTATTATTGGTTCATCAACAAAACGAGTAATTTTTATTTTCACATTATTTTTTTTCAATGAAGCTTAATAATAATCCTATGATTGATAGTAATAAATAATTCTTCACCTCTAAATAATATTTAATTTCTAGTCACTCAGTTTGCTACCCAGAGGTTATAATATGCCAAAACCAAATGGCAAGAGAATATACTGCAAAGTCAATTGAAGTCCTTTCTGGGCTTGATCCTGTCAAAAAAAGGCCGGGCATGTACACCGAGACATCTCGTCCAAATCACCTAGCTCTTGAAGTAATAGACAATAGTATTGACGAAGCTCTTGGAGGCTTTGCATCTAAGATCAGTGTTTGTTTGTTCAAAGATGGATCTTTGAGTGTAGAGGATGATGGAAGAGGTAAGCCGGTAGATATCCATCCTGATGAAGGTATACCTGCGGTTGAATTGATATTTACTAGGCTACATGCTGGGGCAAAGTTTTCTAATGAAGATTATAAATTCTCAGGAGGCCTTCACGGAGTTGGCGTCTCTGTTGTTAATGCTCTGTCACTTTATCTGGAAGCAGAAATAAAAAGAGATGGAAAAAAGTATTCAATAAGATTTGAAGATAGTGAAAAAAAGATAGATCTCAAAACTATCGATAGCGTGGGACAAAAGAACACAGGCACTAAGGTGACTTTTTTAGCTGATCCACAGTATTTTGATAATGCGAAAATATCTGTAACTCAACTAACTGCAGCCTTAAAGGCCAAAGCAGTTCTATCGCCGGGTTTAAAGATTTCTTTTTTTGATGAAAATACAGGAAATTCAGAAAGTTGGTGTTTTGTAGACGGACTCGCCTCTTATCTAGCTGCTTCAAATCAAGGAGGGGAAGTAGTTCCTTCAGATCCTTTTGAGGGTGAGTATCTTTCAGATGATGGAGGTCTTACGTGGGCACTACAATGGGTACAAGGAATAGCTGATCCTATATCTGAGAGTTATGTTAACTTAATTCCTACTTCTCAGGGTGGGACTCATGTAAATGGCACTAGATCAGGACTTACTGAAGCTCTAAAAGAGTTTTGTGATTTTAGGAGCTTAATACCCAGAGGTGTTAAATTAACGGCAGACGATATTTGGCTAAACTGTAGTTCTATAATCTCGGCAAAAGTAAAAGATCCTCAATTTACTGGTCAGACCAAGGAGAGATTATCATCTAAAGAATTCACAAATATTTCTTCACAGATTATTAAAGACTCTTTCAGTCTTTGGCTCAATCAACATACAGAAGAAGGTGAAACTATTGCAGAAATATGTATTGCTAATGCTCAAGCTAGACAAAAGAGCAATAAGAAAGTTGATAGAAAAAAAATAGTATCAGGACCTGCATTACCAGGAAAATTAACTGACTGTACCACTGATGATCCAGAGCAAGGAGAACTATTTTTAGTGGAGGGAGAGTCAGCTGGCGGATCTGCCAAAAGGGCAAGAGACAGAAACTTCCAAGCTATTCTCCCTCTCAAAGGCAAAATTATGAATACTTGGGAAGTAGACGTAAGTGAAGTATTAGCCTCTCAAGAGGTCAATAACATTGCAATCGCCCTTGGCGTTGAACCCGGAAGCAATAATTTAGATGGACTCAGATATGGCAAAGTTTGCATTTTAGCTGATGCAGATTCGGATGGACTACATATTGCCACTTTATTATGTGCTCTTTTCTTGAAGCATTTCCGACCTTTAGTAGAAGCAGGAAGAGTCTTCGTTTCGATGCCACCTCTCTACAGAATTGATCAAGGGAAAGATGTGTATTACGCTTTAGATGATCCAGAAAAAGATAAATTGGTGGATGAATTACAGAAGAAAAATAAAAGAACAAAAATAGAAGTTCAAAGATTTAAAGGTCTAGGAGAAATGAATGCTTCCCAACTAAGAGATACTACTATGTTGCCTGGAGCAAGAAGACTGGTCCAACTAACAGTTAAAAATGGAGATAAATCATCTCAAATGGTTGATATGTTGCTGTCAAAAAAGAGGTCTCAAGATAGAAAAGAATGGCTTGAAGATAAAGGAAACTTAGCTAATGTCTGAAAAACTTGAACAGCAATCTTTAAGTCAGTTTAGCGAGAAGGCATACCTTGATTACTCAATGTACGTAATCCTTGATCGTGCTTTACCCCATATAGGTGATGGACTTAAACCGGTACAAAGGAGAATTATCTATGCTATGTCTGAGTTAGGTCTAAGTTCAGCAGCTAAATATAAAAAGAGTGCGAGGACGGTAGGAGATGTAATAGGTAAATTTCATCCTCATGGCGATACAGCCGCTTACGAAGCAATGGTTCTTCTATCTCAATCTTTCTCGACCAGATATCCTCTTATTGATGGTCAAGGTAATTGGGGCTCCATAGATGATCCAAAATCTTTTGCTGCAATGAGATATACAGAGTGCCGTCTCTCGCCATATGCGAAAAGTCTTTTAGAAGAGCTTGGGCAAGGTACTATAGATTGGGACAGTAATTTCGATGGAACACTTCTAGAACCTACTGTATTGCCAGCGAGGTTACCAAATCTATTATTGAATGGCGCTACAGGCATAGCTGTTGGAATGGCAACTGACATACCTCCTCACAACCTAAATGAAGTTGTAAACGCATGTATTAAAATCCTGGATGAACCTAAAGTTTCTGTTGAAGAACTTTATAAAATTATTCCCGGACCTGATTTCCCGACTCAAGCTGAAATAATTTCATCTGAAGAAGAACTCAAAGAAATTTATCAATCAGGTAGAGGGTCTGTAAGAATGAGGTCTACTTATAGTATTGAAAATGGTGAAATTGTCATTAGTGCCTTGCCTCATCAAACATCAAGTTCAAAGATATTGGAACAAATAGCACTTCAAATGGATGCAAAGAAGCTTCCCATGATCGTAGATTTAAGAGATGAGAGCGATGAAGAGAACCCTACTAGATTAGTGCTAGTACCGAAATCTAACAGAGTCGATAAAGATGCAGTCATGAAACATTTATTTGCCACAACAGATCTTCAAAAGAACTATAGGGTAAATATGAATCTTATTGGCCTTAATGGTAAACCTCAAACAAGAGATATTAAGCTTGTTCTAAAAGAATGGCTAAAATTTAGATCTCAAACAGTAACGAGAAGACTTCAGTATAGGTTGGATTGGGTTTTAGATAGACTTCATATACTTGAGGGTCTTCTAGTTATCTATCTCAATATTGATGAGGTGATTAATATCATCAGAAATGAAGATGAACCGAAGAAAGTATTACAGAAAAAGTTTAAATTAAGCGTAGTCCAAGTTGATGCTATTTTAGAGATAAGACTCAGACAACTTGCGAAGCTTGAAGAAATAAAAATAAAAGAAGAAC
>LULI01001088.1_pt1 | contig 10437 bp, 12 predicted proteins | sample 728191 | NCBI WGS metagenome assembly LULI01 (sample SAMN03860293, study PRJNA289734) | marine metagenome | biome: seawater column; feature: ocean; material: water; isolation source: Red Sea water column Station 169 - depth 50m | place: Saudi Arabia: Red Sea | collected 2011-10-15 | depth 50 m | reverse complement strand
ATTCTATGGAGCATATATTGCTGAAGTATTTCGAGCTGGAATTGAATCTGTACCTGTAGGTCAAAGAGAGGGTGGTGCATCTTTAGGCTTATCTGAAAGACAAGTAATGAGACATATAGTCTTGCCTCAAGCTTTTCGTAATATGCTGCCTGCACTCGGAAATGATTTTATTTCTATGATGAAAGACTCTTCACTGTTATCGGTTTTAGCAGTAGAAGATCTAACGTATAGAGGCAGGTTATATTCTGGAAGTACATTTAGATTTGCAGAAACTTATCTCGTTCTTACTGTGATGTATTTAATTATTACACTCATCCTTTCTGGATTACAAAGAAGACTTGAGAAAAGACTTGAAGCTAGATAATAAAAGCAATCAAAAGGAAATTTTAAATCAATATTTAAATACACTTGAAAAAATTAATAATTATTCGCCAAATACTATAAAGTCTTACAAAAATGATATTTCTCAGTATTTGAATGAAGAGAACAATGTAGGAGAGTTTGACCTAATTAAACCAGTTACAAGTTTAAAAACAGATAAAAAACTTCCAAATGTATTAACGGCAAATTATATAAATGAATTACTGGATTCTTTACCTGTAAGTGACAATAAAGAGATTAGAGACAAAGCCATATTAGAACTAATGTATTCTTCTGGTCTTCGAGTTAGTGAAGTAAGCAATCTTGTTATTAAAGATATTAGACAAAATAAATCTATTAAAGTTTTGGGGAAAGGTAATAAGGAGAGAGTTTTACCAATAACTGAACGTGCATTTAATAGTATTAATAACTATTTAAAGATTGCTAGAGAAATATTTGCCAATGAAAAATCTGGTCAATTTTTATTTTTAGGCATAAGGGGCGGAAAATTAAGTGATAGGGAAATAAGAAGAATTGTAAAACTTAGAGTTGGAACTTTTCCACACAGCTTAAGACACACTTTTGCAACACATCTTTTAGACGGGGGAGCAGATTTACGAATAGTACAGGAGCTTCTTGGTCACAATGATCCAAATACTACTCAAATATATACACATGTATCAAAAAAGCAATTGAAGAAAAAATACAAACAATCTCATCCAAGGGGTTGATTAATACAGCATTAATATTAGAATTTTTAAAGAAAATAGACACCACATTTACAAGTTTCCTTGGTGAACGAAAGTTTGGAAACCGCTTAGGCAAGGAATGTGGGATGAATTAACCAAAGGAGAAATTAGATGTCTACATCAATGAAAGATCTGCTTGAAGCAGGTGTGCATTTCGGCCATCAAACTCAAAGATGGAATCCGAAAATGGACAAATATATTTATGGCGCAAAAAGCGGCATTCACATTCTTGACTTAAGAATTACATATGAAGCTATAGAACAAGCTCAAGACTACGTTCAAAAATTAGTAGCTAACAGTGGAAAAGTTCTTTTTGTTGGAACTAAACCTCAAGCTCAACAAGTTATTGAAGATCAAGCAAATAGAGCAGGAATGCCATACGTAAATTTTCGATGGCTTGGTGGAATGCTTACAAATTTTAAAACAATTATTAAAAGAGTTGTTTACTTGAAAGAATTAGTATCTTTAGAATCTTCAGGTGAGATTAATGCATATACAAAATCTGAAAGACTTAAAATAAAAAGAGAAATTGAAAAATTAAATAAATCAATTGGTGGAATTGTCAATCTAAACAAACTTCCAGATGCTTTATTTGTTGTAGATCTTGCAAATGAAACTACAGCTATTACAGAAGCTCAGAAATTAGGCATACCTGTTATAGGATTAGCTGATTCTAATGTAAACCCAGAAGGGATAGATTTCTTAATTCCAGGAAATGACGATGCAATTAGGTCAATTGAACTTATAGCTTCAGCAATAGCAGATGCTTGCTTAAAAGGTTCGGGTAAAAGAGACCAAGTCGAAAATAAGGAGAGTGAGTAATGACAATCTCAGCTTCAGACGTAAAAAAATTACGTGATATGACAGGTGCAGGAATGATGGATGCTAAAAAGGCTCTTTCAGAAAGCTCTGGTGATTTTGATAAAGCGGTTAAATTTTTAAGAGAAAAAGGATTAGCGGATTCAAAGAAAAGAGCTGATAAGGAAGCTAATCAAGGAACAATTGGTGATTATATACATTACCAACAAGATAGAGCCGTATCAGGAGTGTTAGTTGAACTCGCATGTGAAACTGATTTTGTTGCCAAATCGGAAGAGTTTAAAAATGTTGCAAAACAAATTGCTATGCATATTGCTGCATTAAAACCAGAATTTGTAAATATTGACGAAGTACCTGAGTCAAGAATAGATGAAGAAAAAGATATAATTCAAAAACAATCCGAAAATGAAGGTAAACCTGCAGAAGTGATTGAAAAAATTGTTGAAGGTAAAATTTCATCTTTTTATAAAGATTATGTTTTAAATGAACAAACTTTCTGTAATCCAGACTTTTACGAAGGCCAAGTAGGTACCATGATTGAAGAACTTTCTGGTAGATTAGGTGAAAAAATTTATATTAAGAAATTCTCTCGAATAGAAGTAGGAGCCTAAATTATGAGCAGGATTCTTCTCAAACTTTCCGGAGAATCTTTTGCAGATCCGGTATCAAACTTTGGTATACAACCAGAAACTATTGAAAGAATCGCTTCTGAAATAACAGAAGCTAACAACAAAGGTATTGAAATTGGAGTTGTTGTAGGTGGTGGAAACTTCTTCAGAGGAGTACAGGAATCAGCAAAAAATATGGCACAAGCTAATGCTGATTATATGGGAATGTTAGCAACAGTAATCAATGCTGTAGCTTTAAAAGATGCTTTAGACAAAAATGGAACTCAAACAAGAGTTCAGTCTGCAATCACAATGACAGCAGTTGCTGAACCTTATATAAGACTGAGAGCTATTAGGCACTTAGAAAAAGGAAGAGTAGTGATTTTTGCAGCAGGCACTGGTAATCCTTATTTTACAACTGATACAGCCGCATCTTTAAGAGCTGCTGAGATAGAAGCATCCTTAATGCTTAAGTCCACAAGAGTGGATGGTGTGTTTGATAAAGATCCTGAAAAAGATACCGATGCAAAAAAATTCGATGAGATATCTTATAAAGAAGTTGTTTCTAGCAAACTTAAAGTGATGGATCTTACGGCTATTACATTATGCGAAGAAAACAAAATGCCTATAAGAGTATTTGATGGCACAACAGCTGGAAATATATACAAAGCTTTAACTGGTGAATCTTTAGGAACATTAATAAAATAGATTTATGTCTGAAACATTAATCAAAGAAGTTGAGAATAAAATGCTCACTACTATAAATCATCTAGTGGACGAGTTTGCAACAATAAGAACTGGAAGAGCAAACCCAGCATTAGTAGACAAGCTTACAGTTGAATATTATGGAACAAAAACACCTCTTCAACAACTCGCAACTATATCAGTTCCGGATCCAAAGCTATTAGTAATTCAACCTTTTGACAAAAATTCATTAGATGAAATTGAAAAATCAATATTAAATGCTGACATAGGCCTTAATCCAACAAATGATGGCGAAGTAGTACGTATACCTATTCCAGCTCTTTCAGAAGAAAGAAGAAAAGAATTAGGAAAGGTTGCATCAAAAGCTTCAGAAGATGCAAAAGTATCAATTAGGACTCATAGGAGATTTGGAATTGATGAAATATCTAAATTAAAAGATGATCATTCTGCTGATGAAATTAAACGTTTAGAAACTCAAGTACAAGACATCACTGACAATTTTGTAAATAAAATTGATGAGTTGCTTACGGTAAAGCAAAATGAACTTCTTGAAGTTTAATAAGTATTTACAGTCTGACAACGATGGAACATTTTGGCCTGGTTATATTGAAATCCCTGATGACGAAGGCTTGCCAAGCGAATATGATACAGACAATGAAGATAAAGGGAATAGGTTTACATCAAATCCAAGGGTGTTTACTGGATTAGGGTTACTATTAGTTGTTTCCCTTCTGTTCTTAAATAAAACTTCAGCTTTTATTTTATTAATACTTGTTGCTTTAATTTCTACGAAAGAATGGTTTGATATTTTTGATTATGGAGTAATTATTCCGTATCCTTTACTGCTGTACGCATCTCTTGCACCACTTGTAATTGCATACTTTTATGGTCTAGAAAATATTCATGTACCACTCTTTATTTTCCCGATAGGCGTGATTATCTACACAGGGACTTTTGTAACTTATGGGATATATGAAAAATTTGGAAGTTCATTCTTATTTTTGATTTGGTTTGGTACAGGTTTAGCTTGCATAGGTTATGTGCTTCAAAACGTTGGAGCTTTATTTACCTTTTTGGCTCTTATTTCTATATCTGTTTCTGATATTGCTGCGTATGAATTCGGTAGACGATATGGTAAAAGAAAACTATATGAAGAAATTTCACCAAATAAAACAGTAGAGGGATTCTTTGCAGGTTTAATTACTGGTTCACTAGCTATGTATATTGTTTTAAGTAACAATTTTGAGATAGAAACTATTCCGACTTTGCTGATTTCATTAATCTTTATTTTATTTGGTGTATTGGGTGACTTATTTGAATCAAGAATTAAAAGGTCATTAGACGTAAAAGATTCGAGTGATTTCTTGCCAGGTCATGGGGGCGTGTTAGACAGAGTAGATTCTCAAATACTAAGTTTTCCTGTTTTAGTTCTTTTTATACAGTTTTTAGATTTAATTTAATAAGTGTAATAATTAATATATGAACGCATTTTTAACAATTGCTTTATTAACGCTTTTTGTAGTTTTGCATGAATTAGGTCACTATATATCAGCAAAAAGATCAAAAATAGCAGTTTCTGAATTTTTTGTTGGTTTTGGACCAAGGTTATTTTCGTTTAAAAGAAACAATACAGAGTACGGACTTAAAGCCCTTTTACTAGGTGGTTATGTAAAAATTCCCGGCATGGATGAAAATGAGCCTGTTGAAGGTTATGACTCTGATGAACTTTTCCATACTGCTTCTTGGACAAAAAAACTTTATATTGCTTCATCAGGAATAATTGTAAATTTTGTATTAGCTTGGCTAATTCTTTTCTCAATTTTTACCTTTTATGGCGTTGAGCAGCCAACACTCCAAATTGAAACAATTGGCGTGTCATCAACCGATTCATCTTTAGAGGCACCATCCTCTAAAGCAGGTCTTAAAGAGGGTGATATAATAACAAGTTTTAATGGCAACCAAGTTACAACCTGGAGAGAACTGGTTGGCTATATAGAGGAAAATCCTAATTCTAAAGTATCTATTGGGTACACAAGAAATGGTCAGAGTTATGTTACAACTGCAGTTTTAGAATCAAGAGTAATTGCAAATAATGAATCTGGTTATCTTGGTGTTTCTCCAACAATTGAAAATCAAAAGATGGGCATTATTGATTCAATATCTGCAACAACATTAGTTGAAATTGATATGACTAAAGCAGCAGTCGAAGGAATATTTACATTATTTAGTCCACAAAATTTACAAACACTTTTAGGAACATATAGTGGGGAAGTTGTTCCAGACGAAGCAAGACCTCTTAGCCCAATAGGATTAGCTCAAGCAGGCAACCAAATTGCTGAAGGTGGATATGTAAATTTATTTACCCTCTTAGCATTTGTAAATATTTTTCTTGCAGTTTTCAACTCTATTCCACTTGTACCCTTAGATGGAGGTAGAGTCGTACTTGCACTTTATGAAGGGGTTACTGGTAAAAAAATACCCGATAAGAAACTCTATCCTCTTGCTGCTGTTGTAATTGTTATTTTTGTATTTTTAGGGATTACAGCTTTTTACTTAGATATCACACAACCAATTAGATTATGAGTGAAAGAAGACAAACATCGCAAATCCAAGTTGGAAAAGTTGGAGTAGGTTCTGACTATCCAGTATCTGTTCAATCAATGACAACTACAAAGACTAGAGATACTGATGAGACTTTAGGGCAAGTTTATGAACTAGCTAATAATGGTGCAGATATTGTTAGAGTTACATGCAATGAAATAGAAGCTGCAGAATCTCTTGTAAAAATTTGTGCAAGAAGTCCTGTGCCAATTGTTGCAGATATTCATTTTCAATATAAATTAGCTCTTGCAGCTGTTGAAGCAGGTGTACATGGTTTGAGGCTAAATCCAGGAAATATTAGAAATGAAAAACAAATTAAAGAAGTAGCTAGAGAATGTTTAAATGCAAATATCCCTATACGAATAGGAGTTAATGCAGGTTCCTTAGATAAAGATATTCTAGAAAAATATGGTGATGCTGTTCCTGAAGCACTTGTTGAATCAGCATTATTAGAGGCAAGATATCTTGAGGATGTTGATTTTCATGATATTAAGATTTCTGTAAAACACTCTAATGTCCCTTTAATGATAGAGTCTTATAGACTTCTTGCTTTATTTTTCTTTCTGAAGGTATTGGGGATACCATAAGGCTGTCACTTACAACAGATCCAGTAGAAGAAGCCAAATATGGCCGACAATTACTAGAGTACCTAAATCTAAGAGAAAGAAAGTCACTTGACTTGATAGCTTGCCCTAGTTGCGGTAGAGCTGAAGTTGATGTTATAAAAATTGCTGCAGAAGCACAGGAAGTTCTTGAAAAAGAAGGCCTTCCAATTCAAGTAGCTGTTATGGGATGTGTAGTAAATGGTCCTGGCGAAGCGAGGTCAGCCGATCTTGGTATTGCTGCAGGCAAAAAAAGAGGACATTTATTCATCAAAGGACAGGTTGTAAAAGTTGTTGATGAGAAAGATATGGTTGGTGCCTTGTTAAAAGAAGGAAGATTGATTGCTGAGGAAGGAATCGATGCAAGACTTGCTGCTGCTGATGCAGATGCAGCTCAAATAGCTGAGGAAGATGTAAAAGAATTGCTAAATATACAGGGAGATATTAATAATTTTGAACAAAAGACAAAGTCGGTAATAGAGATTACAACAAATAAAGATATTGAAAATTAAAACCTTTAATATATAAACATGGTTGAAAAGCTTACTCCAATGTCAGAAGATTTTAATGAATGGTATACCGACATCATTCAACAAGCTCAATTGGCAGATTATTCACCCGTAAAAGGAACCATGGTCATTAGACCATACGGATATTCTATTTGGGAGAGTGTGCAATCATATTTGGATAAAAAGTTTAAAGAAACAGGACATCAAAATGCTTATTTTCCGCTATTTATTCCAAATTCATTTATCCAAAAAGAAGCTGAGCATGTAGAAGGTTTTTCTCCTGAGCTAGCAATGGTAACCCATGCAGGAGGAAAAGAGCTTGAGGAACCATTAGTTGTAAGACCTACGTCAGAAACAATTATTAATCATATGTTTGCAAAATGGATCAAAAGCCATAGAGATTTACCAATGTTGATAAATCAGTGGGCAAATGTTGTTCGTTGGGAAATGAGGACTAGATTATTCTTAAGAACATCAGAGTTTTTATGGCAAGAAGGCCATACAGCTCATGCAACAGAATCTGAAGCAACCCAAGAAGCTCTCAGGATGTTAGAAATTTATTCTGAATTTGCAGAAAATGCAGCTGCAGTATCAGTTGTGAAAGGTATAAAGTCAGCAAATGAAAGATTCGCAGGTGCTACCAGAACATATTCTATTGAAGCAATGATGAAAGACATGAAAGCTTTACAAGCAGGAACTTCACACGAATTAGGGCAAAACTTTTCAAAAGCTTTTGAAATTCAATTTTCAGATGAGGAAAATAATTTACAACATCCTTATCAAACTAGCTGGGGAGTCAGCACTAGATTGATTGGCATGATAATAATGGCTCATGGAGATGATAAGGGTTTAAATTTGCCTCCTAAGTTAGCACCACACCAGGTTGTAATTATTCCTATTACACCTAACGAGGATTCTAAAGGATCAGTATTAGATGCAACGAATAAAATCAGAGAAGAATTAGGAAAAAGTTTCAGAGTCTATATAGATGATAGGGATAATATATCTCCAGGATTTAAATTTAATGAATGGGAATTAAAGGGCGTGCCATTAAGAATTGAAATTGGACCAAGAGATGTTGAAAATAAAACAGTTGTTTTCTCAAGAAGAGATGGTGTTGATGGAAAATTCAATGTTAATTTCGATGATGTTGGTACTAAAGTCTCTGAAACTTTAGATAATATCCATAACAATTTACTTGAATCTTCGAAGAATTTTCGTAAAGAAAATACAGTACATGTAGATTCATATGAAGACCTTATAAGTGCACTTAATGGAGATCCAGGTTTTGTTACATGTTTTTGGGATGAAAATAGTGATGACGAAGATAAAGTTAAAGCAGAAACCAAAGCTACGCTCAGGTGTTACGTTTTAGACGAAGAAAAAACAGATAAAGCTATAAATAACGAAAATACTCAAGGAAAATTAGCTATTTTCTCAAAAGCTTATTAAAAATCCCTTTTAATAAGTTTCTATATTTGATATAATTGAGATTGACAATTTAGCTACGTAAAGTGGGTGTCAAACCCGCTTTTTTTTATGAGGAGGTTTTTATGGTTTCTGAAAACGAAATCCAACAACAAATTGACTCATATCTAAAAGATGAAAATTTAGAGCTTTATGATCTTAACATTGTCAATTTTCCAAATATTTCAAAAATTGAAGTATTTATATATTCCGTTGAAGATGTAAATATCAACATCACTACAAGATTAAATAGGCAATTAAATAGATTAGTCGAAGATCTGGGGTTCGAAAAAGGCTCATTCGATATGATTGTTTCAAGTCCAGGAATTGAAAGAAAACTTAAATCCTTTAGGCATTTTGAACTTTCAATAGGAGAGTTAATAAAAGTTAAATTATTTGATCCGATAAATGATGTATATACATTTGAAGGATACCTCGTTTCAGTTGGAGAAGAAAATATAGTTTTAAAAACAGAGATAACTGAAATTGAAATAAGTTTTTCAAACATTAAGAACGCAAAAATAGAATTTAAACAATTTAAAGAAAGAGTAAAGGGATAATTATGAAATTAGGAAGTGATAGCAAACAAGCAATTGAATCTTTAGCACTGGATAAGGGTGTTGCTGTAGAAAGTATGTATGAAGCTTTAGTGTCTGCTTTTAGATCTGCATATATGAGGATTCCTGGGGCGGCAGAAGAAGCAAGAGTAACATTAAATCCAGATAGTGGTGAAGTATTAATTTACGCCCAAGAATTAGATAATGAAGGAAACGTTATTGAAGAGTGGAAAGTAGAGCTTGATGAAGATGAATTTGGAAGAATAGCTGCACAATCCTTCAAGCAAATGATGACTACAAAAATTCGTGATGCAAAAAGAGCCACTGTTTTAGATGCATATATCGGCAGAGAGGGCGAACTTATTACAGGAATAGTAACTCAATTTGATCCTAGATTTAATCAAACAATTTTGGATCTACAAGATGCAGAAGCTGTAATTCCATCTGGTGAAAGAGTACCATTCGAGCGTCTCGAAAGAGGAAATAGAGTCAAAGCTTTAATTACTGAAGTAAGGGAAGATGCTAAAGGTATTCCAATTATCGTAAGCAGAAGTAAAGCTGAATTTGTCCAAAGAATGCTCGAATTAGAGGTTCCAGAACTAACTGATGGTACTGTTGAACTTAGAGCAATAGCAAGAGAAGCTGGGAGTAGAACAAAGATTGCAGTTTTCTCTAATGATCCTAATGTTGATCCAAAGGGTGCATGTGTTGGTTCTAGAGGTAATCGTGTAAGGCAGATAGTCAATGAACTACGAGGAGAAAAACTCGATGTTGTTGAATGGAGAGAAGACAAAGTAAGGTTTATTAAAGAAGCTCTTGGGCCTGCTGATATTGACGAAGTTGAAATTGATGAAGATTTAAAAACAGCAAGAGTAGTTGTAAAAGATAGTCAACTTTCCTTAGCAATAGGAAAAGAAGGCCAAAATGCTCGATTAGCTGCAAAATTAACTGGATATAAAATAGATATAGAAGGGCTTGGAGACTCTCCACAAATAGAGGAATCTGACGAAGAAGAGAGTGCGTCAAAAGAGGAAGAGTAAATGGCTAAAAAGCGAATTCATCAAATCGCAAAGGAACTTGATTTAGCATCAGCTGACATTTTGCATCAAGCAAAAGAGCTTGGTATAGAAGTAAAAACTGCATCATCTGGTTTAACTGAAGAGGAAGAAGAATTAGTTAAATTAGCTTTGATGCCAGAAGATCAACCTGAAGTTGAAACTGAGGAGGTCTCTGAGCAAGAAGAGGCTATTCAGGATGAACCAGAAGCTGAATCTGAAGAAGTTGTCGAAGATGATGTACAGATTATTGAAGTTTCTAGGAATTCATCTCCTGAAAAAATTAGCTCACTTATAGAAGTTGAAGCTACACAAATTGTTGGTGATTTAATGGGTCTAGGAATAATGAAAGCTATAGATACACCATTAGATGATAGTGATATAGAAAAACTTTTTGAGAAGTAC
>LULI01000990.1_pt1 | contig 10450 bp, 13 predicted proteins | sample 728191 | NCBI WGS metagenome assembly LULI01 (sample SAMN03860293, study PRJNA289734) | marine metagenome | biome: seawater column; feature: ocean; material: water; isolation source: Red Sea water column Station 169 - depth 50m | place: Saudi Arabia: Red Sea | collected 2011-10-15 | depth 50 m | reverse complement strand
GTCAATCATCGCTTGCTCTAGTGAAGTTTCACTTAAGTCAGCAGATGTTGATAACTCATTCTTTAGTGTCCCTGCAGATTGTGTAGGGTGATCGTCAGCAAATAATTCTTTGCCATCTCCACCTGGGAACGAGCTGTTGAAGCCATTGTTTAGAACATTGGCTGCTTTGATTTGCTTAGTTTGAGCCATAGATCTTGCTAGTGCTTTTGTGTAACGAGTTGCGATTCTGTCATACAGGTTATCCTCGATTGCTTCCTCAGTGATTGCGAAAGCGAGAGCAATTGTCTAGTGAGTATAACGTGAAGTGAACGCTTCGTTAGCAGTGTCAAAAGTCACAGCTGAACCTTCAGCTTTTACCGCAGCGTTTGCGAAACCAGACAGCATTACTTCTTCTTCGAAAGCTCTGTCAGAGTTCTCGATCTCGTAGATTTCTGTATGCTGGTTTTCGTAGTTTTGATACTCAAGTCCAAATAATGCATTCAGACCTGGCTCAAGCTCTTTAGCGAGCTGTTGTCTTGATATAGCCATATAATAATCCTCCTAAATGCCAGTAAAAGCAATTGCTTTTAATTGACCGTCTGTTGCAGCTAGGTCAGACACATCCAACTCTAAACCAGATATACCAGTTGTAGTTGAACCTGAATGAGTAGCAACAGTGTCAGCAACTTTACCGATGTCTGCCGCAGCAGCAGCTGTAGCTGAATCACCTTGTATCAAGAATCTTTGATACGGGTTATCAAATACAAATGCTTTGATTTTTCCCTGCGTAATATTCGTTTGAGAATAAAAGTTAGAGAACTTAGGTTTTCCTGTTGAAGGGTCACTTTCAATTAAGCATCCATTGAACACTCCGATACCATCTTCGTTTGATACAGCAGCTTGGATGTCTATGAATCCAGCGTTACTTGTATCGATCTCAACGATATCACCTTGGAAAATTGAGTTAGACTGGTTGTCTTTAATCTCATATTCCGTAGTTTGGAAAGTTGTTCCACCAACACTATTACCTATAGGTCTTAGACCAAATGGGCTGTCTACATTAGCCATATGTTTTCCTCCTTAAAGGTTTTATTGTTAGCGGTGGTAGGAATTACTAAATAATTAGTTTTTCGAGCCACCAAAAGTTACACGAGTCTGTCGATCTTCATTGATCGGCATACTTGGGTGCTGTTCCTTCAGTAAGTCGGTTGAGATTGCCTCGTTTCCGTCGGCAGTCTTTCGTTTAAAATAGGCCTCTCTAGACCTTGCGACTTCTTCTGGTATCCTAGCCAGCAATAGGCCACCAACCCCTATGACTCCTGCGTAACGACCTTCGTTAAGACTTGGATAATCATTGAGTCGTCTTGACCCATACTTTCAGCGCGTATCCATCTGTGTCTATAACCGTCTGGCGCAGGCGGTGCATCAAGTGATGATGGAGGAGTCCATACTTTGGGCTTTTCTTGTTTTGCCCGAGTTTGACTCGCGCGGGAAGTTTTTATTTTCTTATCTTGTTCCATATGCTTATACCTCCTTCGCGGCTAATTGTTTCGCATACTCTTCGAGTGGCACACCTAATCGTTTAGAAATTGCTACCTGTGACGGCGTGAGTTTCACAGTTTTTCTGCGTCCTTTTGTGGCCGGACGTTTTGCACTTGCAACAGTCTGAGCGGGTTGCTCTGCTGTAGTTGACTCATTATTACCAAATTTATGTGGGAATTCAAGTCTTATTCGTTTATCCACCTCAGAATAATATTCATCTGATGTTGGATCAAAACCCTCTTGCTCCACAAGCTTCTTGTGTATGTCAAAAGCGCTGTAAGTCATAGCATTATCAGTGCCAAACCACGTATTTTTGGCTGCCCAAGCGTCTGCTTTGGGGTCCGGAGCAGGTGTCGCTGCAGGTGTTTGTTGCATGACAGGTTGTTTATTTTGCTCCTGAGCAGGTTGTTTTTCTAACTCTTCTCTTGCTTTTCTCATCGCATCGAGTCTTGTTGAGTCCATAGATAGACCTGCTAGCATTGTTTGTGCTTTGACTTGTTCGTCAATGTCATTGTTAGCGATGGCATCTTTTAATTTTATTTGAGCTGCCTCTAAGTCAGACTTAACTCTCTTCTCAAACTCACCACTGTAATTTGTATTTAAATAATCATACTTTGATTTTAAATCTTCATTTTCAGTTTTTACAGTTTGAGCAAACTGAATAGCCTCTTCTTTTTGCCTTTCAGCCTCACGCATTTTGCGTGTTAGTTTAGCTATTCTTTTTTGAACACCTTCGCTGTAGTCATCAAGCTCTTCTCTTTTTTCTGCTTTTGCTTCTGGCTCAGGTTGTTCTTCTTGTTCTTGAACCTCTACTTGTTCTTCTGGCTCTTCTTGTTGCGGCGCTGCTTCAAGATCAATCTCTTGCTCTTGCTCATCAGCTTCACCGACGTCTATTTGTAAATCGTCTTCTTGCATAGATTATCCTCCTCTATGTTAAAATGCGTGAAGAATGTCATTAGGATCATCTATTGTCCCTAAGACTTCGTCATCGTTTAGTAATCGTATCTCACCACCATCAATCTCCATTCGTGATCCTGCATACCTTGCAAAGATCACCCAATCTTTTTCTTTGCACCATGGACCTGTTGGATATTTTTCTTTGTCTTCATAACAAAGATCACCCATTTTCAACACGTATCCAACTTGTGTCGCAACACGTGCACGGTCTAATGTTTCTTGTGCAATAATAATACCGCCCTCAGTTTTCTCTTTGACTGCAAAAGGCATAACTAACAAACGCCATCCTGTGGGGTTTGGTAATTTTTCTAAATTTGTTGATTCTGTTTCTTCTTTGATCTCTTTATCTTCAGCTTTGTATTTAGCTTCTAATGCGTGTGATGTTGTCATCGTTATTCGGCTCCTTTGGTTTTAGCAGGTTAGAGAGTTCCTGATTTATTAAATCGATCGCGTGGATCTTACCTAATATATATTTATATTCTTCGTAATTGTCAATCCCGCCGCTTGCGAGAGTTTGCACTAGTCCGTCTAGGACGTTTTGCATGGTCTTTTTTAGTTTGTAGATCACGTGAACTGGATCTGTAGCTTCTGACATTTAGTTTCTCCTTGTCTCCTAATTGTGCCCAGAACTCGTCAAGCGGGTTCTTGGGTTTATTGTCCCCCATTTTTCCCCCGATGTAAGTTTAAGTCAAATTACTTTTTCTTAAAAATATCTGCGCCCTTGAGTCCGTATATCGAGGCGACCACGCCGATAAATAAGCTCTGATACCAGAAAGGCATGTTGCTGAACTTATCAAAGAATATATCCAGCTTTTGTTGTATGTTGGGATCATCACTAAATACGCTCCATATTAACAATAACACGGGAGCGCTCACGAGAATAAGAACGAATTCGTCTTTCCATCCCTTGTCGTTTGATTGTCTTACGGCTGCTTGATACTCAATTTCGCCACTTGCCATTTTTTGTGCATGCAACATAGCTGCATCTGACTCGAGCATTTTACGCTGCTGTCTATTTTTCATTATGTGTGTGCCAGCGCCGATTGCTAGTTTGACTACGTCAAGTATCATGTGATTATGTGATTGCGCCTATTAGTAGAACTACAATTACTACACCTACTACACAAGTTGCGATTTTGTGTTCAGTCCAATAATGCATAAATTTTTCTTTTATTGATTCGATCATTTGCGTCTCCTCTTCTGTTTTATCCCAGCTTCGTTAAGTGCGATAGCTATGGCTTGCTTTCTATTCTTAACCTTTTTCTTAGATTTTCCAATATTTAATTTACCTTTTTTAAATTCACGCATTACCTTACTGACTTTCTTTTGTTTTTTGTCAGTTGTTTTTGGTAGTTGTTGTCTTGAAATTGCCATTAATCTAAAAATCTAAACGACTCAGGCATGAGTTGTATTTCTTGTGGAGTAAATCCAGCAAGAGCTAAATATTGATTTAACATTCTGTTATCCACCGGTTGTGTTGTTATTGGAATAGCTTTTTTTATTGGTGTTCTAGCTGGTATTTTACTAAAAAAACCACCAGTAGTAGGTGGTGGAATAATTGGTGTCCTTCACCTAATCTTAGTGCAGAGGCAATGCCTGATAAAAATCCAGGTCGTTCATTGCTAACGTCAGCTATTGTAGGTTTAGAGTCTTCATCGTCTTCTCCAATGCCAAGTCTGTCAGCTAGTAAACCAACCAAACCTTTACCACCGCTTGCAATCAAACCAGCGATTCCCACAGGCCCTCCGGCAAGTGCACCACCAATTTTTGCGAGTCCGGGTATACCAGCTGCTAAATCACCTGCTTGTGCTCTAAGTTGATTACCAATGGCCATTCCTGTATAATCAAAATCACCCAGAGCTCTGTTTATGTCGACTAGTCTATCTAAGTTTGCTTGAGTCTGTGGTCCTCTACCTAAACTTCTTCTTGTTCTGTCTAAAAAACCTTTTAAACCACTGAAAGTTGGAGTTACTTGTTTTGCTTCTTGCGCTTGTATTTGCGATGCAAACATATCTCTAAGAGCTTTTTCTCTTTCTTTTTTCTCATTAAATCTATCAACTTGAGTTTTACTTCTTACAATATTTCCAAATTTATCTCTTAAAAAACCTTTTTTGGTCATGAAACCAGTGGCTCTATTAAACTCGTTCTGTGCTCTAGCTGCTGCTTGGTTTGCCTCAACTTGTGCACGTTGTGCTTCGTTTTTTGCTCTTTTTTCTGCTAGTTTTTCAGAAAAACTTTTCTTTGATGTTTTTGTTGTAGTTTTTTTAGAACTTTTTAAACTAGCACCTTTAGCAGATTTTTTACCTTTTTTTTGTCCTCTATCTTTATTTCTATCGCCGCCGCCACCTCCGCCGGAACCTTGACCACCCCCTGAACCAGATCCAGAGCTGCTGCCACCACCGCCACCACCACCGTGATGACCTCTATAACTTTTTATACCTGCCTCTGTCATCTCACCAGAGCCGCCTTTGTCTTTTAACATTTTAGCTTCTGCCGGTGTTATAAAAGCAAGTTGGTGCCCTTTAGGCGCAGCCTTATTTATTTTTTTTCTGGCTTGTTCATAAGATATTGCTTTTTCTACTGCCATTATTCTCCCTCTATGACCGCTGCTTTCATTTGTTTTATGCCATCTTTTGCTAAAGATACAGATGCACGCAGTTTAGCATGGTCGTCATCTTGTTCAAGTTTATCTTCTGCTATTTCTCTGTTTTGTATCAGTTTTAATCTATCCATATTTGCTTTTTGTTTGCCTTCTTCTTCTTTTCGCATCTCTTCTTTTGCTTTTAGATCAACTTCTCGTGATTTTAACTTAATTAGAGGGTCATCACCGACCTCGTTGAAGAGTTTTTCCTCCTCTGCTTGGTAATCTGCCAGTGTTTCAGCAACTAAAGTAGCTTTTCTTGCTTCAATTGCTTGTGTTAGGTTCTGCATTTGCTGTTGCATCTGCATAACTTGCGGATTTTGCTGTAATGCTTGCGGATTCATGGCCATTTGTTGCTGTATTGGTGCCATTTGCATCTGTAACTGCTGTAATTGCATCAATTCTTCCTTAAATTCCATCTCAATCTGCTCTTGAGCCATCAAAGCGATGTGCTCCATGATGTTTTTTTGTAATGCAGCGATAATAATAGGATTGTTTCGCACTGTTTTTGTCGCCATAAACGTTAAATGTGCGTCCATGTGTGCTTTATGATCTTGTCCTGGGAATGCTTTGATCTGTCCGCCACTCAAAACTGTAATATTTTCCATAGCTGGGTCCATCGGAACCGGTTGTGTCGGTCTTTTTAGTATCGAGTCAATATTTTTTACACCCAACGCCTCGTATAAATCTCTGTAAACTTCATACATGTTGTGCATCGCAGGGTTTGCTTGTGCCATTTGCATGGTTGTCTGTGCCATCGCGATACGTTGTGTCTGTGAAAAGATGTTTGGATCTGCAACAGGAACAATATCAATCTCTGGACTAAAATCCATTTGTTTAATTTGTCTTTGTCCACCGATTACATTGTATGGGTAAACTGGTGGCAGGTATGTTGCAAACGCTTCAGCCATTAACATAAACTCTGACTTCATCGCCGAGTAACATCTTTTGTGAATAGCTGACATAACCCGCGATCCACGCTCCAATAATGCAACAGTCGTGCCGACCGCTGCGCTTTGATTGCCATCACCGACTTGCATGTCAGCGATACTTGCAAATCTTTGTCCTGCTTGAACCACTGTGCCCATAAGTTGTAGCAGTGTTTGGTTTGGTCCTTTGAAAGGCAACATCATAAACGCTGCATTTAAATCTCCACCAGGTGCATCAACATCACGGAACTCGCCCGGCTGCAACGGTTGAGCTTCGTCACGAACTCTGATGCCTCTTTGTTTGAATCCGGCAGGGAGATTAGCCAAGGTGCCCGCATCAAGAAGTTGTCTTAATGCAGTTGTAGCGGTTCTTGATAAACCACCGATCATGTGTATTAGGCCGAATCCATAAAAGCCTAGTCCTGGTAAAAATTTAAAGTGAACAAAATAATCTTTTCTTTTTCTCGTTGGGTCTTGTGGGTTGAAGTTTCTTCTGATCGCCAACACCTCACCTGATCCCTCAACAAGTGTAACAATGTATGGAAGTTTGATACCTGTTGGTTCACCTTCTTCATCTTTGTCTTCAAAACCGTGTAGGTCTAAATCTACATGACACTCGATTAGTGTGTGCACTTCGTCTCTGTTATTGACACTTGCACCGTCGAGCTCGGCTTTTTTATCTTCAACATCATCTGCCTCGTAAGACGATTCACCTATGTCGATGTCTCTGTAAAACTCACTGACTTGTTGTTTACGTAAGTCATTAGCAGACATTTTTATAATGTGCATGATGGAGTCTGCATCCTCTAGTGACGTCGCGCTGTATGGCACAACTAAATCTTCTGCAGGAACAAACTTAGATACACAACGCATCAATGTTTGATCGTAGTAAACTTTTTTAAATGTTGACCCTGCAAGCGGTAAGTCAAATAACATTTGATCAAACTCTGGCTCATACTCTTTCATCTCAACCATAATTTGATAATTCATAAATTCTTTGACACGCTCTGCTTGTGCCTCTTTTGCTTCATCAGTTAGTCCTACAATCTGTGCTCTGACCGGTCCGTTTGATGGTAGTAGCTCTTTGTATGCTGATGCCTGAAACTGTGTGACTGCTTCTGCCAACACTGGATGTGTTGCGCCAGATGCGCCCTGAAAAGGTTCTGTTCTGTTTTCGTATTTGAAACCTAGTAGGTCAAGTCCTTTGATGTATGCTTGCTCCCAATCATCACGAGAAGATTTATATGATACAAAGTCTGATAAAAGTTCAGAGCTAACCTCACCTAGAATATCATCATCTAAAAACTCTGCTAAGTTTGCTTCGTGGTTTTGTCCACCCTCACCGATAATTGCTTGTGGGTCAAAATCTATTTCAACGCCACCATCCTCTGTTGGATTTATTTCTATTGGACCTTGTGCCGGTGCCTCTTGTTGAACTTCAACTTCTTGCTCGTTACCTTCGATTTCTAGTTTTACTCTTTCCGGTTCGTTAGGTAAATCTTTATCTACTGCCATTATTTTCTCCTCTTAAATAAACTGCCGACACCACCACCATTTGCAAAGTTTAAATGGTATCCCTCTTGATACAACATTTCAATCATATCGTCAGGAATATCTTCAGGGGCTATATCCATATTGTAAGAAACGTCAGCTCTAATTTTTTCTTTATCAATTAATTTTTGCATCTCTTTTGCATTCATGCCAGTGTATCTAGGGTCATCCATGAACATTTGTTCTAACTCATCAATTGTTCTTTTATCTCTTGGTGTGTCAGGTCTTCTAGATAAATCTGTCTCTGGGTCTCTAATAATATTTTTTGTTTGTTTAACATCTGCAACTTTATCCGGTGCTTTCATACCCATTCTTGCAAACAGTTTTGCTAGTCCACCCGCTGACTTTTTAGTTCTGTTAATCGGTATAACTTTTTCATCCTGCACCATTTGCATAATCTCATCAAAACTTTTACCAAAGTTTTCCATGTCCATCATTAACTCTTCAGCTCTTGCTAAATCTTTTTGTCTTTGTTTGTTTATTTTTAGAGCCTCGTCAACCTCTTCAGCTATAGAAAGACCCCTTGGATCTGGTATACCAACATCTGTTTTACCTAAATCTTTAAAAGTTCCTGGCACCTCTGCGAGAGATCTTATACCAGCCATTTGATCAAGTGGTAACTCTGCATTTTCTAGAATATCAATCATTAGATCTTCTTCGTTGCCCATCAGTTTTTGAGATTCGATATAAGCTCTTAGTCGATCATCATCTTCAGGAAGTAATCTTTTTGGATCACCTGGTGGATAACCCTCATTGTATTTATCTATCAAAACTCTTTTTGTCTCTTCTGGAGTCGCTCCTGTTTTTTTAGAAAAATCACCTATTAAATTATCTAATGGTGCGATTATCTCATCTGCTTTATCAAGTTGTCGTTCAATAGCTTTTAGCTCAGCTATTTGTTCGTCTATTTTTGCTGTGCCTGCTGTAACTTTATCGATAGAGTCTTCTAGTGCTTTTATAATTTCGTTTTGTTTTTTGGGGGACATTTTATTTCCAACGCCCCTAGCTCTTGCAAAAAGGTCTGTGAGTAATTTAAGAAACGCCTTCATTAATAATATGTCCTTTGCTGGTGGGATACAGGCTCATCATCATAGTCTTCTGGATGCTCCACAAAACCACCTTGTCTAAATCTCATTACGGCCTGAGTCATGCTATCCACCAAGTCATCGTGTTCTCCTAGTGGGAATGCAGCGCACTCCTCAATAACCTCTTCAGCAAACTTACGGTCTGGATACCAAACCATGCCCGCCTCGAATATTGGCGCAACAGCGTTTACTCTAGTATGTTTATCATTTCCACGACTGGGTGTAAAGTTAATAACCGGTATGCCCATCTGCCTAAGTTCGTAGGTAAGCGGGAGCCCCGATGCTTTGGCCTCGACTATAACGGTTTCTGGTGACCAATAGTCGTATTGTTCTTTGGCAACGCGTCGTAGCTCGGGGAACTCGAAACGGTCTTTTACAACGTCAAGAAGTATAATATTAGCCTCACCTTCTTCGTTTGGATAGAATATACCCCATGTTGTAATAGCAGAATAATCCGACGTTTCTTTCTTCATGAACGCCGTATCGTAGGATTGTATGACATGTGCAAGAGGTGGTAGTGAATCTTTTGGCCACTGTTTCCACCATTCACGTTTTATGATACTGCCTTCTTCTGCAGTCGGATTCTGTTGATATTGTGCATTCCATTTACCTATAGATACAGATGCTTTGACTGCTTCTAACTCTTCTAACTTCCAATACTCTGGCCATACTGGATCACCTGATGGCATGATTGCAGGAAACTCTATGACTTCCCACTGATCCGCCTTTGGTTCTTTTTGTGCTTTTTGTAGTTTACCTGTCAGGTCAGCCACGTTCCATCGTGTCATAACCAAGATGATACGACCACCTGGTTGAAGCCTTTGCCGCGGTCCACTGGTATACCACTCGTAAACTCTGTCGAATGATTGCATATTCATCGCATCTTGCTCCGAGTGTGGGTCGTCAATGATTAGTAGATCAGCACCACGACCTGTAATTGAACCGCCGACACCGGCTGCATAATATTCGCCACCTTGATCTGTTTCCCATTTACCTGCTGCCTTGGAGTCCTCTCTGAGTCTGGTGTTAAATATTTCTTTGTATTCTTCAGAGTCCATGAGTGTTTTTGCTTTTCTACCGAAACGGACAGCGAGCTCCGCGTTGTGTGTAGCTTGGATAATTTTTAAGTCTGGTTGTTTACCGATCATCCATGCAGGTAGAAAGTTTGATGCAAACTCAGACTTTGTATGTCTGGGTGCCATGTTAATAATTAATCTTTTTATTTCACCTGATGCAACTTTGTTAAATTTTTCTGCCATAATTTTGTGATGTTCACCTTCGATAAAATTTGGCCATAGATGTTTTACAAAAGATAGAAAGTCATCTTTGACTGCTTGTTGTTTTCTTTTTTCTTCTAACAACAATACAGTTTGCATGTATTCTTTTTTAGTATCCGGTGGTAAATTTTCTATTTGTTCTGGAGTTAGCATTTGAAAAAAATTTTGCAAAAAATTTTTGTGTCTCTGTTTTTATGTGAAAACGATTTTATAGCCAATGAATATCGAAATCAAGCATATATGTGTCATACTGTGGGACCCCTTTGTGTAGTTTGCGGGTGGGTGGGCCCAAAAGCAACAAGCGTGTAAAATCGTTTGGGACCCCTCGGCAGTTTAGAATGGTTCTAAGGTGGGTGGCATTGGGGGTTTTACAGATATGACTACCATACCCCCAACACACTAATTCACTAGAGAGAAGCCACCGCTTGCTACAACTGCAACAGTCGGTTGCTCTTTATCGTCTAGCTTTATGTTGTTCATAGCTTGTGA
>LULI01000555.1_pt1 | contig 10529 bp, 8 predicted proteins | sample 728191 | NCBI WGS metagenome assembly LULI01 (sample SAMN03860293, study PRJNA289734) | marine metagenome | biome: seawater column; feature: ocean; material: water; isolation source: Red Sea water column Station 169 - depth 50m | place: Saudi Arabia: Red Sea | collected 2011-10-15 | depth 50 m | reverse complement strand
AATATATCAATTTTCATTTACTTGGTGTCCAATCATTCTCAAACTCTCTTGCTAGCATCCATAAAAGATCAGATAGTCGATTTAAATATACCACTACTTCGGAATCGTTTATTTCAAGATGTTTTTGCCATCTTACACATTTTCTTTCAGCTCTTCTTGAAACTACCCTAGCCCAATCAAATTTTGCGGAAATATTATTTTCACCAGGAACTACAAAAAATTCAGGAATTCCATTTTTTTCTTCAAGAAAATCGATATCTTTTTCAAGTTGTAAAATCATTTTTTCTTCAACTAAAGTTTTGTCAGGTTCAAGTTTTTTTCTATTTTCTTTTGTTGTCGCTAGTTCAGCTCCAACAATAAACAATTCTCTCTGAATCCTTAGAACATTTTCTTGGACTTCAATTGGTAAGTCTTTATCTGCTCGTATTAAGCCTAGTGCGGCAACAAGTTCATCGACAGATCCATATGCATCGGGAGCTAAATCATCCTTTGAAACTGCATCACCAAAAAGCATGCGGGTTTCACCTTTATCTCCTTTTTTTGTATATATCTTCATTACTATCAATATAGTCCTAGGACAAAAGTAAAAGACCTCCAGAAGCTCCTAGTGAAACAATTAATGACAAATAACTCAATCCTGTAGAAGCCATAACTCCTGTATATGATTTTTCGCCCAACGATTTATAGGAAGCAAACGACAAAATTGATGTAGAAAGAAAAAGTATCAAGATTACATTTTTGAATATATTCTCAATATCTTGACCAATAAATTCAAAAAAGACAAGTGGTATAAGAATTAAAGATTGAAAAGTACTGGTAATAGCTATTTTTTTCATACCTTCTTTTGATATTGTTGGGTCTACCAAAAACCAATGACCAATCATCATAGATGAAAAAACACCACTTACTAACGATATTGGAAACAAATAATTTAGGAAAAAATCGAAAATGTTTAAATTTAATATATTGAAAATCTCAAAGTTAAGCAAGGTAAAACTTGAACCATAAAAATAGGGATATATTTTTTTATTTTTTATCAGCAAAGTAGCAATCAACAAGAGAGTGCCAAGTACAGTTAAAAGGCTAAAATTTAGCAAGATAATAGTAGAAATAATCGAAATAAATAATATACTGAATCCTTTTCTTGGCTTAATTCTGAAGTTTGAATATGAAAGATAAGGAATACAAAATGTTAGTAAAACATAAACAAATAGGTTCAATTCCATATATCTTTTACAATAACAATATATGTTAAAGAATATAAATCAGCTTAGGATTTTAAAAGCGATAGTTATATCATTTATTTTCATTTACATTACAAATAATATTTTTAATTTGAATGAATTTACTCTAGGTGTAAATTTTTTCATGTCCTTGGGTATTTATTCAATTCTTAGCTACGTAGCCCTTATTGGTTACAAATTAAATAAGCTGGTTGGTTTAATATTGTTTTTTTCAATTACATTCCTTTCACCAAATATCTACCCTGAACTAGAGGGACAACTTTTTCCAGTTACATATGTGATTTTTGCTTTATTTTTAACATATCATTTTGGTGTTGAAATGTATAAAAAGTGGAAAACGACTATCTAAATTAAATAAATTAGAAAGGGTAGGTTAGAATAGAATAATGTTACGGGGCATTTTCAAATTTATATTATCATTCTTTTTTGCTGCGATTTTTGTGATATCTGTTGGACAGACTGAGGCTCTTTCTAATACTCATTCTCATTCAATTGTGAGACATGATGTAAATATAGGTTGTGCAGACAATGCTGTTGCACCACTGAATTCAATAAAAGATATTCAAACATTTTTAAACTGTAACGGTTTTAGTCCAGGTCCGATAGATGGTGTATCTGGTGGAAGAACTACCGGGGCTATAAAAAGTTTTCAAGCTAGCGTAGGTCTAACAGCAGATGGCGTTGTTGGTCCAGCAACAAAGCAAGCAATGAGAAGTTATAGTTCAACTACTTTTACTTTTACTGGAAGCGGATGGGGGCATGGTGTTGGCTTAAGCCAGTATGGAACAAAAGGCTTAACAGAGTTGGGTGCTCAATTTTGTAGTAACACAAGTTCTTGTACTTCTGATGAAGTTGTTAAATATTATTTTCAAGGTACAAATGTAAGAAATTTAGGAGATATTTCTCTGTCTTCTCCAGAAATAGCATCAAATAACAATGCTTTGTGGGTGGGTCTAGCTAGGAACGCAAAAAGTATAACATTAACAACTCTGCCATCGTCGAGTCCACCATCTCTAAATATATGTCAAGATGGATTATCAAATACTGCTGGAGTGCAATTATTTCTCACTTCAAGAGGCTTTGAGCCAGGTCCTATTGATGGTGCCTATGGTGATAAAACCGCAGATGCAATTAGAAGTTATCAAGCATCTGTAGGATTAGGTCAAACAGGATCTATAAATGATGAGCTCATCAATAAAATAAAATCTGATGCAACATCTGATGGCCCATGTGAGTCTGCTTGGGGTCCTTTGAAAATTGGTGGTGGTGCAACTATCAGTGTAATAAACAGTGGAAGTGAATGTTACATGACAGGTCATCCACTTGTTCCAAAAGTAAGAGCAAGTTGCAATATGAGCATTAAATGGTCTGATGGAGGAAGAATTAGAGTTGGACCCCGAGAACATAAGCACGGAATCTTGAAATTGAGATCAAAAAATGTTTCATCTGGTTTTCATGTTGTTTTGTCAGTAAACCTAGAAAAATATTTATATGGCCTAGCTGAAATGCCCTCTCATTGGAATGTTAAAGCGCTTGAAGCCCAAGCTCTTGTTGGGAGAAGTTATGCAGTTTTCCACTATTTAGATGAGAATATACCATCATCGTCAACAAATCTAGATGCTGGCTTGAGTGAAAAACAAAAGGCTTATTGTTGGTGTCATATAGGCTCTACGGCTTCTAGTCAGTATTATTATGGTTATCTTAAAGAAATTGCTGGACCAAATTGGGTACAAGCTGTAAACAATACCTCTGGAAAAGTAATTACTTATGACGGCTCATATACTCGTAGCTCAGTAATTCAAGCATTTTATTCTTCATCAACTGGTGGTAAGACAAACACAAATGTTGTTGGATTTGGATCTGCTACACCGTGGCCTTACCTTAAAACTGTTGATGATCCATGGTCAATAGATAACAGAGTTGGTAATTCTAAAGCTGCGTGGTCCTTTGACTTCAATACCTATCAACTATCTAAAAATATACTATGTGGTGATACTCCTTGTTTTGATGCAATTACTGACATTTATGTTTCATCAGTTGCAGAGTCTGGTGCTGCTTTAGAGGTGACAATGAAAGGTTTCAAAAATGGCTCAGGAAAGTCGGTAACAAAATCTGGAAGAAATATTAAGTCACAATTAGGATTTCGATCTCATTACTTTAAAACTTCAAGTACATCTGACGTTTCAAATCTTGCAGTAGGACCAGTCCAGGCTAATACATCTTCAAGTGCTAACGGTGCATCGGAGAGTTTGTCAACAGGAGAAACAGCTCAATATGCAACCTCTAGCGCAGGACTTTCTTATCTTGCAAAAGCAGGTTTAATAAATAAATGTGATGGTAATTCATCTGGTTGTCAGGCAAAAACATTGACTAGAGAGGAAGCTGCAGCGATTATCACTGTAGTTGGAGGTATTCCACAAGATTCACCAAATGCTTATAGTGATGACGATACAAGTATTTACCAATCTGCAATTAATGGATTGCCATACTATGGAATGCAGGTATGTTTTGGAAGTCCATTCGAAATTTTACCCAAAGAAACAGTCGCTAGAGATGAGTTTGCATGTCTATTAGTTAGATCAATTAAAGCTGGAACAACAACAAATCTTTCTGGATCAGTTGATAAATATTCAGATGAAGGTGCAAGTAAGTGGACAAATGAGATAAATACCCTTGCAGCTAACGATGTGATTCCAGCATGTAGTTCAATAAGTGATAAATTTTGCCCAAGTAGAAAAATTTCAATAGGAGAAGTCTCATACATTATTGATAAGCTTGTTGGTAAATCATTAATTTCAAGTAATTTATTTGATTCATCACCTTTTAATAACTCTTGGGAACCATCTGGTGGTGAGGTTGAAAATGTAGCTGAAACAGCTGTTTCAAATCCTAACGCGGGAAATGATGCTTGTGTGCCAAAAGATAATTCTGGAATCATAATTAATTCGGTATTAGATATTCAACAATTTCTTGCTAATAACGGATTTAACCCTGGGCCTGTAGATGGGCAATCTGGACCAAAAACTAAAGCTGCTATCAAGGCATTTCAGCAAAAAACGGGTCTGTATGCAGATGGCATTGTTGGTAATAAAACTAAAGCAGCAATGAAAGCTTACACCGGTTGTGAGTCTGGAAACGTTTGTAAAGCAAGGGATAATAGTGGAGCAAAACTTGATAGCGTTGCAGGGGTACAAACATTTTTAGCAAATAATGGATTTAATCCTGGAATTATTGATGGTGAAATGGGTTCATACACTAGAGAGGCTATAAAAGCATTTCAAAGAAAAGTTGGTTTGATCCCTGATGGAGTTGCAGGAACAAGAACTAAAGCAGCAATGAAATCTTATACAGGTTGTTAATTCAATAAACTTCTTATTTCATCAGATATTTTTTCAGCATTAAAGTTAAATTTTTCAGCTAATTGATCGATCGGAGCTGATTCACCAAAAGAATCTATTGAGAATGATTTTTTAATGTTCTTAATATACGTATCCCAACCTATTGTTCTTCCCAACTCAATTGTAAAAATATTTTGATTAAGACTTAATGATTCAAGCCTCTCTTCATTTAATCTATTTAAAATTGGAGCGCTAATTATTTGGATAGATAAATCTTTTAATTTCGTACTTATTTCAAACGCAAGTTCAAGTTCTGAACCTGTTGCAATTAAAGTAATGTCTGAACCAGGCATAAATTCATAAGCACCTGTTTGAAAATCCTTATAGCTAACGTCATTATCAAAAAACTTCATGTTCTGTCTTGATAAAATTATTGCTTTAGGATTATCCCTTTTTTCTAATGCATATCTATAAGAATGTACTAACTCCATGCTGTTTGATGGCCTGATAACATCAAGATTAGGTATCAATCTTAGCGACATTAAATGTTCAATAGGCTGATGTGTTGGTCCATCCTCTCCTAGATATATTGAATCATGAGTGAATATAAATAACGAGTTAACATTCATCAAAGATGCTAATCGCATACTTGGCCTCATATAGTCGGAGAAAACTAAAAAAGTTGATCCATATGGGATTAAATTACTATGTAATGCAAGACCGTTAACAATTCCACCCATTGCATGTTCTCTAATTCCAAATTCAATACTGTTTCCTCCAAAATTATTTGAGCCAAAGGTATCATCACTTATTATTTGTTTTGTTGAAGCAGCTAAATCTGCAGATCCACCAATAATAAATTTGTTGGATAAACCATATTCATTCAATATTTTGCCACCGATAACCCTAGAAGCTTCATCGCTTGACCATTCCAGTTCAACCTCTGAGGTCTCAAAATTATTAAACTGGTTCCACAATTGCCTAAAATTCTTGTCAGATTGAAGTTTCGATTCTAAGTTAGCATTCCATTCATCAAATTTTGAATTATCATCTGCTCTTTTTTCATCAAAATATGAATAAATTTCCGAATCATGAATAAATGGATCACCCGAAAACCCAATATTTTGTAAAAAAAGCTCGAATTCATTTTCACCCAATGGAGAACCATGAACTCCACTTGTGTTTTCTTTATTTGGAGCGTACTTACCGATTGTTGATTTAGAGATAATTAATGTCGGCTTATTGGTAACACTTTTTGCAGATTCAACTGCGTCAATAATTTCATTTTCATTATGTGCATCAATTTCGAGCACATCCCATCCCATCGAAATAAATTTTTGTTTTTGGTTAGTTACCGACACCTGCGTAACATTTCCATCAATAGAAATGTTGTTGTCATCAAAAAAGTAAATTAGTTTTCCGAGCTCCCATAATCCGGCGAGTTCTGCGGCCTCTGTTGAAATACCCTCCATTAAATCACCATCAGAAACAATCCCATAAATATGATGGTCCACAACATCCCCTCCAAAGACAGAAGCTAGATATCTCTCAGCCACTGCTAAACCTACGCCATTTGCAAATCCTTGTCCAAGTGGTCCTGTAGTTGTATCTATTCCAATCTCAAAATCTTTTTCTGGATGTCCTGCAGTTTTTGATCCTAATTGTCTAAAATTTTTTATTTCATCTATAGATATATCGAATCCATTGAAGTGTAAAAGACTATATAGAAGCATTGAACCGTGTCCTGCGCTTAAGACAAATCTATCCCGATTGATCCAGTCTGGATGTTTATTTGATACTTTTAAAAAGTTTTTGTACAAAACAACCCCAATATCCGCCATACCTAGTGGCATACCAGGATGTCCAGAGTTTGCTCTTTCAACAGCGGCAGCAGAAAGAACTCTTATAGATTTTGTTACATCGTCAAACATTGCTCTAAGTATATTTATATATCAAACAGAGGCAAAGGAATCTTTTGCATGATATGAAGATCTTACAAGAGGTCCTGATTCAATATGTGGGATACCAAGCTCTTGTCCGATAGTTTTATATTGTTGAAATTCTTCTTCAGAGACGTACCTATCAATTAATCTATGTCTTTGAGTAGGTCTTAAATACTGTCCAATAGTGACAATATCTATATTGATACGAGATAAATCCTTAAGTACTGCTATTACCTCTTCAAATTCTTCACCCATGCCAACAATTAAACCAGTCTTGGTCTTTCCGAGAAAATGAGATTCCTTAGCGTATTGAAGTAGAGCTAGAGAACGACCATAAGATGCCGCAGTTCTTATTTCTCTTTGAAGACGTGGAACAGTTTCTAAATTATGATTCAATACTTCAGGATTGGCATTTATGATATTATCTATTGCTTCTTTGCTACCTTTAAAATCAGGGATTAAGACCTCAATAGATGTTTGATTATTTTTAAGTCTGACCTCATCAATGGTTTTTGCAAAAAATGCAGAACCTCCATCATCAAGATCATCTCTATTTACAGAAGTTATAACAGCATGGGTAAGGCCCATAATTTTTACACTTTCTGCGACTCTATAAGGTTCATCCATATCTAGATCACATGGTTTTCCTGTATTTACATCACAAAATCCACATGCTCTTGTACAGGTATCACCCATAATCATGAATGTTGCGGTGCCCATAGACCAACACTCATATATATTTGGACATGATGCTTCTTCGCATACTGTGTTGAGTCGTTTTTCTTTAATTAAACTTTTTAGTGAGAGGTAATCTTTACCAAGGTTGGCTTTGACTTTCATCCATTCCGGTCTCTCTGGTTCACTCTTAATTGATGAATTTAAAGTAATTGGAACGGAGTTTTTAGAGGCATTGAACACCCCGTTGTTTACCAGTTGATCGATATGAAATTCTTTTTTCTTCTTTAATTGTCTTGGGGTAAATTGAGAAAACTGTTTATCTACTTTCTCATATTTAAATATTTCAACAAATTTTCTTGAAATTATTTCGGTAACTTCTTTAAATGAAACTGTCTCATCATATTGCTGGATAGAAACTACATGTTCATCACTGCTTCCACACGGATTTATAAAATCAAACCCTTTTGTATTTTCACTTATGTTTAATGAGAATCCGTGAAGTGTTGTCCATTTACTGACTTTTATTCCAATAGAAGCAATTTTTCCTTCTTTGGTCCATACTCCAGTGTCATCAGTTTTTGAGAAAGCCTCTATTGATAGTTCAGCAAGTGTATCAATAATTACATTTTCAATTTTACGCACAAAAGGAACTACTTTTTTTGGATCATCTAATCTAATTATTGGATATCCAATTAATTGACCATCGCCATGAAAGGTTATATCTCCCCCTCTATCTGTTTCAAAAAATTCAATATTATTTTCATTAAGTATATTTTTTGAAACTAGTAAATTGTTGATATCTCCTGATCTTCCAATTGTCACTACATTATTGTGTTCTAACAAAAGTAAGTAATCGAATGGTGAACTTTCTTGACTAGTAGCTGAATGAAGACCTTTTTGAAGAATATAGGCTTCTCCATAAGGTAATTTTCCTAACCATCTAATGTTTAATTCTCTCAAGATATTTCCTGAGACCAATCTGTATTTTCAAGCTTATTTTTAATTGAATTTAAAAACATCAGAGCTGTAGACCCATCAAAAGCTCTATGATCCCAAGTTAAACTCAATATTCCAACGTGACGAATTGCAATTGAGTCGGAACCATCATCCATCTCTAAAACTACTGGTCGTTTTTTAACTGACTCAGTTGAGAGTATTGCTACATTCGGCTGATTTATAATCGGTGAAGTAAGAAAGGAGTTGAATGATCCATTATTTGATATGGTAAAGGTACTTCCTGTTACATCGTCTAGATTATATTTTCCATCCCTCAATAGCTTTGAAATTTCAGATATTTTTCTTGCGGTACCTTTTAAATTATAGGAATCAGCTTCTCTGATAGTTCCAACAAGAAGCCCTTCTTGATTTATATCAACTGCAATGCCTAGTTCAATATTTTCATGAACTGTATGAACTCCTTTTTCCAAATCAAATGAACTATTTACTACTGAATGCTCTCTTAATGCACTAACAACAGCTGTTGCAATAAATGGCAAATAAGTTAATGAAAAATTATTTTCTTCCTTAAATTTATTCTTTACCTTGCTTCTTATGTTTTCCACATTTTCGAAATCTACCTCTACTGATGTCATCACATGTGCAGATGTTTGTTTTGATAAAATCATATTTTCAGCAATTTTTTTCCTCAACCTTGGAATCTCTGAAGTACCAATTTCAGCAGATTTTGATTGCGTCATTGAGGGTTTTGTTTGACTGCTAATTTTTCCAGATCCGTTGTTTATAAAATGATCAATATCTTTTCTTGTAACCCTGCCGTCTTTACCTGTTCCCTGTACAGATTCTAAATCAATGTTATTCTCTGATGCCAACCTTCTGACTACTGGTGAGACTTTACCAATATTTTTTACTTTAGTTATTGGCTGATCTTTTTCACTTCAGTATCAACTTTATCTGTAGAAATTTCTAATATTGGATCATCTTCTTTTATTGAATCTCCAACATTTACAAGCCACCGGAGTATCGTACCCTCAGTTACAGTTTCGCCAAGCTGTGGCATAGTTATGCGTTCACTCATATGTTTATTGTAATTCCTTTATAGCATTTATAACTTTTTCAACGCTTGGAATAAATGCATCCTCTAAAACAGGGGCAAATGGAATATGGGTGTTTGGTGACGTAACTTTTTTTATAGGGTTATCAAGATTCCAAAAACCTTTTTCAGCAACAAGTGATGAAATTTCTGAAGCAACTGATGAAAAGGGAACATCCTCTTGAAGAATGCAAATATTTGATGTTTTCTCGACAGAATTCAATATTATTTCTTCATCAAGTGGAACTACAGTTCTTATATCGACTATCTCTACCGAGATATTTTCTTTTTCAAGTTTTTCAGCAGCTTCTTGTGCAACTGAAACCATACCAGACCAAGTAACTATGGTTACATCAGATCCTTCACGAACAATTTTTCCTTTACCAATCTCAACCTCATACAGTCCTACTGGTACATCCATTTTGAGATCTGGTTTTCTATATAGTTTTTTATGCTCTAAATACATGACCGGATTAGGGTCATTAACTGCAGCAACTAGTAATCCTTTTGCATCATAAGGATTTGATGGTGCAACAACTTTGATCCCAGGGTGATGGGCTAGTAAAGATTCAGGACTAATTGAATGAAATGGTCCAGATCTTGTTCCTGCTCCAGTTGGTCCTCTCACAACCATTGGGACTGCTTTTCCAGCTTTCCAATAATATTTTGCAGCTTCGGTTGTTAATTGATCAAGTGCTGGATAAACAAAATCATAAAATTGTAATTCAACAATTGGTTTTTGCCCAGCTAATGCAGCGCCTACTGCTGCACCTGTGAAACCACCTTCAGATATTGCAGTATCAATAACTCTAAATGGTCCGAATTTATCAAATAATCCTTTTGTGGCTTTAAATGCTCCCTCAAACACACCAACATCTTCACCCATAATGAATACACCTTCATCATCAGTCATTAGTTCGTCTAAACCATTATTTATTGCTTCAATATAATTCATTGTTTTTAAGTTATTTAAATTATTTTCAATTATTGGTTTTGTTCGAACAGCGAACATATCTTTAAGTTCATCATTAGGATCAGGATCTTCTTGGCTTTTTGCCCACTCAAGGGTATCTCTAATTTCAACTTCTAAATTAGATCCTAAATCTAAAAAGTCTTGTTCTGTAAATAGTCCTTCATTAATTAACGAATCTTCAAACCTAGCTATAGGATCTCTTTTCATCCAAAAATCTCTAACTTCATCCTCAACGTAATCAGCTGGATCATGTCCAGCATGTCCATAATGTCTAAATGTGACTAATTCAATTAATGTTGGACC